>Ga0182027_10003548_pt1 | contig 24642 bp, 20 predicted proteins | sample 712E1DmetaG_FD_121300 | JGI IMG/M metagenome (GOLD analysis project Ga0182027, IMG submission 121300) | Permafrost microbial communities from Stordalen Mire, Sweden - 712E1D metaG (Illumina Assembly) | ecosystem: Environmental > Terrestrial > Soil > Wetlands > Permafrost | place: Sweden... | reverse complement strand
CTCCATCGTGCAAATGCCGTCCCAAACGGAGCCGTCGGGTCTGCACGAAATCAATGAGACCATGGCGCTCTACACCCTGCCTCGTCTACCCGAAATCAGCGATGGCGAGACCTCGCGTCGGGCCGTTGCACTCAGGCGGACCGCAGAGTCGGCCGTACCTCGCACCGTTCGGGTAACGCTCATCGCTTCGGGGCGGCGTTTCCTGGCGAGGCGAGGCGTCGTCGGCGGGATATTCGCCGCCGTTCTCCTACTGGTTCTTTGGTTGGCGATTCCCCATCCAGCTGGCGTGCATGGTTCGGCAAAGGTGCCAGCGCCAAGCGCCGCCGCTTCCCAGGCGGTGGTCGCGCACGTGCCGGTCGCCGCGCCACTCAAGGCAAACGAAACTGTTCCGGAGACTCCAGCGGCGGCAATCCCTGGCGGACTTGCGGCTGGTGTAGCCCCGGGCGGCGGGCCCGGCGAATTGGTGCCGGAGCCAACGCCGACGCAAACCGTGTCGCCCACACCCCCATCGGCGTCCGCTCCAAGCTCGTTGAGGAAACTGGCATCGGCGGCCGCGTCCGACCAGAATAGAGCGCGGTCCTTACGCGCATCCCGCGCGCAGTCGGATGAGCACCGAGGCCATCGATCGTCGTTGGTGCCGATACCCGCCAGCTCCGCGACGCCGTCTTCTGTCCCACGCGCGGGGAGACTTTCGCCGGACGACTTCTAGACACCCAATTAGACCAGTACGGCGAAATCCAGGGGCAGGTAGACCGAAAAGCAACTGCCCTTGTTGCGCTCGCTGGCCACCTCGATCCAGCCGCCATGTTCGCGCACGATTCCGTAGGCCACGGACAAGCCAAGACCCGTGCCTTCGCCCACGTGCTTGGTGGTGAAGAAGGGTTCAAAAATCCGCGGCAGCACTTCGGGGGCGATGCCGATGCCTTCATCCTTGACCGAAATGATCGCGTATTGCGGCTGCCCGGTTTCGGAGAACACGGGTGGCGTCACGTCGGCAGGAGGGCGTGTTTCGGCGACGCCGATGGAAACAGTGACCTTGCCGGGCCGCTCCGAGGCGTGAATGGCGTTCACGAGCAGGTTGACCAGAACCTGCTGGATCTGCTCCGCGTTGGCCGGCGGTTCGGGCGGATTCTCGGCGTGGACGATATCGATGGCCAGCAGGCGCTTGACGGCCAAGGGCTGCAACATTCCCGCCGAGCGCTGGGCGATGGCGAGTAGGTTGGCGGGGCCGCGCCGCTGTTGCGGGCCGGGCGCCACCGTTCCTCGGCCACGCGCGAAATCCAGCAACTGACGAACGATCCCGGTGATTCGGTCGATCTGTTCGCCGACGATGCGGGCGGCGTCGCGTACGTCTCGGACCACGCTCTCGTTCGAGGCGATCATGTTGGCGCGCATGAGCGCCACGCCGAGCGGCGTTCCGAGCTCATGGGCAATGCCCGAGGCGAGCTTGCCCACGGTGGCCAAGCGGTCGGCGTGGCGAAGCTGCTCCACAGCGCGCAGGCGCTCCTCGGTCTCGGCATTCAAGGCATAGCGGGTCTCGGCCAGCCGCAGACACATGGCATTCATCTCTGTGGCGAGCTCGCCGATCTCGTCGCGCTGGCGAATCACGAGCGGGCTTCCCACGTCGCCCGCGCCGATGCGCCGGGCCTTGTCGACCAGTTGTTCGATGGGCCTGCCAACGAACCACACGCCGAGCACGGTGGACAAGATCCCCGCGGTGGCGGCTGCGATGAGGGTTAGCACGATACTATGAATAAGCGTGCTGCGGGTGTAGGCGTGCTCGAACTTGCGGGACTCGGAGATTTCAACGAAACCCATCACCACGCCGCCTATCGAGATGGGCACGTCGGTGAAGAGCAGGTCCTTCACCTTCACCCGACGCTTGAGGGTCTCGGCATCGACCCAGCGCACGTGGAGCATCTCCGACGGCGACCTCACCTGGGCCACCAGTTGCAAGGCCGCGTCGCGCCCGTTGGTGGCCCAGACCGCGCTCACGGCACGCCCGAGCACTTGGGCCAGGACCGCATGATCCTGTTCCATATCCTGCTCAAAGGCGTCGAGCTCACGGCGCACGCGGTAGTACGCATTCGCCGCAAGAACCACGGTCACGCTGATGACCATGGAGAGGATCAGCTTGCGCGCTAGCTTCATGCGCGCCTGTTACGCGCTGGCGGCCGGGGACGTGAAGAGCCGCCCGCGCACAAGCGACAGCAGCTCGTCGGGCCGGAACGGCTTGGCGAGGAGCACCGCCGAGCCCATGTTTTCCACCTGCGCTCGCAACGTGTCGTCGGGGAAACCGGTCACGATGATGATGGGAATGCGCAGCCCGGAATTGCGCGCGGACAGCGCGACCTGAAATCCCGTCATCCATGGCATGCGCACATCGGTGATGATTAGATCGACGGGACGATCGTCGGTCAGCAGCAGCACGAGGTCGCCGCCGCTCGAGGCTGCGGCAACTTCCACGCCCAAACCGGAAACTAGCTCGCACAACACGTTCCGCATGTCGTCGTCATCCTCGGCGATCACGACGCGCGGCAGTCGCTCTCCTAGATTCATAGTCACTCCCGAAGTTGATCCAAGCTAATCGTATGCACCATTTCAGCGAGTCGTGCCAGGTCCGCAAGGCAGGATTTGCGACGCGATTCTGTTGACGTTTGCGTCGCTGGTTCGCCGAGGAGGGCCGCCGATGACGGCTCCCATAGCGGCCAGGCTCAGCCATTCCATGCCTCTGCGGGCGGTCGAATGCGCTAAGATAGCCCGATGGTCCGTGGCATGAACAGCCGGCTCCCCGCGACAACACAAACGCGCTCGGGGCGTCTCTGCGTTTGCGTTGCGCTGGTGATCGTCTGCGGCGCTGGCGTTTCGGCCCGCAAGGCCTTGGCCGCCGATGCAAAACCCGATGGCAAGGAAGACCCGAGGTACCACGACACGCTGAGGGACGCACTGGCCGAGTACGACGCCCATCACTTCGAGGAGGCGAGAATCCTGTTTCGGCGCGCCCACGATCTCAATCCCAACGCGCGAACCCTGCGCAGTATCGGTATGGCTTCGTTTGAGCTGCGCGATTACGTCGCGGCGGTGCGTGCGCTGTCGGCATCGCTCGTGGACGCGCGCAAGCCGCTCAACCCGGAGCAGCGCGCCCATGTCCAGGGCTTACTGGAACGCAGTCGAATGTTCGTGTCGGCCTACACTTTGAAGATTTCGCCCGCCGAGGCCCAGGTGCTTATCGACGGCCGCGCGCCGGAGCTCGAAGCAGACGGAACATTGCTGTTGGGGTTTGGTGCGCACAACTTGGAGGTTCGCAAGTCCGGCTTTCTGCTGCGAACCTTTTCCGTGAACGTGCGCGGCGGGGAACGCAAGGAATTGGCGATGACCCTGGAACGAAAGCAACCGGACCTGGTCCCAAGCATGAAGACGGCGCCGGTGGAAGGCGCCGCCGAGCCAGCGCGGATCAGCGCCAAGGCCGTAACCCCACCACGAGCGGCCTGGCGTCCCGGTTCGGGCTGGCTGCTGGCGGCGGGTGGGACCGCGCTTGTTGCCCTGGGCGCCGGGACGTGGTGGCTCGACCGGAGCAACGAATTGAGCAAATGCAACGATCCGCCCACAGGCATTTCTCTCCCTTGCGGCCAAAGGAGCACTATCCAAACCCAGCGCAACCTCGCGCTGGGGACGACGCTGGCGGCGGGCGCGGCCGCGGTGACCATGGCCGTGGTTGGGATCGTGAGGTGGAACCTGACGCCCAATGCGCCCTCCAACCGTGGCGCGATCGCGTGTTCGGTGTTCCCGGCTGGGCTCGTGTGCGGGCGGACTTTTTAGGCAGTCCTTCAGACTTCTGTCGAATCGGCCGATGGAGCGGATATCGTGCGTGCAGTTCTGTGCATGGGTCGTGCTCGCGGTTGCGGTGTCCTCGCGAGCTTGAGCCCGGCCTTGGCGTCCGGCCAGCGACCAGCTGACCGGCCAAGAGGCGAGCGGGGTGCTGTGCTGGTCGCGGTCATGCTGGTCATGATCGCGTTGCTCGGACTCGGCATGTCGGGACTGTTCCTGACCCGATCCAGCGTGCAGATGCTAACCAACACCAACTTGCGCAATCAGGCGCTCTACGTCGCCGAGGCCGGGCTGGAACGCGCACGCGACATTCTCAACGGCCCCATTGCGCCGGATCTGACCGCGGCGCTCGGCGGCACCGGCCACCCGGCGAACCCGGCCGACGAGATTCCCACCGCCGTGGATGCCGTGCGCGGTCTGCCCATTGGAAGAGGCGCGATTCTGACCGACACCGCGGGCGTGCCCCTTCTGCGTGTGAACTATCCCACCAGCGTCGCGCACGCCGAAGCGGTTCCCGGCAACCCTCTCGGCCTGCAGAACCCGCTCATGGGCGCGTACACGGTCTACATCCGCAACGACACCGCGGAATGCCGCATGGGCGAATTCATCGTCGACGTGAACCAAGTCGTGGTCATCCGCTCCGAGGGCACGGCGGTTGACGGCCAGACCAGCGTGGTGTTGGAGATGACCATGGGTGGCGGCGGCGGTAACGGTGCTACCCAAGGCGCGGGCGGCATCTCGCAGGTGCTGTGCAATTCAGGCAAGAACGCGTGCGACGACAACAATTCAGTGCAGAACAACGTCGTCGTGAACAATTGAAGTGGTAAAAACAGCAGGCCGATATTTCGCCGCTTGTTCAAAACCATGACCAGAATCGACGCCAACTTCCGGATCTGCGCGCTGCTCGGTTTCCCGGCCCATCATTCGATGGGGCCGATGATTCACAACACCGCATTTGAAGAGCTCGACTTGCCTTACGTCTACGTGGCCCACGACGTCGCGCCGGCCGATCTTGCGTCCGCCGTCGCTGGCGTACGCGCGCTCGGCTACCGTGGCCTGTCAATCACGATGCCGCACAAGGTGGCGGCCATGGCTCTGGTTGACGACGTGGATCCCATGGCACGTGCCATTGGTTGCATCAATACGGTCGTCAACGAAGACGGCCGCCTGATGGGCTACAACTCCGACGGTCAGGGCGCCTTGGACGCGCTTGGGCGCGCGGGGATTGAAGTGGCCGGCCGCCGGGTGTTGGTGCTTGGTTCGGGAGGGGCGGCCCGCGCAGTGACCATGACCGTCGCCTTGCGCGGACAGCCGGCGGAACTGGCCTTTCTCGGCGTCGTCGAGGACGAGCTTGTCCGGCTGGGCCGCGATGTCGCGGACAAGACAGGGAAGAATGCCAGAGCCCAAATCCTGACTGATGCGACTCTGGCGGATTCGGTTGGTCGGGCCGACGTGCTGTTGCATTGCACGCCGGTCGGGATGACGCCGGAAACCGAGCGCAGTGTGGTACCGCGCAGCTTGTTGAGACCGGACCTGGCGGTTTTCGATGCGGTCTACAATCCCCGTCGGACGTTGTTGCTGCGGCAAGCGGCCGCCGCGGGATGCCGCGTGGTGGAGGGAATGGAAATGTTCCTCGGCCAGGCCATGGTGCAGTTCGAGCTTTGGACGGGGAAGCCAGCGCCAGCGCAGGCCATGCGGCAAGTGATCGAGGCGCGGCTGTGAATCTGATCCTCGTCGGCTATCGCGGCACGGGCAAGAGCGCGGTGGCGCGCAAGTTGGCGGCTCTGCTCGACCGGCGCGTGGTCAGTCTCGATGAGGAAATTGTGCGTTTGGCCGGCGTGCCGATCCCCGACATCGTGGCCGCGCACGGCTGGAATCACTTTCGCGACCTGGAAGAAAGGCTCTGCCGCGAGCTCTGCTCCATGGATGGTTTGATTCTCGACTGCGGCGGTGGCGTGGTCGAGCGCGAGGCGAACATCGCGCTGCTGCGCGCGGGCGGCAAGGTGTTTTGGCTGCGGGCCACGCCGGCTACCATCGTGGGGCGGATCGGCGGGGACGCTTCACGTCCGTCGCTGACGGGCAACAAAAGCTTCACTGAGGAGGTGGAAGAAGTGTTGCAGCGTCGCACGCCCCTTTACGAACGGCTCGCGCACGCGCGCGTCGACACCGACGGTCGCGGCGTCGACGACCTCGCGGCAACCATCGCCCGGCGTTTTCAGGCCGCGATCGGCGCCGGCCAAGCCGCCACGTAGTCGCTCATTTCCGGCCCGCGCATTGCATTGGTCTCATCTGAAAATCGGTAAAGATTGCGGCCTGTATGTCGAGAGATATATGTCAGGTGGATGAATCGGTTGCTTCGGTCATGCGTTCGCTTGCCCATAATTCTGTGTTAGATATGACAAAGCCCGCGCCGCCCATTCGGACGTGATTCAGTCACAAGGAGCTCCATGTTGGATTCACGCGACAATTCGGTCCTCAAGTCTCTCAAGGAACTGCGCAAGCAGGAGGAGGACAGGGTCAAGAAGGAGCGAGCCGAAGCCGAAGCACGCGCCGATGCCGAGCGCCGGGCCAAGGAAGATGTCGAGCGCAAGGCCAGGGAAGAGACGGAGCGTGCCAAGCGCGAGGAAGAGGCGCGGCTACGGCGTGCCGAAGAGGAGAAGCTGGAGCGCGAGCGCGAGGAGCGGCTGCGACTCGAAGAAGCCGAGCGCCGAGCCCGCGTCGACGGCGAGGTGAAGTTGCAGCAGGAACGCATGCGCCTTGAGGTCCAGGCGAAGAGCGCGGCCAAGGGCAAGAGCACGCCCATGGGAGCCATCATCGGCATCGTGGCGGTCGTCCTCGTGATCGCGGTCGGTGTGATTTTCAAGATCAAGGCCGATCACCAAAAGCAGCTCGCGGCGCAAGAGGAGAAGAGCGCACGGGAAACCGAGGCCGCGCGGCTGCGGCTGGCCGAGGAGGAGAAGCGATTCGAGCAGCTCGAAGCGTCCTTTAAGCGGCAGCTCGCCGAGGCCAAGAGCGACGCCGAACGAGCCTCGATTCAGAAGCAGCTCGATGATGCCGTTCGCGCCAGGAGTCATGCGTCGAGCAGCAGCACTCCATCGCGATCCGCATCGTCCAAGGACAAGGACAAGGACAAGAAAGAGTCCGCGACCACGCCGGTGCTCCCCAGCAGGAGGGCGGTCTCCAACGACCCACTCGAAGGGCTCAAGCTGTAGCTGTAATACGCCACTCGGGCCGGCGGCATGGTAAAAACGGCCGCATGAGTGGTAACGACCTTTTCGAGCGTCACCGGGCCAGGCTCCTCGAGCTCCTCAAGCGCCTGGCGTACGAAGAGCGCGAGGTGGTGCTCGCGTCCGGACAGAAGAGCAACTTCTACATCGACTGCAAGCAGGCGGTGCTGAGCGCGGAAGGGCATTTCTTGGTGGGCTGGCTCTTCGGCCACGTCATCGCCGGGCGAGCGCCCGAGGTGGAGGCCGTGGGTGGGCTGACCATGGGCGCCGATCCGCTGGCTTCGGCGGTGTCGACCGTCAGCTATCTCGGCCACAAGCCCCTCGATGCTTTTTACGTGCGCAAAGAAGCCAAGGGGCACGGCACCGGGCAGTGGATCGAGGGACGCAAGTTGCTTCGCCAGGGCATGCCGGTCGCCATTTTGGAGGATGTGGTGACCACCGGCGGCTCGGCGCTCAAGGCCATCGCACGCGCCCGCGAATTCGGTCTCAAGGTCAGCCTCATCGTCGGGCTGGTCGATCGCGAAGAGGGCGGACGCGAGGCGCTGGAAAAGGAGGCGCCGCTGGTGACCTTGTTCCGGAGGCGCGAGTTCACGTGAAGCGGCCGAGCCGCGCGGCTTGCTTGGCCTATGTGCTCGGCGCAGCGGCTGGGTGCGCTTCGTCGCGTTCGCAGCAGGTCGATTTTAGCGATGCCGCCAAGAACTATCGCATCGACGACTACGTAACGGTGCACGATGCGTGGACGCGCCACGCGAAGTTGGTTCAGGACATTGGCACGGTGATGGAGATCTGGGCCACGTTCAAGAGTTGGGATTTCCGACAAGCCTATGTGGCGAAGTTCGCGAAAGTCTACGATCTCTCGGACGGCGAGCGCGATGACGTGGCCAAGTCGCAAAAGGAAATGGCTCGCGCGGCGTACGAAATCCATCTCGTCGCCCAGAGCACCGCGGATCGATGGAATGACCTTGAACGCAGAAACTCGCCCTGGCGGATCACCTTGCTCGACGGTACCGGCGCGGAGCTCGGTCCCTCGTCGATCAAGGTCGAAAAGTTGCCCGAGGTCTACGAGACGGAGTTCTTTCCCAGCCGCACGCCGTTTTCCCGGACCTACACCGTGCGCTTTGTCCGGCCGGAGGAAGGTGGCGAAACCTTCGTCGGGCCCTCGTCCGGGCGCATGATCCTGCGCATCGCCTCGCCCATGGGCAAGGTCGAGGTGGTCTGGGAAGTTAAGGACACCGTACGCTGAGTCGGCGTCACGCTACGGTCCGGTTGCCGGATGATAGCGCAGCACGAGCAGGGTGGCATCGTCCTGCAGAACGCCAGAATTGTAGTCGAGCACGGTGTGCAAGATCCCGGTCACAACGTCTTCGACGGGCTCGGCATGGTAGCGCTCGACCGTGGCAATCAGACGGGGCATTCCGAAACATTCGCGGCCGCGCCGGGCTTCGGGAATTCCGTCGGTGTAAAGCACCACGAGATCGTCTGGCGCGAGCTGGATAGACCGACTTTCCAAATCGTGGCTGATATCGGGACTGATGCCGACCCAGGTTCCGTGGGTGGGCACGGTTCGCACCTCGCCGGTCCTGCTGCACACGACGATGTCCTCGTGGGCTCCTGCGTACAGCAGCCGGCCGTCCGAGAAAAACCGCAGCATGGTCAAGGTCGCGTGATCGTCCCGGCCCATGCGCCGGCGCAGGTTCTCGTACAGCATTTGGTTGAGAGCGGGCAGGATCTGGTGTGGCAGCGCATCCGGGTTGTGCAAGATGAGCGATGACAGTCCGCTTTGAATCATGAGCATGACCAGACCCGCTTCGAGGCCGTGTCCGGCGACGTCGCCAATGCCGAGCCAACATCCGTCGTCGATGGGGCGAACGTCGTAGTAGTCACCGCCGACCTCGGACGCGGTCACCATCTTCGCCGCGATTTGCAGCCCGTGAACCGCGTGTTCCGTGGGAAGAATCGAGGTCTGAATCCGCCGCGCGATCTCCACTTCCTTGCGCAACGGCGCCAGCGCCGCTTCCCTTTCGAGAGCAGCCTCGCGGCGCAGGCGCTCCTCCAACAGGCGAGCCTGCTCGGCAACCCGGCGCTCGAGGTTTTCGTTGCTGCGCAGGAGGTCTTGCGACAGATGCTGATTTTCCCGCAGCACGCGCCGATGGGCTACGGCGCGCGTGACCGCCGCGGGCAACATGCGCGCATGGTCGGATTTGGGAACGAAGTCGAAAACGCCGGCGTGGACCGATTCGAGGACCTGGGTGATGTCGCCTTCCTCGCTGAGGATGACGACGGGAAGCGTGGAATCCATGGCGAACACGCGGCGGAATACTTCGATGCCGCTCATGTCGGGCATGTTGAGATCCGAGATCACCAGCTCGACCTCGAAGGTTGAAACCAGCTTCAGCGCCTCAGCGCCGTTCTGGCTCGTCAGGACCGTCCAGCCCATCTCTTCCAAGAAGGCCGAGATCGTGTCGAGCACAATGGCGGAGTCGTCGATGAGAAGGATTCTTCCCGGCGGGCTGGCGGTTTCCTGGGTCGAGCGCAGGAAAGCCAGTCGCCCGCGCGCCGCCGGCCGCGGGCTGTCCAGCAGCGGATCGGTGAGCGTGCAGAATGGGTCGTCGTTGCTCACCGGCCATCGCCTCCGGTCACGCTACAGCGGCCGACCCGCGGTGTCTTTCGGGCATGATGAAACATGGCTGTCTTTTCCCGCCCAACAACAAGGTCGGACCCTCGTCGCACTATCGACCAGCACTATCGACCACTTGGCGGTTGCTCTTGAGCTAAGGGTTGTCCGCGAAGCCGCCGATGGACGAGCCAAGGACCATGCCTACCCTCGCCAGCGAGTCTCCACTGTCACATCTCCTAGCGACCGCGCGCGCAAAGGTCGCCACGGACATGGCGTCGATCGCCAAGCCCACGCCCGATGTCGCCCTGCAGGTCGCCGCGGATCTGCGCGCTATCGCGGGCGAAGCCGCGACGCTAGGTCGACCCGATCTGTCCAAATCCGCAGGCGAGGGTGAGGCGGCTGCTCGTCTGTTGGCTGGCGGCAATGCCGGCGCCCTGGTTCCGTGCATGCGTTCCCTTCGTCAGTTGGGATACCTGCTCCAGGAGGCATGGGAAGGCCAAGAAAAAAATCTCGGCAGGGCGACGTCGCGGGCGGTGCCGGTCGCCACGCTGAGGCTGCTCATCGTCGACGACAGCCCGATCGCCGCTGCCGCACTCGCCGACGTGTTCGAGATGCATGATTTCAGCGTCCGCGTTGCTTCGACCCTCGACGAAGCCGGCAATCTGTTCGCGTCCTTTGCACCGTCCGTGTTGGTCAGCGATGTCCACATGCCGAGCCTTGACGTCGTTGATCTGTGCCGTCGCTTTCGCGCGGCCGTGCGGGATCGGCGCAGCGCCGTTGTCCTGGTTTCGGGACGTAGCGAGGCTGAGCTGAGCGGGCGCATGGCCGAAATCAAGCCGGACGCTTTCGTGTCCAAGCTGGCGGGCGCTGTTGCCGTGGTTGCGCGCGTGACCAGCCTGTGTCGAGAAATATTCGCATGACTGTGGCTTCTGCCCTGGGCGCCGAGCGCCACACCGCTACCCTGCAACCACCTCGACTCAATGCCGAGATGGGCTTGATTCAGATCATGCTCCTGCGCCTGGGAATCAGATGGTTCGCGCTCGATGTCAGGGCGATTGTCGAAGTTGCCTTGAAGGGCGCCGTCACGCGCGTACCAACGTCGCCCAGCCATGTTCTCGGCGTCACTTGCCTGCGTGGTCGTCTGGTGACCGTCGTGAGCTTGGAACAGATGATTGGGGGAGCGGGACCGCTAGCCCAGGAAAAAAGCGTGACCCTGCCGCGCCTGGTGGTCGTGCGCGACGAGGCGTGCGAAATAGCCGTGGTCGCGGAGCAGATTCACGGCCTGGTCGAGCACGTGGTCGCTCCCGAGCTCGGTCCCGAGCGGTCGATCGATCTGCCGGGATTCGTCGCCGAAGAGTTTGATTGGAAGGGAAACCGGGTCTACCTGCTCGACGTTCCAATCCTGGTGGCGTCCGCGGCGCAGCTCGCCGGAATCTTCTCGCTATCGGAACAGGTCGAAACATGAAGCCGCTCGGACTGCAGGCCCGGCTCGTGCTCACCTTCACGGCGCTGTTCGTGGCATTTACGCTAGTTTTTGCCTGGTATCTCATTCATCGACAAGAAACCATCGCATCGCAAGCGCTCGAGACGCGTGCCAAGGGGATCGCCATCATTCTGGCCAAGCTGGTAGCGCCCGCGGTGGATCTCGACCTCGACAAATCCCAGGCGGAAAACGCGTTGGCGGCCATCAAGGGCCACAAGGATCTTCTCTATGTCGCCGTGCTGAAGACAGACGGAACGGTCTACCTTCGCCACAGCGAGGCGCATGTTCCCCCTGGAAGCGAGTCGCTCGAAACCTCGGACCTCACGCGCGTCGAGGCCAGGGGCGATCTTGTACAAGTGCTCGAACCCATCCGCTCGAATGGCAAGCCTCTTGGCACCGTGGTGGCAGGGTTTTCCCGCCAGTCGATCGACCAGGAGATCCAGACGAGCACGCGCACCGTCGTGGTATTCAGCGCGGCGATTTTACTCGTCGGATTCCTGGTCGCCTGGGTCGTATCCGGCACCGTCGCCCGTCCCATGCTCGACCTGGCGGCGCGTCTGACCCAGCTTTCGCGGGATTTAGCGGGGATGGCCCTCAGTCAGGAAAGCGCCAGCCGTCAGCAGGTGTTGGCCATCGACGAGACGCGCGGAACGATGAACGTGGTGCTGGCGTCGGCGCAGCAGATTACCGAAAGCTCGTTGGCAGTGCTCGGCAACGCCGAACGCACGGTGAATGGAAACCGGGACGTCGCCCACCGGATCAAAGAGCTGAACAGCCAGGCCGAGAAAGTGGCGGAGATTCTTGCCACCATCATGCAGGTCGCCGACCGCACCGACCTGCTCGCGCTCAATGCCGCTCTCGAGGGAACCAAGGCCGGGGAAGCTGGACGCGGATTCACTTTGGTGGCGGCGGAGATGCGGCGCTTGGCCGAGAGTGTGATGGAGTCGGTGGCCGGAATTCGGCGACTCATGACCGACATGCGCGCAGCCTCCCAGTCCGCGGTGCAGGCGGGGCAGGAGGGCATTGCCCTGTCGGAGGAGACGACGCGGTCGGCACGCGACATCGCCCTGGTGACCCAGCAGCAGCGCAAGGCCACTGAACAAGTTGGCCACAGCATGGACGACATGGCTGCCACCGTCTCCGAAGCGATGACAAATACGCGCCAGACGGCGTCGACGGCGTCGGATCTGGTCAGCGCGGCCTTGCGGCTCGATCGGTTGGTGGGTAGCAACGATACGCTTAGACAATCGCGCGCCGCCGCGCAGCGCATCCCGCTGACCCCGGCTGACGACGCGGCGGTGCTGCGCAAGGAGTAGGGCGCCGTGGCTGTCGATCACGAAGCCAGAAGACAAAAGCGCCTCGACATGTTTCGTCAGGTGGCTGCCGAGCGCATCGGAAAACTGAACCTGCTGTGGATTGAGGTTGAACGATCGGCGGGAGATCCTGCGGCCTTCCTGCGCGAGGCCCACACCCTCAAGGGCGAAGCCGGCCTGACCGGGTTCGTGGTGGCGTCGAAATTGGTACACGCCATGGAAGATTGTGTGAAGGCGATTCACGCCCGAGGCACTACGCCGGTCGAAGGCGACGGCGATCTGATCCTGGGTGGCCTCGATACTATCCTTCGCCTTACCCAGGGCGCGCCCGAGTCGACATCGACCGAAGCGGACGACTTCTTGGCCAAGGTTGGTGTTCTGTTGGGTGGAGCTGCGGAGCCGGCCCTGGATTCACGACCAGTGAAGGGCGCAGGCAGCTCGCCGCCCTCGCCCTCCTCGACGGTGTCGTCGACTTGGCAGGCTGTGACCGACGACCTTTCGCCGGCCAGGCCGGTCGTCACGCGCAAAGAGAATTCGATTCGCATTAAGGTCGACAAGATCGACCACTTGCGAAGCATGGTCTCTGATCTGCTGCTCTCGAATGTGCGCTGGCGACAACTGACGCATGCCGCCCGTCGGTTGCGTGAATCAGCGCAGGAAATGCAGTACGGGCGATCGTCGTCGGTCGGCGAGCAGGATGCCGCCGCCTGGGCCAGCATGCTGGCCGGTCTGTCGGGAATCGAATCTCACCTGCGCGAGGAGACGCACGACCTCGAACGTCTGATCGGTGAGCTCGATAGCACCACACGCGACCTGCGCATGATTCCCCTCGGAACCTTGCTTGAGCGCTTCCCCGTGCCGCTGCGCCAGCTCGCGCGAGCGCTCGGCCGCCAAGTCCGTTTCGAAACCGTCGGCGAGCAGGTCGAGGTCGACAAGGCATTGCTGGAAATGCTGGAGGAACCGCTGCTTCACCTTCTCCGCAATGCGGTCGACCACGGTGTCGAATCGCCGGACGAGCGCGTGCGGGCGGGCAAGGCGCCTGAGGCCACGGTGCGCATCGTCGCAGGTCTGGTCGGTCAGCGTCTGAGTTTGCAGGTCTCCGACGACGGACGGGGAATCGACGTGGAATCTGTTCGCCGGCGTGGCGTTGCGACCGGCCTGCTCGACCGAGCCGTCGCTGCGGCCGCGACCGAGGATGAGATTCTTCGCACGATATTCGCGGCGGGATTCTCGACCCGCGACGAGGCTTCGGAGGTTTCCGGACGCGGCATCGGGCTTAACATCGTGCTCGACGTGGCGGAAAACCTGGGTGGAAAGATCGACGTGCGGACCGACCTCGGGCGCGGCACGACCTTTGATATCGAGGTCCCGCTCACCGTGGCCATCGCGCGCGTGGTGTTGTTTCGTGTGGGGATGGCGTGGTACGCGCTTCCCGCCGCTTCGGTGCGCGGCCTGGTCGAAACGGGCACCATGGAACGTAGCGAAGGGCCGGACGGGACGTTCGTGCGCTACGCCGGCGCCCTCGTGCCGATACTCGATTTGGGCGGCGTGCTCGACGAGCCCGAGGTGCTGGGGTCGAACGCGCGCATCATCATCGCGCAAAGTGGCGCCGACATGGTGGCGCTGACCGGGACCACGGGTCATCTGGAGCGCGAGGTGATGCTGAAGCCCTTGGGGCGATTCTTCGAAAACCAGCCGCTGGTGCCGGCCGCCGTCAGCCTCGAGGAAGGGGCGTTGGCGCTCGTGCTCAAGACGGCGGAATTGGTGCTGCTGGCTCGCGCGCGCGGCAAAACCAACGCGCCCCTGACCGGTGCCGAGGACCGTCACGGGCCGCGGTGGACCGCTCTTGTCGCCGACGATTCGCCGGTGGTTCGCGACATCATCGCGCAGGCGCTGCGCTCCTACGGACTGCACGTTCTCGTGGCGGGCGACGGGGAAGAAGCGTTGGCTCTGTTCGGTGCGCACGCTCGCGTCGATATCGTTGTCACCGACATCGACATGCCCCGCCTGGATGGTTTGGGACTGGTGCGGGCGCTGCGCCAGCGCGAGACGTCCAAAAACGTTCCTGTCGTGGCCATCTCCATGCGAAGCACCGAGCCCGAGAAGCGCGCTGCCATGGAGGCGGGCATGTCGGCTTACATCGACAAGAGCGATTTCAACCAGGCGTTGCTGTGGCAGACCATTCGACCGTTCGTGGCCAGGACGTGACGGCGCCGAGCCTTTGCGGATGTTGGTCGCACCCTGCTTTCTCCCCATCAATAGGCTGAGCCACCGCCGGTGTGACTTCCCTCGCGACCATCGGTGGCCCACAATACCCGGTCAGTGCCCGATCCAATCCGACATCTGATTCGCCATGGATTCCACTTCTACAGTGCGCTGGGTTGGCCGGTCATGGTTGCCCTGGCCGTTGGGCTGCCCGTGCTCATGTTTGCCGTCGGCGTGGTCGTAATTCTTGGTTTGCCTTCCGATTACTTCGTGCGCGTGTCGGCCAAGCATGGGGCCGAGCACAGGGCTTTGCGCTTCTTGCTGACGGCGCTGAAGAACATTTTTGGCGTGATCGTGTTTGCCGCCGGTTTCGTGATGGCCTTGCCTCTGGTTCCGGGGCCCGGTGTGCTGTTCATGGTGCTTGGCCTGGGGATGGTGGATTTTCCCGGCAAGCGCAGCCTGGAGCAGCGCTTGTTGCGCCAGCCCCTCGTGTTTTCATCGGTCAATAAGATGCGTGCGCGTTTCGGCAGACCACCAATGAAAGGTTGTTGAATCGGATTTTTGCGGTGGGCAAGGCAGCAGAGGTGGCCATGACGCCGCTGCTTTCGCCATAGGGGTTCGGCGCGCGGAACAGCTGTGGTAAACACCGACCCATGTCTGGCAGCACTGCATTCATGTGTTCCATGTGTCGGAAACCCATCCCCGTGGGTGGCAAGGTCATTCGATGCTCGGTCTCCACGTGCAACTCCGGCAAGATCAAGCTCGTCTTCTGCTCGCCCGCATGCTGGGACTCCCACCTACCTGACGCGCGTCACCGCAGCGCCTATTTTGTGGAAGAAATAGCGCGTCGCGAATAGGCCCGGCCCATCGGGTGACTAGTGCGTGTCGTCACTGTGTGGGCGAAAATCGCATCTTGTCGGGTTTTCGACATGACGGAGTTCCATGCGCATCGCCTCTAATCGGCTGGAGTCTTTTTCCCGAACAGCATTGGAGGACAATCCATGGAACTGCGTAAATTCGCTTCGGCGGCACTCACATCGCGCTCGTGGCTCTTGGGAACGGCCGTTGTCGCTTTGGCGATGGCGGGGTGCTCGAGCAATTCAAACGGGATATCGACGTATGACAGCGCCGTGGGTGGAAACAAGGGCGGTGGCGCGGCCGGCGGCTCGACGAGCGGCACGGGCGGCGCGACGACTGCCCTCGGTGGGACGACAAGCCTGGGCGGCGCAACGGGAACAGGCGCTGGAGGAAGAACCACGAGCCCGACCGGCGGCGGTGTGGCTGGCGCGAGCGCTGGGGGCACAATCGGCGCGGGTGGCGCAACAGTTGGCAGTGGTGGTCGCACCGGCGCAGGCGGCGTGACCGTCGCCGGCGGCAGCACGGTTGGCTCCGGGGGCGCGGGCGCCATCGACGGCGGCGCAGGCGCAGGTGGCACCGTCCATCTTGACGGCGGGCCGGCGATCGACGCTGCGGAAGACGCTTCTGTCAATCGCGACGTCGCGGTCGACGCTCCGGCCACGCCGGACGCTCCGGCGGTCGATGGCGCGGTTGCCTGCGGATCGAGCGGAGAGGCTTGTTGCGCTGGCCGCACCTGCACAGAATCCGGGACTTCGTGCCAGGGTGCCGGTGCCGCGGCCACGTGCCAGGCATGCGGTCATGACAACGAGGTTTGCTGCGCGGCCCGGACTTGCAGCAGCAGCGGCGCTTGCTGCGTTCCAGTGGGCGCTGGTGCAGCAGCGACGACCATGTGCATGGCGGCAGGTAGCTCTTGCGGAACGACAGTTGGCGGCGTCTGTACGGCCGGTGGCTGTGCCGGAGACGCGGGTTCCTGCGGGGCAGTGGGCGATCCCTGCTGTGCGGGTCGAACCTGCACGGTGTCGGGATCCGCATGTGCAGGTGCAGGCGGAGGCACCTGCGAGTTGTGCGGCACCGAGGGGCGGGCCTGTTGTCCCGGCGGCGGTGGCGGCGGAACTTGCAATACTGGATTGGCCTGTATCGCGGCCGACGGCGGGAACGCTTGCGAGCTGTGCGGTGGGTCAGGCCAGGCGTGCTGCCCCGGCGGCGGCGGCCTTGGCACCTGCTCGTTGGCGTCGCTGGTCTGTCGCGCCACAACGGGTGCAGCGACGAGCTGCGAGTCGTGTGGAGCTAGTGGAGAGCTCTGTTGCGGAGCCGGTGCCATCGCCAACCGAACCTGTGGCGCAGGATTGACCTGCACGCCAAGTGAAGCTGGCGGGGGCGGAAACGCAGCTAGGTGTTTCTAGCGATGCGGTAAAGTGACGAGGTGGCGCTTGCTCCACCTCGTCGTCGGAGAGCTCCACGAAGTTGGACCCGGGAGACGGACCACTTCGTGGAGTTTTTTTTGCCCGCCGCACATCCCCTCGATTCTGATCGTTTTTGAGGATACAATTTATCGAATGACAATCTTGATGGTGCGGTCGAGGTTGTCACCTGCCAGCTCATCGCTCCGGGAGGATCTTTCTCATGAAGACTTGCGAGTTCGGGGTGTCGTGGTTTGACACACGGATTTTTCCCGTGATTGTGGCGGTGTCGATTGCAGGAATCGCCTGCACCACCAACACAACCGGGTTGCCGGGCAGAAATGTCGGAGGTGGCGGCGGATTCAATGCGGACGCTGCCTCCCTGGGGGGCGCCGGCGGGTCCGTGACCGGTCCGATCCCTGGTGACGCCGGACCTGTTCGCACCGGCGGCGCTGGTGGCACGACCGCGAGCTCGACAGGCGGGGGAGGTTCGACGGCAGCCAGCGGGGGAGCGGGCGGCGCAAGCCTAGGTGGCATCACCAGCACGGCAGGCGCGACAGCGACAGGCGGAGCGACTGGCACCGGTGGCCGCACCCAAACCGTCGCTGGCGGAACGACCAGCGTTGGTGGCACGACAGCCAGCGCGGGTGGAACGATCACGCTTGCTGGTGGGATGACAAGCGCGGGCGGTACGGCGAGTGACGGCGGAACGACCGATGGTACTGGTACGGGCGGGACGACAAGTCTAGGCGGGACGACGAGTCTGGGCGGGACGACGAGCGCGGGCGGGACGACGAGCGCTGGTGGCACAACGAGTGCCGGTGGAACGACGAGTGCCGGCGGGACGACGAGCCTGGGCGGGACGACCAGTCTGGGCGGCACGAGCGCGGGCGGCACGACAGTCACAGGGGGAACGACGGGAACCGGCGGAGCCACCACCCCAGTTTGCGGAGGTTCCGGTCAGGTCTGCTGCGGCGGCGGCGTGTGCACCGGCGGCGGCTGCTGCATGAACAATGTCTGCACCGCCAACCAAGCGACCTGTCCAACCGGCGACACCTGTTCGTTCGGCAGCTGCGGTACTTGCGGCAGCAGCGGCACGCGGTGTTGTGTAGGTTCCGAGTGCACCGCAGGCAATACGACGTGCGTGGCGGGCTCTACGGGGATGAGCTGCGCTATGTGCGGCGGCGCAACTCAGCCATGCTGCCCTGGAAACTTCTGCGCGGACGGTGGATGCTGCGTGCCCTCCGGGGGCGGGAATGGGGCTGTTTGTGTCGCCGCGAACGACACGTGCGCCATAGGCAGCGGCATCGCCGGCACATGCGCGCAGGGTGCTTGCGGAACTGGAATTCAAGCCTGCGGTAGCGTGGGTAGTCCCTGCTGCGGAAACATCAGGCGATGCACGGCGCCCAATGCCGTCTGCCAGCCCGCTCCCAATCCCGGCGGACAGACCGTTTGTGTCAACTGCGGCGCTCCGAGCCAGCCGTGCTGCACGGGCAATACCTGCACCGGCGCGAACCTCGCTTGTCTGCCCGGGGCTGGCGGTGCGCTCAGCTGTGCACTGTGCGGCGGATCAACTCAGCCCTGCTGTCCGGGGAAAGTTTGTGCGACTGGTCTGTGTCGGACGAACGGACTCTGCCTTTAGGACACCCGCAAGACTCGACAGCCGGCTGCGTCTCTGTCTGCCATCATCGGGAGCAGTCGAGGCCCAGGTTGCGTTTCTCCAGATCCGCGACTAGCGGCTGGAAATAGGCCAGCATGGCGCGCGGGCCGATGTCCTCGCCCGTCGCTTCGCGTATGACCTCGCGCCAGTCGCGGGTCGCACCCAAGGCCAGAATCTTTTGTAGAAAACGCCCGACCTCCTGGCTGCCGGAATAGTCGCACGCTCGCACGTCCTGCTTGAGGATCTTGGTGCAGATGTGATCGTGCAACTGGAACTTGATGAGGTTGGCTAGGGCATAGTCGTAGTACTGCGCCGGATCGTCGTTGATGTGGGTCTTGGTGCAGGCGTCGCAGAGCTCCTCGCCGCGCGCCTTGGGTGCTTGTACGCCCTGGTAGCGCGCGACGTATTGCCACCAACGCGCCTGCCATTCCGACGGTGGTAAATCGTTCTCGTAAAGGTCGTGCTCGAAGTGGGTCATGGTGCCGGCGGCGAAGGGCAGGAACACCAGGGAATCCAGCGCCGATTGAAGCAGCCAACCCATCGCGTCCGGCTCCTGGCCTTGACGGACCAGCCCGAGCTTGCGCAAGTACGGCGCCTGTTCGCTGGCCATGCGCGCGAGCTCGCCGATGGCCTCGTGAAAGGCGCGGTTGGCACCCGCGCGCAGAAGGAAGGGAACCTCTGGCCGGGCGTAGGCAAGATAGTAGTAGATGTGGCCGAGCTCGTGGTGGGCGGTACCGAACCACTGTTGGTTGGGCTCGACGCTCATGAGCGAGCGCACGTCGTTTTCTCCGTCGATGTGCCAGGCCGAGGCGTGGCTGTTCTTCTTGCGGGGCGAGCCGCGATCCACGGGATAGAGGTCGGATTTTTGCCAGAAGCTTTCAGGCAAGCGGGGAAAGCCAAGCGAAACGTAGAAATCCTCGGCGGTGCGCACGATGAATTCACGGCTCTTGTTCTTGAAAAAGGGATCGAGGCTGGTGTTGTCGACCAGGCCCGGCCACGCCTGCGCCCAGCGGTTGCCGAGCCAGTGCGCGGGGATCAGGCGCGGCACGGGCTGCTTGTAGCGCTCGGCGAGCGTGTGCTTGGCGAAGCAGTGAAGCCCGTCGTAGATGGGCGCGACGGCGGCCAGCATGCTGTCCACGAGCGCCATCATTTCCGGCACGGTCATGCCGTAATCCGCGACCTGCAAGGCGAAGAACGAAGCGTATCCCATCTCGCGCGCGACCTGGTTGCGCAGGCCTTGCAGCGCAACCAAGCCGGGCTTGAGCGGGCGTCCAATCTCCTTCGATGCGACCCACGCGTGTTCGCGCTCTTTCAGATTGCGGGACTTTTTCAGGATGTCGTCGATTTCGTTGGCCGAGGTCGGGTGGACGCAGGAGCCGCCCGGCCCGGTTTGCAGGCAGAAGGTGTAGCCATCCAGGATGGCCGACTGGCGGGATTCGGCATCGATGCGCTTGGCGACGACGTCGGGGATGGTGGCCGGGCTGTCCGCGGCCGCCAGCTGAAGCTTGGTCATCTGGCGGACGGAAAGCGGCGAAAGGTCGTTCTTCTCGGCCAAGAATGACTTCGTCTTTTCGATCACCAGCTTCGATCCCGAGACCGAGGCCAGCGCCTTTTCCGCCGAGGCGCGCGCGGCCGTGTGCTCGGGGGTTACGTCGGTGGCGGCGGTCCACGCGGCTTGATTGGCCACGGTTTGCAGCGGCTGCACGATGCCAGTCAGTGTCGCGAGGAAGGTGCGTGCCTCGCGCTCTTGCGCCGTATTCTTACCGCTGGGCTTGGCGTGCAAGCAGAAAGCCGCGAGTAGAATTGCGGGAACGACGGTAGCGGTGGCGATGAACGCGAGAAGGGACGGCTTGCGGCGCGACATGGTCCGAAACTACCACGGACTGGGCTTTACGAACGCAGGCGAGGATGGTAAGCCAGCCCTCCATGCGACGCATCTTCGGCCCACGGTTTTGTCTCCTGTGCCTGGCTTGTTCCCTCATCTTCTTGGGAAGCTGTGGCCAAGGTGAAGGCGGACGCTGCCAGATCGACTCGGACTGTGCGGGGGGACTTACCTGTTCCGGTGGCGACTTGGGCAACGGGATCTGCAGATCGAACATTCCGAGCTCCACCGACGACGCGGCGCTGTCGTCGAGCCCAGATACCGAATTGGATGCCGGATTGGACGCTGGACTGGATGATGGCGGCGCGCCGTCGCTGGATGGCGCCACCGTCGATGTTTTCACGGCGGATGACGGCGGGGCCGGATCCGACTAGACGGACAGCCCTAATTCGGCGAGCTGGGCGCGGAAGTTTTCCACATGAGTGAAGACGCGGCCGTGGATGCCGAGCGCGCAGGCGGCTTCCACGAACCGTGGAACATCGTCGAAGAACGCGGCCGCCTCGGCGCGCACCTGCGCGCGTTGCAGAGCAACCTGGAAGATCTCGGGATCGGGCTTGGCAAGTAAAAGATCGCAGGAAATTACCAAGCCGTGAAAACGTTCGAACAAGGGAATTTGCGGGCGGACGAAGCGCCAGTGCATTTCGTTGGTGTTGGATAGCAGCAGCACTTTCACCTGGCCCAGCAGGGCTTCGACCATGGGCAGCACGGCAGCGTGAATGCGAAAGTGACAGGTCCACAGCGCAAAGAACGACTCGGTGTCCAAGGGCGTTTCGGATCCGGCGACCCGACAAACCGCGCGGCGAAGGTCGTCGCCCGCCAGGGTTCCGCGGTTGATGGGATCCCACAGATCGAGCATGCGTGTGCGGATCTCGTCGGGGCTCGCGCCGCCCCACTTGGACATCCTCTCGAACAGGACGGCATCGTCGTGAAAGGCGAGGACGTTGCCGAGATCGAGGAAGACGGCTTGGACGGAACTACTCGTCAACGACTACTCGTTTTCCACGGAAATAAAGCTGACCGATTGAATCTGGTATTCGCGCGATCCCTTGCCGGTCCGCATGGTCACGGTATCGCCCTCTTCGCGACCGATGAGCGCGCGGGTGAGAGGCGCCGAAATGGCGAGCCGGCCTTCCTTGATGTCGCCTTCGTTGTCACCCACGATGCTGTAGACGCTCTCTTCCCCGGAATCCGTGTCGACCAGACGCACAGTGGCGCCGAAGACCACGCGCGACCCCGACAATTTTCCCGGGTCGATGACCTCCGAAAGCGCGATGAGGCTTTCGACCTCGCGCAAACGTCCCTCGATAAAGCTCTGGCGTTCCTTGGCCGCCGAATACTCGGCGTTTTCCGACAGATCGCCGTGTGCGCGCGCGATTTCGATATCGAGCACGTTCTTCGGACGTTCAACCTCGCGCAGGCGCTTCAATTCCTCGCGAAGTTTTTTCTGTCCTCGCGGAGTCATGGGAACTCGGTCAGCCATGTTGGTATTCCTGGAGCGAGCAGACCGAGATGCTGCCGGACTTGAGCCTGGCGATGGCGTCGGCAGCCGCGCGGGCGGCGGAGATGGTGGTGTAGTAGGGCAGGCCGCGCATGAGCGCGGTCCGGCGCAGTGAGAAGGAATCTTGAATGGACGCCGCGCCCGCCGTGGTGTTGACCACCAAGTGGACATCGCCGTCGAGAATGCGATCCACACAGTGGGGACGGCCCTCGCGGACCTTGTTGACCCGTTCGCAGGCGACGCCGGCTGCGGACAGCCGAGTGTGCGTTCCGCCCGTGGCCATGATGCGGAAACCAAGACCTATTAAATTACGCGCGATAGGTATGGCCAAGTCCTTGTCGCTATCCTTCACCGCGATGAACGCGGTCATGGTCTTGCCGTTCGGAACGGGCAGGCGCATGCCCGCGGCGATCTGGCTCTTGGCGAACGCGGCTTCGAAGCTGCGATCGATGCCCATGACCTCGCCGGTGGATCGCATCTCGGGGCCGAGCAGGATGTCGACGCCAGGGAATTTCACGAACGGGAACACTGCTTCCTTAACCGCGATGTGCGTCGGCACGACTTCGCGAATGCCCATCTCGCGCAGGGTGCGGCCAGCCGCGATCTTGGCCGCAACCTTGGCCAGCGGGATGCCGGTGACCTTGGAAACGAACGGCACCGTGCGCGAGGCGCGCGGGTTGACCTCGAGAATGAAAATGCCGCGACCGTCGCGGGGCACCGCGAACTGCACGTTCATCAGGCCGCGCACGTCGAGCTCGCGCGCCAGCGCACGCGACTGTTCCTTGATGGCTTCCACAATGGCGGGCGAAAGCGAGAAGGGCGGCAGCGAGCAGGCGGAGTCGCCGGAATGAATGCCGGCCTCTTCGATATGCTCCATGACGCCGCCGATGAGCACGTCCTGGCCGTCGGCCACCACATCCACGTCGACCTCGATGGCGTCGCGCAAGAACTGATCGACCAAGATGGGCGCCGCTTCGTCGCCGCGACCGCCGCCCGAGGCCAGGCTTTCCCGGCGTCCGGCTTCCAAGGCACGACCGACGAAGGTCTCCAAGCCCGAAGCGTCGTACACAATTTCCATGGCTCTGCCGCCAAGCACGTAGGACGGCCGCACCATGACCGGATAGCCGATTCTGTCGGCGATCACGCGCGCCTCTTCCAAACCGTGGGCGGTGCCCCAGGCGGGCGAGCGCAGACCGAGCTTGGTCACGAGCTCGCCGAAGCGCTGGCGATCTTCAGCGCGGTCGATGGCGTCGGCGCTGGTGCCGAGCAGCCTTACCCCGGCTTTTTGTAGCGGCACGGCCAGGCGCAGCGGGGTTTGGCCGCCGAACTGGACAATCACGCCTTCGGGTTTTTCGGCGTCGATGATTTCGAGCACGTCCTCGCGGGTGAGCGGCTCGAAGTACAGCCGGTCCGCGGTGTCGTAGTCGGTCGAAACCGTCTCGGGATTGCAGTTGACCATGATGGTCTCGTAGCCATCCTCGCGCAGGGCCATGACCGCGTGCACGCAGCAGTAGTCGAACTCGATGCCCTGGCCGATGCGGTTGGGCCCGCCGCCCAGGATCACGATCTTCTTTTTGCCGGTGGGGCGCGCCTCGGATTCGGCGATGGGATCGGAATCCATCCCGGTTTCGTACGTCGAATAGAGATACGGCGTGTGCGCCTCGAATTCAGCGGCACAGGTGTCGACGCGCTTGAAGGCGGGCCGGATGCCGTGGCGAATGCGCGCCTGGCGGACGTCTTCTTCCTTTACGCCGGCCAACTTCATCAGGCGGCGGTCGGACATGCCGATTTGCTTGCGCCGGGCCAGCGACACCGGATCGTCGAGCAGCTTGGCGCCGTCCAAACGAGCGGATTCGTCCTCTTTTACCATGGAATCGACGTGCTCAAGGAACCACGGATCGATGGACGTCAGGGTGTGCGCCTCGGCGGTGGAAAGTCCGGCGCGCAGAGCCTCGGCCAGTTGCCACAGGCGATCGGGACCGGGCTCGCGAATGAGGCGCTTCAGCTCGTCGAGCGGGGGCACGCGGTCGAGGTCGAAACCCCAGCGTCCGATTTCAAGCGAACGCAGCGCCTTGCCCAGCGATTCTTTGAAGGTGCGGCCGATGGCCATGACCTCGCCGACGGACTTCATCTGCGGTCCGAGGGTGGTGTCGGCGCCCGGGAACTTTTCGAACGCGAAGCGCGGCACCTTGGTTACCACGTAGTCGATGGTCGGCTCGAAGCAGGCGGGCGTCTCGCGCGTGATGTCGTTGGTGATTTCGTCGAGCGTGTAGCCGACGGCCAGCTTGGTCGCGATCTTGGCGATGGGAAAGCCGGTCGCCTTCGACGCTAGCGCCGAGCTGCGCGACACGCGCGGGTTCATTTCGATGACGACCATTTCGCCGTTTTTCGGATCGAGCGCGAACTGAATGTTGGATCCGCCCGTCTCGACGCCGATCTCGCGGATCACGGCCAGCGAGGCGTCGCGCATGACCTGGTATTCCTTGTCGGTCAAGGTCATGGCCGGCGCGATGGTGATGGAATCGCCGGTGTGCACGCCCATGGGATCGAAGTTCTCGATGGAGCACACGATGACGGCGTTGTCCTTCGCGTCGCGCATCACCTCCAGCTCGTATTCTTTCCACCCCAGCACCGATTGCTCGACCAGCACCTCGCCGCGCGGGCTTTGCTG
>Ga0182027_10003547_pt1 | contig 24645 bp, 28 predicted proteins | sample 712E1DmetaG_FD_121300 | JGI IMG/M metagenome (GOLD analysis project Ga0182027, IMG submission 121300) | Permafrost microbial communities from Stordalen Mire, Sweden - 712E1D metaG (Illumina Assembly) | ecosystem: Environmental > Terrestrial > Soil > Wetlands > Permafrost | place: Sweden... | reverse complement strand
GGTTGAATTTCATTTATGTAATTAGAATCTGAAAACATTGAAATAATTGGTGTTTTCTCAAAAATTGATACACTGACTAACTGTAAAAAAGTGTAGAGCGAATGTTCTAATTTTAATTTTTTTTTAATTATAGCAAGCAGGACATAAACAGAGATAGCAATGCATATCTGAGTCTTAACAGCGTTTGGCGAGTTACCATAAAAAGACTTAATCTTAAGATTCTGTTTAATCCACTTGAAGAATAATTCAATCTGCCACCGTTGCTTAAATAGATTGGCAATAGTAATAGCAGGTAGGCGAAAATTATTTGTAAGAAAAACAAGTCTACGGTTGTTTTGGGAGTCAAAGAATTTAATACGACGTAGTTTTTCCGGATAATATTGTGATGAATAAAAGCCTTTAAGCAAAATTGATTGATCGCAAATTAGTCCGAGCGTTTTATCTACCTGATAAGAATATATTCTTTTGAAGTTAAGATTTTCTTTAGCTCTGGTAACAAAGTAAGCACTACTGATATTAAGTTTATAGAGTCGTTCAAAATCGATATAACCTTTATCTACAACATAGAAGGCTCCGATTTCTGTGACAAGTTCATCTAATATGTTGACATCGTGAACAGAGCCGTCAGTAATGCTTATAAACAATGGAATATTGTTTTGTAAGTCTAAGAGAGTATGTATTTTTATAGCGCTTTTTGTTTGTCTAAACTTTGCCCAGGGAAACAAAGACAAACATAAATCTATTGTTGTTGAATCAAGGGCATAAACAGTTTCATTTAGTTCTTTGAAAAACTTATCGCCTCTATAAAGTTCTTTGGCGATGTCAATAAGTATATATGCAAAATCAGCATATATTCTCCAGTCTCTATTATGATTAGCATCGGCTAAAGTTGAGCGAGACATTTTACTTCGTATTCCAATATGGTATAATTTATTTCGCATTGCCCTAAGACAAGTTTCAATATTTCTCAAAGATTCTCTATATGTTAATTGGGCAAATGCCATAGCAAGGAATTGTTCCCAACAAGTAAATGATTGAACTTTATAGTTGCCTCGATATTTTTCGACACAATAATTAAAACTATGTTTAGGTATGTAACTCATAATTTAAGAAAAAATAGTTTGATCTTGATTCACTTTATCGCTCCAATATTTTGAATTGAAACGACAATTTTAATTTGAAATCGATTACAATGAAAATTCTCTATAAAATAATATATTTAAATAACTTATGGCTACGTCCCGGCAAAACAACCGGACAGTAATGATAGATATTATGTTTAAAAAGTAAATAAATTGGCATCCTTTCTGTAAATTAGATTATACAGGACAAATAATATATGCTGGTATAGATGTTCATAAAAGGAGTTGGTCAGTAACAATACAATATCAAGGGCTTCATTTAAAAACATTTTCAATGAATCCGGATCCGGAAGAACTATTACGATACTTACAGAGAAATTATCCGAATGGTAATTATGTGAGTGTGTACGAAGCCGGTTTTTGTGGATACTGGATAGATAGGCAGTTAAGAGCCCTGGGTATAAAGAATATTATAGTAAATCCAGCAGATGTACCAACAAAGCATAAGGAGAAAAGAAATAAGTCAGATAAAATAGATTCACGGAAATTAGCCAGAGAGCTAAGTAACAATCCAATCGAAGGCATCTATATACCAAATGAAGAAAATGAAGCTATAAGAGGACTAAGCCGCTTGAGAATAAAACTAACAAAAGATCAGACAAGGATATACTAACGATATTATGCCAAAGACAACCTGTACTGCTAACGCATGGATTATAAGAGCAGAATATTCTGTTGTAAATTTAAAGGCAATTCCGATGGTTGTTCCACAAATCGCCCAACTGATAAATGCATGAAGTAATATTATTGAGATCTGCTTTATATTCCTTCCGTAAAATGATATATAATTGCGCTTCAACTAAAGAGTTGTGCCAAACTATAATGCCAAATTTGTTTCGGCCGGAGGTTGATGAGCTTTACACTTAGATACCCGTATAAGGTTTTATCCATACAACAGCTTAACAAACCCGGATTCACTATATACTACTTATAATGCTTAAGTTGGAAAGTTACTTTTGAAGTAATAAATTATGTATAAATAACTTCAGGAGTAAAGATGAAAAACGAGAAAAGGAAGTTCACAGCAGAATTCAAAGTGCAGCTATTACATACTCAACCTCGGCTGACTAATCTTGAAGCTCACTCATCCTGAACTTCAATATTCAATTTAGTACTAAAAATAATAATTTAAATTAATTATTTAATAGTATATTGTCAAAGTTTATTGTTCATGGTTTGGGAAAAATTGTCTTTATAAAAATTCTGGAGATTTACCGCCTCAAATACAGGCACCATTTTTTATTATAGTTAAAACTATTAGCTTCTTTTAAATAATCATTACTGTATCAATTGTTGCTCCGGCGTGTATTGAGCTTAATAATGGCAAAATTTTTTTATTCTAATTCTTATGAAAATATCTTAATAATAAGTATTTTAAAAAGAATGTTTATAAGTTATATGTAGATAAAATATTTTCATAAATTTTTTTTATTATTGCAGATTAATGGCAAAAGTTATTTCTATAGCAAATCAAAAAGGCGGAGTTGGTAAAACTACAACGGCGATAAATTTATCTTCTTCTCTGGCTGCCGCTGAAAAAAAAACATTACTTGTGGATATTGACCCCCAGGCTAATTCTTCATCTGGATTAAGTATAAACAATCAAAACCCGTCGGTTTATGAAGTTTTAATCGGAACGGAACAGATTGAGAAGGTTATTATAAACAGCTATATGCCTTTTTTGGATATACTGCCTTCCAATATCAATCTTGTGGGAGCGGAAATAGAAATGGTGGATATGCCGAACCGTGAAAGGTTGCTGGTACATTCGCTTAAAAACATTAGAGATAATTATGAATTTATAATTATTGATTGTCCGCCTTCTCTGAGTTTACTTACGCTTAATTCTCTTACTGCATCTGATTCGGTATTGATTCCGGTACAGTGCGAATATTTCGCACTTGAAGGCTTAGGACAGTTATTGAACACAATTAACATTGTTAAACAATATTTTAATAAAGACCTTACAGTGGAAGGCGTCCTTCTTACAATGTTTGATGTACGGCTAAGGCTTTCGCAGCAGGTGGCGGAAGAAGTAAAAAAATATTTCGGCGAAAAAGTATATAAAACAATTATCCATAGAAATGTTAGAATATCGGAAGCTCCTAGCTACGGTAAACCGGTAATATTATATGATGCGCTTTCAACCGGTTCCCAAAACTATATTGCACTTGCATCTGAATTGTTGGAGAGAAATTCTAAAAAAGTAAGATAGATCGGAGTATGACAAAGTTGAAAACCGGGCTTGGCAGAGGGTTAGACGCCCTGATCAATCAGCACAATTCAAAAGATAACTACGAACCAGCGAAATTTGCAGAAATTAAAAAGGACGACGGCAAACAAGTAGATATTCTGGCTAAAATCCCGGTTGAATTTATTTCTTCAAATCCTTTTCAGCCAAGAATGACTTTCGAGCCGGAAGCTTTTGAGGAATTGAAAAAATCAATTCTCTCAAACGGACTCATCCAGCCGGTTACCGTAAGACGATTTGGCGGTGATAATAATTATCAATTGATATCGGGCGAAAGAAGATTAAGAGCATGCCGCGACATCGGGTATAAGGAAATACCGGCTTATATAATTAAAGTCGATTCCGATGAAACAATGCTTGCGCTTGCATTAATTGAGAACATCCAGAGAGAAAGATTAAATCCTATTGAAATTGGAATGGCATATAAAAGATTAATGGATGAGTGCCATTTGACACAGGAACAGATTGCCGATCAGGTTGGAAAAGACAGAACAACAATAGCTAATTCAGTACGTCTGTTAAAACTTCCGGTTCAAGTACGTGAAAGCCTTATTAAGGAAGTTATATCTTCCGGGCATGCAAGGGCTTTAATTAATCTGCCTTCCGAAGAAATGCAGCTTGACGTTTTGAAGAAAATTGTTGATGGTAATCTTTCCGTTAGAAAGGTTGAGCAGATCGTCAAGAAAATTATGTTGTCTTCGGGACCTCCTAAACGGACTGTTAAATTTACTTCACAAACCACTTCTTATGCGTCATCGGTAAGTGATATAGAAGATAAACTGAGAAAGTTGTTTGGAACAAAAGTCATTTGCAAACAAAAACATGACGGTACAGGTGAAATTACTATTGAATTTTATTCAAACGATGAATTAGAACGTTTATTTGAACTCTTTGAAATTATCAGCAAATCATATAATTAAAGTTTTAATCTTTTTTCTATTTTCACTGCAATTAATTTTTGCACAACAGGATACAGTTCAAAAAAAGATTGATAACCCTTCAGATACTATATTTGTAATGAGTAAAGCTCCGTTGGGAGCAGTTCTCAGAAGCGCCATTCTACCTGGCTTAGGACAGATTTACACCGAGTCATATTGGAAAGCCCCGATTATCTGGGGAGCTACCGCATGGTTAATTTATAATTGGAAGTTTAATAATAATCAATATAAACAGTACCTGAATTATTATAACCAATTGGGATCTGCAAACGGTATCACGTATTTACAATATGCTAAATTTTATCAGGATCAAAGAGATTTATTTGCCATTTATATGGGACTAACCTATATTCTTAATCTTGTTGATGCATATATTGATGCGCAGCTTTTTGATTTTAGTGTCAGCAAGGATTCCGGAACTAATACTCCTATGCTGAACATGAGGATAAATTTTTAATGAAAAATACATTAACTTGTAAAAATTGTGAGGAAGAAAATCCCTATTATGCTTTAATCTGTAAGAAATGCAAATCTTACCTGCGTGAAAGAATATATAATATTGATCTATGGAAAATACTCGGCCTTTTAATTGAAAGCCCCACGAAAGCTTTCAGCTTAATAATTCAATCCGATCATAAAAATTTTATTTCTTTTATCATGTGTCTTGCATCCGTAAAACTTTTTATAGACTCGATGTATTTATCTTTATTGACAATTACCGCCCACGCTATTCATGAAAATATTATCAGGAATTATTTTATTATACTTGGTTCTGTTTTTACGCTTGTTCTTATTTTTGGAATTGTTATAACAATTATTAACAAATTATATAATTTGAGAACCAGAATCCGGGATAATTTTGCGATTCTTACATATTCATTATTGCCGTATATTTTTGCGCTTATAATTCTGTTTACTGTGGAAGTAACCGTATTTGGCGGGAATCTTTTTTCTAAAGATCCTTCTGTATTTTCCTTAAAAGAGTTTTTGGCTTATGCTCTTTTAGGATTTGAAATACTTATTATATTATGGGGAATATTTTTATCTACAATTGCCATGTATGTTCAATCTAAGAATATTGTATACTCAATTGTGGTTGGCTTTGTTTTTAATTTATCGCTGTATTATTGTTTGTATCTAAATTCAAAAATCTTATATCGTTAAAACTGCTTATTATGAACTCAAATATTTTCAATTTAGATGAATCATTCCGGACGAAGTAAATAAAATGGAAATAAAAACTGATGTATTGATAATTGGAAGCGGCATAGCTGGTTTATTTGCCGCTTTAAGGATTTCGGAATATGCCGAAGTCGTTTTAATTACCAAAAAAGAAAAAAATGAATCGAATACAAATTATGCACAGGGTGGTATTGCCTCTGTTATTGATCCTAACGATTCATTTGAGAGACATATCCATGATACCTTAATTGCAGGCGCGGGATTATGCCATAAAAGTGCCGTTGAAATAATCGTTAAAGAAGGTCCCGACAGGATACATGATCTGATTGAACTCGGAACTCAATTTACACAGAAAAACGGTAAGCTCGACCTTGCAAAAGAAGGCGGTCACTCGATGCCGCGGATTGTCCATGCCAAGGATCTGACAGGCCGGGAAGTTGAACGTGCTTTAATTTCACAAGTTAGCAGTATTGACAATGTAACGATAATTGAGAACACTATTGCCATAGACCTGATTACTGAACATAATGTTCAGAAATTGAAAGACTCGCCTTTGAAAAATAGAAACTGTTGGGGAGTTTATGCTTTAAATTGTGAAACTAACGAGTTGATTAAAATTTCATCTAAAACAACTATTCTTTCGACAGGTGGAGTAGGACAGGTATATCTGCATACTACTAACCCACAAATAGCGACAGGCGATGGATTTGCTATGGCATACAGGGCCGGCGCAAAAATAGGAAACATGGAATTTGTGCAGTTTCATCCTACAGCCTTTTATAATTCTGTTCAGGGAGACAATTTCACCGCCCCTTCATTTTTAATTTCAGAGGCAGTTCGTGGGTTTGGTGGAATACTGCGTACATTAGACGGCAGTGAGTTTATAAGTAAATACGATTCACGTAAAGAACTAGCTCCAAGGGATATTGTTGCGCGTGCAATTGATAATGAGTTGAAAAAACGCGGGGACGATCATGTATATTTAGATATAACTCACAAGAACAAAGATGATATTCTTGAACATTTTCCAAATATTTACAATAATTGCTTAAAATTGGGTATAGATATTGCTAAGGAATATATACCGGTTGTTCCTGCTGCACATTATTGCTGCGGAGGCGTAGTTGTGGATGAGTTTTCAAGAACATCCTTAAGGGGGCTTTATGCCTGCGGTGAAGTAAGTATGACAGGCGTTCACGGCGCCAACAGGCTTGCAAGCAATTCACTTCTGGAAGCGGTTGTTTTTGCCGAAAGAGCTTCAATTAATATTAAAGAATTCTTAATTAAATTTTCAGGTACAATCCCGGATATTCCTGACTGGGATGATTCCGGCACGCTTTCTTCAGATGAAAAAGTTTTGATAACCCACAGTTCAAGGGAAGTTAAACAGATTATGTGGGATTATGTAGGCATTGTAAGATCAAATCTCAGGCTGCAGCGGGCAGAGCAGAGGATTCACAATATTTTCGTGGAGACCGAAGAACTTTACCGTAAGACAAAAGTATTTGAAGATATCCTGGAGTTAAGAAATATAGTTGCATGCTCACATATTATTATTAAATCGGCTAAAAAAAGAAAAGAGAGCAGAGGTTTGCATTATACTTTGGATTATCCATTAATGCTGCCGGATAATAAGGCGAAGGATACTATTTTAAAAAATTATAATCCTTGAGTTAATTTGTGTTGTCTTGGTTACTCGCTGTTTTTTTTGTTCTTACGGCATAGCCATTACGATGTGAGTGTCTTATCACATAGTGATCCCTTTGAAAGTAGTGAATGTTTTTACACTAAACACTGAGAATATATTGTTAAATTGTAGATGCTTAAAGCATTACAATTTATTTGTTAAATAATTAATTATAGCCCCGTATCTTATTCCCTTGGTACTTACTATTACTTCCGGAATATTAAGACATTCTATAAGAGCATGTAAAATACTTGTTCCTGCAAAAAGTACATCTTCACGTCCGCTTACCACGTTGCCGTATTTTGTTTTAATCTCATCCGGTGTAAGCTTTGAAAGCAACTCAACAAATATTCTTATTTCAGGCTTTGTTAAAATCGAGCCTTCAATTAAGGATTCATCATATTCTTTTATATTTTGTTTTATGCATGCTAAAGTGGTCGGAGTGCCTGCAATCGCTATCGTCTTACTGGCTATAATTTTATTATGATCTATTTCCGAGAATGTTTCTTTAACAAAATCTGTAAATTGTTTTATTTCCATCTCTTCCGGAGGTTGGCTCTTCAAAAATCTTTCAGTAAGACTTACCACTCCAACGGGGTAGCTGTTGCTGAAATTAATTTCATCTCTATTACCGAAAATAATTTCAGTACTGCCGCCGCCGATATCTATTACGAGATATTTAACTTCATCTGGAAAACTACTAATAGCGCCCAAATATGATAACCTGGCTTCATCTTTGCCGGTAACAATAGTTATATCCAAATCAAGTTCAGATTTAATTATTTTAACTAATTCCTCGGCATTGGATGCTAATCTAAAAGCGTTAGTAGCTGTTAAAATTACTTTATTACAAGAATATTCATCGATAATTTTTTTATATTCCGATAAAGATTTAAATAATAAATCTACTTTTTCTTGTTTAATAGAAGAATTTACCAATAACCCTTTACCGATTCTTGGAATTCTAAGCTCATCACGCAGAGTTTTAATGTGTTTTGAACTATTATCTATTTCCGCAATTAAAAGAAGAATAGTATTTGTACCTATATCTACCGAAGCAATAATCATAATTTTTTTTTATTTTTAATTTATCAACTTAGTAATATTATGAAAAATACAAATATCTTATCTAAAATATTTCTTTATTTATGTGCCCTGTCCGGTTTATTATGGATAGGAGGCTACTTCGCGCGACTTATTTTAACCTATAAGTTGTTTGAAGATACTGATTTTATTCTTAAATCATTTCTAAATAATCAAAATCTTCCGGGTATTCTTATTATGCTTAATAGCGGGATTATTTTAACTTTCGTGCTGTATATTGTTTTTATAATTTCATTTATAGTTTTTCTTCTTACCGCTCATTTAAGTTTTAAAGAAAATGGGTGGTTATTTATAATTACAATTTTGGTTCTAATAACTGCTCCTTTCGAGATTTACTTAATGACAATCGATCATAAGATTATTGACTTAATTTTATCGGGATTATTTAGTGTTAATGATATTTTGGCTCTAATTATAAAAAGATTTAAAATTTTCGGAAGCTTTCCGATAATCGAACTTCTTTGTTATTTTGCCATAATATATCTATTCATTTTCCAGCCGTTGAAAATGAGTAAGAATAAATCAGAACATGAAAATTAAAGAAAAAGAATTTGAAGATATTATCCAGGATTTAAAATTGCTCGCATCACAATTGGGAGCTGAAGTTAGATTTGAAAAAGGCGACTTTAAGGGAGGATACTGCCTGCTTAAAGAAAATAAAGTTATTGTTATAAATAAAATGGCAAATCTTCAAAGAAAAATTATGATCTTGTCAATGGCATTAAAGGAACTTGGGATAGACAAACTTTATTTGACTCCAAAAGTGAGAGAAATTATAAACGAAATGGCGGAACAAAAATGAAAATACTTGTATTAAACGGTCCTAATCTTAATCTACTCGGTTCAAGAGATAATAGCCACTATGGAAAACTTCCACTAAAAAAAATTGAAAAAAAGATACAGTCGGAATTTCCCGAAATTAAGTTTGAATTTTTCCAATCAAATCACGAAGGTGAATTAATTGAAAAAGTTCAAAATGCGGGGAGAATTTTTAACGGCTTAATAATAAATCCCGGCGGCTATGCACATTCTTCCGTAGCATTAAGAGATGCTTTAGCTGAATGCAGCGTACCTAAAGTAGAGGTTCACCTGTCTCATTTGGTTGACAGGGAAAATTTCAGACAAAATTTAATAACCGCTTCCGGCTGTAACGGCTACATTTCCGGCTTTCAAGAACATGGTTATTTAGCAGCAGTTTACTTGGTTAAAAAACTATCTGAAAAATAAAAACTGAATTAAAGAAAGTAAATCTTGATAAGAGCAGTAGTATTTGATTTAGATAATACACTTGTAGACTTTATGAAAATGAAGGAACGGGCAATAGAAGAAGCTATTCCCGCAATGATTGATTCCGGGCTTAAGCTTTCCAGTGAAGAAGCCGGTAAAATAATAGATGGTATCTATAAAGAGCAGGGAATTGAGTACCAGCAGGTCTTTGATTTATTTTTACAAAGGGTTTTAAATAAAATTGATTATAAGATACTATCGGCTGGAATAGTCGCCTACCGCAGGGGCAGGGAAGCAGCATTAATCCCGTATCCCCATGTTTACCCGACACTTAACAAATTAATGAAAATGGGTATTAAAATGGGAATATTATCCGATGCTCCTGTAAAAGAAGCATGGTTAAGACTGGCATATCTTAATTTTCATCACATTTTCGATGTGGTAGTGACATTTGAGGATACTAAAATCAGGAAACCGGCTCCTGCTCCATTCGAAATGATCCTAAAAAAGCTCCAAATTCCCGCAAATGAAGTATTAATGGTAGGTGATTGGGTTGAAAGAGACATCGTGGGGGCAGCAAATGTTGGAATGAAAACTGCATTTGCCAAATATGGCGATACTTTTAATACTATTCAGCATAATGCGAATTATAAATTAAATGACATTAGTGAAATAATTGATATTATTCTAAAAGAAAACGGTTTATAAAATTTAATTAAACTAAACTTTTATTTAGAACAACAAATATTGATATTAAAGTTGCAATTAGTTATTTTTCCTTCAAAATAATTTAAAGCCGGATGAAGAATCTTTCAATTAAAAAGCTTTATTACTCAATTAGTGAAGTTAGTAAAATAACTGCTGTTGAACAATATGTTCTACGATATTGGGAAACTGAATTTGAAGAATTAAAGCCACAGAAGAATCGAGCGGGAAACAGGATATATACTAACAAGGATATTCAATTAGTTCTTCAAATTAAAAGTTTACTCCGGGAAAAAAAATATACTATTGAAGGAGCAAAAAAAATATTACAGAACTATATCCCTGAAATAGTTGTTCAGCATATTAATTCACCAAGTCAAACAGATATATACCCTGTTACTCATGCGGAAGTAAAAAAGGAAAAAGATTCAATAAAAAAAGATCTTGAAGAGATAAAAAAAATTATAGAATATTTAATAGCTAAATTATAATGTAACGGAACGTGGCGCAGCCCGGTAGCGTACCTGAATGGGGTTCAGGTGGTCGTGGGTTCAAATCCCACCGTTCCGACTCTAAAAAAACTTAGTCCCGATTATTAGTCGGGACTTTTTATTTTAAGAACTCTTGAACAGGTTTTGGGACTTTCATCATTCAACAAACTTAATTCTTATATTAATCTCTTCCTTTATCTTAATTACTATAGCATGCCGGGTTAGTATCAAGCCACATAATAGTGTTACGAAATTATTACTATTTTATTACTGTTACATTCTCAACCTTAAATGTAAATATTTAATCATTAATAATTACATCTTCTATTTGTAAAGGTAATAATACATGATAATTTTTTCCTATATTTATTTTAAAGTATTTTCATAAATCCCAATTGATAGATCTTGATCAGTAATATTATGGTTATTTAAACATGTATTTTAAATAGTATGCTTAATCTTTGTTTCACTTGTAATATAAGTTTTAGTTTACCATCCGCTTGAAGGATTAAGTTGGGTTGCAACACAATTTTCTTTTTGAAACAAAAGAGTAAATTTTTATTTCTTTATGAAAATTAGACGGTTATAGTTAAATTTATTTTTAATAATTAAAAACCTGATAACCTTTAGTGGTTTTTAAATAAAAACTTTGAGAGGGTATAAACAAAGCTTCGGCTACAAAAATTAAAAGAGGTAATCTTATGAAATCATCAATCAAGTTATTCACTATTCTGTTATTTTTATTCGGATGTTCAAATCCGGTTAAAATGGATTTAAGAAATTATTCCACCCAAATAAAATTTCTAACGGAACAGGAAGCAGATGTTATAAAAAGATGGAATTCAGTATCTGGTTCTAATTTTGTGAACGACGGATTTATGTATCAAGCTCTTGATACCTATATTATTGATAATTATGATCAATTTGTTACAAAACTTGAGAAAATTCAACCGCAGACCAAGGAGGTTCAGGATCTTCACGCAATGTATGTTAAAGGCGCGGAACAACAGCTTGAAGCTTTCAAATTGATGAAAGACGGCGTTGAGAAAAAGAATAAAGATATTATGAATAATGCTTACAAAATTATGACTGACGGCAGAAATATTGAAAAACAATGGGCTACTAAATATGAAAAAATGATTAATTCCAATTAAGGAATACTAAAACAATTTTTCTTTATTTATAGGACAGCAGAATTTTTTCCAATTCTTGAGATTGATTCTGCTGTTTTTGTATAAAAAAATATCTTTTTTATTTTTCATCACGCCGCTATTTTAATCATTAGATTTTATTAGTAACTTTGTAATAAGTTTTAAGAAAGTAACGAATTGCTTAATGCAGATAATATCAGATAAACCTAAGTGTCATTGCGGAATCTTTGGAATCTATGATAATGAAACGGCAGCTATAAATACCTACTACGGGTTACATGCTTTGCAGCATAGGGGACAGGAGGCAAGTGGTATTGTAGCAAAAAACTTCAATAAAAATAATCACGTGGTTTTTAACATTCATAAAGGCGAAGGCTTAGTATCAGAGGTCTTTTCGGATCTCAAAGTCTTTAAAGAAACTCTTACAGGGACTTGTGCTATCGGGCATAATCGCTATTCGACTACGGGCTCTTCTAAATCAAAGAAAAACATACAACCGTTTGTCGTTCAATACCGACTCGGAAACCTTGCCGTAGCTCATAATGGCAACCTTACCAATGCAAAACAACTTCGTAATGAGTTAGTTGATGAAGGCGCTATTTTCCAGACATCCAGCGACACCGAGGTAATATTGCATCTTATTGCACGTAGTAGACTGGATAATCAAGTTGATCAGATAAAAGAAGCTTTAAACCGTCTTGAAGGTGCCTATTCATTAATACTAATGACCGATGATAAATTAATTGCTGCAAGAGATCCTTATGCTTTTCGTCCACTCTCTATAGGCAAAGTGAACGGTTCTTTTGTAATCGCATCGGAAACATGCGCATTTGATATAATTGCAGCAAAGTTTGTGCGGGAAGTTGAACCGGGAGAAATTGTTGTTATTGATGGTGATGTAAAGTTAAATTCTGATATAAAATCATACAGAATTAAGGATGATGCCATATTCCCTAAAAAACACTGCATCTTTGAATATATATATTTTTCGCGTCCTGACAGTTTTATCTTTGGCCATAATGTTGATAAGATGAGAAGACGTTTGGGAAAAATTCTTGCAAGGAATTATCCCGTCCGTGATAAAGATGGTCAAAAAGTTATCGTTATAAGCGTACCCGATAGTTCAAATACTACTGCTCTTGGCTATCAAAAGGAACTGGAAAAAGAAGGCATCCATTCAAAACTTGAAATTGGCTTGATAAGGAGCCATTATATAGGAAGAACTTTTATCCAACCTGGACAAGAGAAAAGAGAAATCGGGGTAAGAATAAAGTATAATATAGTAAAAGGCGTTCTTGAAGGCCGCACGGTAGTAATTGTGGATGATTCTATTGTACGCGGTACTACTTCAAAACAGTTAGTTAATCTGATTAAAGAAGCAAATCCTAAGGAGATTCATTTTAGAATTTCATCGGCTCCAATAATGTACCCATGTTATTACGGAATGGATTTTCCCAGCAAAGAAGAGTTGATAGCATGCCGAATGAACGGCGATGTAGAAGAGATAGAAAAGTATCTTGGCGTCGACAGTCTTGAATATCTGACTATTGATGAAATGCTGCAAGCTGTTTCGGAAGCTGGTTTAGAAAACTTTTGTACAGCTTGTTTTTCCGGTGAGTATCCCACGAAAATTGATTCAGAATTCAAAAAGGAAATGTATGAATTATAAGGCATTTATTGCTTTTTTATTCATTATATTTTTACATGAACTTACTTCTTCCCAAACTACTTCATTCTTTAAATATAAAGACGATATTGATTTATCTGTCACGACAAATAGGATAAAATCAAAAAAAAAAAATACCAAATCTTTTAATAAAGTCTTAGCCCTTTCAAACTTTACTGTAGAACACTTTGCTAAAAACCTCAACAGCGCTGATCTTGGCTTATCGGATTTTGTCAAATTAAATTTTTCAGGTCAGAATTCAATGCAATCGTTATTAACTCAAATTAAAAGCAATTCCTCAATTGAATATTCTCAAACTTTAAACGTCTTCAAAGTGAAATAAAAAATTGATAAATTTGATGTAATTAGATGAAAATTAATTATAAAGAAATAAAAACTAAATCCAACCTGTTAAGCTTATTGAGGTTATTTCTTGCAATACCGTTTTGGTTTTTGCTGGACAATTTCAAGTATGATGCGGTTAGATATATTACTTTTGCCCTTTGCATATTCGGATCCATAACGGACATATTTGATGGCTATTTAGCCCGTAAATACAATCAGGTTACCGAAATGGGAAAAATTATTGATCCATTGGCAGATAAAGTTGCCATAGGTGTTATTATAATTAAACTATATTTAATCGGAGAGATAAATTCAACTTATTTCCTTTTAATAATTGGGCGGGATGTTTTAATATTTATTGGTGGAATTATTGTTACAAGAAGTGTCGGCAAAGTATTGCCTTCCAATGTATTAGGAAAAATTGCGGTCGTTAATATCGGACTTGTAATACTCTTGATAATTTTAAATGTTAACAGAAATTTTCTTGTATTTAAAGGGTTTTATTATCTAAGTATATTATTAGTGTTTGTATCATTTATAGCTTACGTGTACAGAGCAATTGAATTCATAAAAAAGAAAAACTATGGGACTCTTTAAAAATTTTGACTTTGAGAGATTAAAATTAAGTTTAACAAAAACAAGAGATAAAATAATAAATTCAATAACGGAGACAATCAGCGGGAAAGCTTCCATTGATGAAAAGACACTTGATGAGATTGAAGAAATTTTAATTTCGTCAGATATAGGTTTCGACACTGTGGAAAAAATAATTGAAGATTCACGCATTAAACTTAAAAGTAATAAAGATCGTTCAGACTTGAATATAATTCAGGCTTTAAAAAATGAGTTAAACTCGGTTTTAGATTTCGGAAATTCTCAAAAGATTAAACTTGATTGTATCGATAAATTTAAACCTTATGTAATCTTAATTGTTGGTATCAATGGAGCAGGGAAGACGACTACAATAGGCAAACTTGCATATAATTTCAAAAATGCCGGTCTAAAGGTTATTGTGGGTGCAGCAGATACCTTCAGAGCTGCAGCTAATGAACAGCTTGAAATATGGGCAAAAAGAGCCGAAGTTGAAATCGTCCAGAAAGGCCGTGGTTCCGATCCATCATCCGTTGCTTATGACGTTATTGATACTGCTATTAAAAACAATGTTGATGTAGTACTTATAGATACAGCCGGACGTCTTCATAACAAAGTCTATTTAATGGCTGAACTAAACAAGATAAAACGGGTTATTCAAAAACTTCTTCCTCATGCTCCTAATGAAACTTTATTGGTTATAGATGGGAATACAGGTCAAAATGCTTTAGTTCAGGTTGATGAATTCTCAAAAGTAACTGATTTAACTGGCTTGGTTATAACAAAATTAGACGGCACTGCTAAAGGTGGTGTTATTTTTCAGATATGCCATAAGCAAAAAATACCTGTAAAATATATCGGAGTCGGTGAAAAAATAGACGACTTGCAGGAATTTGATGCTAAACAATTTGTAAATGCTATTTTTGATAATTAAAATATTCTGTTAAAACCTGCTTTGTGAATATGGCGGCTTAATTATTGGTTTTTAATGAATTTGCTTATATTTAGTAAAAGGAATTAAGTAAAATGCCTGAAATTAGTAGATTCTTTGGTATTATCATAAATATGTACTGGGAATTAAATGTTCAGCATAATTTCCCTCATTTCCGTACCCGATAATATGAATATGTCTATTCATTACCTGAATTACAGCTTCTTGAAGGAAATTTGCCTAAAAGAGCTGAAGCTTTGGTTATTGAATGGGCTAAAATTAATAAACTTGAACTAATGAATGAATGGGAAAATAGTATTTATGGCAAATCCATAAATAAAATAAAACCCTTAGAATAGGAGTGTTTATGAGCTATTTATCAAAAATAATCGATGCCAAATATGTAGATGAATTTAAAATTAAATTATCATTCTCTGATGGTTTAGAAAAAATCCCAAACCTCGATGGCAAATTAAATGATCCTGTTTTTGAAAAACTTAAAGATAAAAATTATTTCAAAAATTTTAGTGTTAGTTCCGAACTCGGGACTATTGTGTGGCCAAATGGGGTGGACATTGCAGCGGACAGTTTATATTTCTTGTGAATTAAATGATTTGATGTTAATTTAAGGATAAATATTAGTTTACATAATATACATTATCGGACAAATATATGAGCTAAAATTAAATGGCTAAATCAAATTTTCACTTTTGTAAATTAATTGTTTTTCTGCTTTGTTTACTGTTTCAATTCTTTTTTTTCAGTATTAAAAGTTATTCTCAGACTAATTCTAAACCGGAATATTTAGCTTTACTTGATTCGGTAAAAACATTTTACGGCGATACTTGTTTTATCGGTGTAAATAGTAATTTGATTAAACGTCTTTATGGATTCCAAAAATGTGTTCCGGTTAAAAATTATCTTAATTCTTATGAATCTATCAGGAAGACTATTGAAAACTTTCGAAAAACATATATAAAAACTATTTACGATGAAAAAGCTTTACTCATTGATCTTTCAAGGATATTTAAGGAAGATAAGCAGCAAAATATTGTTAACGCTTGCGGCATTTACCTGAGTCCGGATAGCGTAACAAGTATTGCCTTAAGTTACATTATTATAAGAAGTAGTCCATTTCAGTTTAATGCAAAATTATACCAAATGGCTAGTTTAGATCAGGCATTTAAATATGAGATAACAAATAATGGAGATGATTGGTATAATTCAAAGAAATTAAAGGAAATAATGCTTCTTCATTAAAGTGAAAAATTGTTAATATATTATGTAAACTATATACATTATAAATAATTTTGAAATCCTTCTCTTCCGGTTTTTCTTACAAACTTTTTTGCCCAACCGTTTTCTTCAGTAATGGAAAGTGTAATCCTAAACAACAACAGGAACTTTATCAAATTTTAGTGTATGATATTTTATAAAACAGCTAAAGCGGAGATACAAGAGCAGATAATTCAAATATTATGTTCAGTACAACTAAATTAATATTTACATTATTTTGGAAAACGGAAGCAAGTTTTTCAAGCTTATAGACAATATCATTCAGTTTAATGTTTGGAAATCTCTGATTAAATTTTTCAATAGTTTCCAGGTGATCTGCAAAATAAAATTCTTTTATGCCCAATCTGAATTTTTGGAAATCATTCAGCCATATTATAATCATTTGTATAAGAAGCTTTATAGAATCAGAATTTTTTTCGGATATAAACTCACTGAATTGATCCAGCGCTGAGTTATACTTACTTCCAAACGAGTATCTGAGAATAGAAATTGTTTTTTCAAGAAGCATTTCAAAATCATGCTCGATTAAGCGAAATGCGTTTGAAATAGAACCGCCTGCAAATGGAGCTATTTTTTGTGCTAATTCCTGCTCAATATTAAAATAATTTATTAAAATATTTTTTATATCGGAATAGCTTAAAGGCCTAAAATTTATATTCCAGCACCGTGAACGTATTGTTTCCATTAATATTGAAGGATAAGGAGTCGTCAAAATAAATATGACGCCTTCCGGCGGTTCCTCAAGAGCTTTTAATAAAGCGTTTTGAGATTCATCATTCATAAGGTGTGCATCGGAAATTAATATAGTACGGTATAGAATATCGGAATAATCCAAATACAAAAATTTCTTTATGCCCCGGATGCTGTTTACTTTTATATTTGTAGCTTTTGGAATAGATATCCTATAATAAGGATTCATTGTTTTTTGTTTAAGTTCATTTCGTATTAGCTGGATTTCATCCTGACTTAATTTTTCGGTAGGTTCGTTGCCTTCAGTTTCGTTTTTACCACGGGGCAAAGGGAAAATATATTTAATATATGGTTCTGAAAAATTTGAAATATAACTATTGATTAACACTGCTTTGTTTTTATCTTCAAGCTTGGAATTTAAAGTTTGAGTAAAACGTAAAGCAAAGAATTCTTTACCAACTCCTTCCAAACCTGTAAATAAAAGTGCATGAGGTATCTTGGATGAGTTAATTAATCCGGACAAAAGCTGTTTTACAGACTCTTGCCCATATATTCCATTCCAGAAATTATCCATAAATTAAAAAGGCGCTCTGAGCGCCTAATTTCAATAATCATCTTCATTATAGAAAAAATCCTCATCAGAGGGGTAATCGGGCCAGATATCTTCTATTGATTCGTACGGTTCATCTGATTCTTCAAGTTCAATTAAATTTTCTACAACTTCATAAGGAGCACCTATTCTTTCGGCGTAATCAATTAACTCTTCTTTTGTAGCAGGCCACGGCGCATCATCTAAATATGCAGCAAGCTCAACGGTCCAAATCATTTATTTCTCTCCACAATTAAAATTAGTTCTTGCTCGTCAACTCCAAAAATCCTAAGTTTCCAAAGAAAAATCCATCCGGATTAAGGGCTACACCATCATGATGAACCTCGTAATGCAGATGAGGACCGGTAGATAAACCCGAGTTGCCCGATAATGCAATCTCCTTTCCTCTAATAACTTTTTGACCTTCACTAACTAAAGCATGAGATAAGTGTCCATATACAGTCACATAACCAAAACCATGATCAATTTCTACAATTTGTCCAAAACCTTCTTTATTACCCACGAAGTCTATAATGCCATCTCCGGTTGCATAAACCGGTGTTCCTATATCAGTAGTAAAATCAATCCCTTCATGCATTTGTTTAATATGTAAAATGGGATGAATACGTACGCCAAATCCGTCACTAATTGACCCTGTACATGGTTTTATAGCTGGAATAGCGTTATATAATTTTTGGTTCTCCTTAAGCTTATTGAAAATGTCAGTATATTGTAATTTTTCAAAATTTATTTTTCTAGAGACTTCATCAACATATGAAAGTACTTTTACTAACTTTTCTTCTGTTGGATTTGTGACAAAGTCCAAGTTATTATCAAAAGAACCACCGCCAATACCTACCATATTCTCTTCGGAAGAAACAGGTTGTAAATTAGCAGCTATTCTCAGTTCATTGTTAACTTTAGCCAAATTGTCCAGTTCTTTATTTAGAGTAGTAAACTGTTTCATTGTCTTATCTAAATTATCTCTCAAATCGCGGTTTTCCGCTTTCAAAGAGATTAAATTTTTAGATGAATTTGAAATGGAACCAACAAAATATGTTATACCTAAAAGTATTGAACTAAAAACAATAACCGATAAAATAAAATAAAGCGTTAATTTAGCCTTATAGTTTTTTATCTCAATAAACTGAAGCTTTGATTTAGAAAAGTAGTATAATTTTTTCATAACAGCGAGCGGAATCTAAAAAATTAGAAGTTCTTTGTCAATAGCATTTTAGATTATATTTTATTCAAAATCATGCTCAAAATATTCAATACCCCTAATTTTGTTTATATCTTCACCATTCAATCTCTTATTTAACCGGTTTTGGAAATGTGCAGCTGCGTCGTAGCCAAAATGCTTAAGCAGGTAATTAAGACTGATTACTTCAGAAATTACAGTTATATTTTTACCGGGAAGAATCGGTAATTTTACATAAGGAATTTCTACATCCGAAATTGATACAAAATTACCGTCCAATCCGGTTCGGGTATATTCTTCTTTATCGCTCCAGACTTCAAGTTCCACTATTACTTCAAGCCGTTTTTGGTATCTTATAGCTCTAATCCCGAACATCCGTTCAACATCAATAAGTCCCAATCCTCTTATTTCCATTATATGCTTAACCAAATTTGTACCGGAACCGATAAGTATACCTTCCCCCTTTTTTGTCAGAATAATTATATCATCGGCAACAAGCCTATGTCCGCGTTCGATTAAGTCCAGGGCTACTTCGCTCTTCCCTATTCCGGATTTACCAATAAAAAGCATACCAACACCATATACATCAACAAATGAGCCATGAATTGAAATGCGTGGGGCAAACTGGTCGTCTAAGAAATCCCCGACAAGGTAAATTAATTTTGTAGTATTAAACTCAGACCCCAAAAGCGGTATTTTATGTTTATCAGCCAATTCAAGAAGTAATGGGAAAGGCTGATTTTTATCGGTAATAATAATACATGGAATATTGAAGCTGAAAATACGCTCAAGGGAAATGCGCTTTTCATTTTCTGAAAGATGATCCAGATACCTCATCTCTGTATTGCCAAATACCTGCACTCTGGAATAAGTAAACAAATCGACAAAACCCGCTAGGGCTAGCCCGGGTCTGTACAAATTTTGGTCGTAGATTTTTTTATCAAAACCCGATTTATCCGAATAAAGTTTTATCTTAAACTTATCTTTAATATTGGAATACAAGTATTCCACAGTAATATATTCTTTCCGTGAAATCGATTTTTGATCAATCTTCATTCTTTAACTCGAGTTGTTCTTTTTGTCTTTAATTTTTGAAGCTGCCTTGAAAGCTTTTCAATCGCAGCCACTATAGCTTTATTAAAATCATCTGTAGATTCTGTTGCGGTTAAAGTTTGTCCCGGTACCTTAACAATTATTTCAGCGGTTTTTACACTGTTGCTCGTATTTTGAAAACTCAAAATTACATCAATATCCAGAATACTATCGTTAAATTTCGTTAGCGATTCTACTTCGGCATTAATAAAGTCTTTTAATGTGCTGTGCGCTTTAAACTTTCTTGCTGTTATTGAAACATTCATAAATACCTTCCATTAATTATTTTTGTTAAGATTTAGGATGTGCCTTTTTATATGTTGACTTTAATCTTTCAATACTTACATGAGTATAAATTTGTGTAGTTGAAAGATTTTCGTGTCCCAAAATTTCTTTCACCGCTCTAAGATCTGCGCCTCTGTCAAGCATATGGGTAGCGGCGCTGTGTCTTAATATATGCGGACTTTTCTTATTTATATCGGAAACTTTTGATAAATATTTAGATACCATTCTGTGAACCAAGCGCGGGTAAATCCTGTTACCGTTTTTATCGGTTAACAGTGGTGAATTAAATAGAATATTACCTTTAACTTTTAAATAATCATTTATAACAGGAATAGATTTCCCTCCAACCGGAACAATTCTCATTTTGCTCCCTTTGCCCAGAACTTTCAAAATCTTCTCATTAATATCTAAATCACTGCGGTTGAGATTGCATAGTTCGGAAACACGCAGTGCACAACCATATAACAGTTCAAAAACTACTTTTAATAATTCCGGGTCTTTATCATCATTATCGGCAAGGTTATATATATCTAAAATTGATTCTGTTGATATAACTTCAGGAAGCTTTCGGTTTGATTTTGGGTTGGATATCGATGCCGATGGATTAGATCTGATATAATTCCTTTGATAGCAAAACTTAAACATCCCCCTTAAAGTTGAAAGCTTTCTTGAGATTGATCTCTTCTCTAATTTTTTTTCATTCAGTTCCATAAAAAAAGATTTCAGGAATCTTTCCGATACATCCTGTACTAAGAGCTTAGAATATACTTCACAATATTTCAGAAAATCACAAATGTCTTCCGAATAAGATTTTATTGTGTTCGGTGAATACCGTTTTACACTTTTAATCTCTTCCAGGAATTCATCTGCCGCCTGCTTTATTTTCATCATTCTTTTTCTACTTCTTCAACTTCTTCTATAATTACTTCTTCACCGCACTTAGGGCACTTCAAGTAATTCCCTTTTTTCACGGAATATCTATGTTCCATAAATTCAGAATCGCCGTTTACACACTGATGCGGGACAGGTTTGTACCAGCTTACGTAATCGCATTCAGGGAAGCGCGAACAGCCATAGAATAACTTTCCGCGTTTAGATTTTCTCTCGACAATCTCGCCTTCTTTACATTTTGGACATTGAACGCCTAAAGTAATGTTCTTAATATAATCACAGTCAGGATATCTTTCACACCCAATAAATCTTCCGAATTTACTGTTACGAAAAACCGTTCTTGAACCACACTTTTCACAGGTGTCACCAGTGTATTCCGGCTCTTGATTTTGTGCGAAAACTTCCTTAAAAGATTTTATATTCTTACAGTCCGGATAGTGGCTGCATGCTAAATATTTACCAAACCTGCCTACTTTTATAATCATTTCATGCCCGCAAATATCGCAGAGTATTTTATCAAAATTATTTTCGACATTTTTCAAAGATTCGGCAAATGGCGTGTAAAAATCATTCAACACTTTTACATATCCTATTTCACCTTGAGCAATCTGGTCGAGTTCATTTTCCATTGCCGCAGTAAAATCTTCATTTATAATTGCCGGAAAGTTTTTAACAAGTATTGTATTTACTTCCCGGCCGAGTTTTGAAGGAATCAATTTACGATCTACTTGATCGACATACTTTCTATCCTGTATTGTACCAACAATTAAGGAATATGTGCTTGGTCTGCCTATTCCTTTACTCTCAAGTTCCTTTATTAGGGTACTTTCTGAAAATCTTGCCGGGGGCTTTGTAAAATGTTGTGTCTTTTTCAATTCATCGAGATTTAGCTTATTACCCTTTTCCAAACCAAGCGGTATAGTTTCGTTTCTATATTCTTCTTTTTCATCGGCATTTTCTTTTTTCTCGATTATATCTTCATATATTTGCTGGAACCCGTTAAATTTTACGGCCGTACCGAAAGCCTTGAATACAAATTCGTCAGCAGAAATTTCTACAACTGTAGTTTCCATTAAAACTGGGCTCATTTGAGAAGCTATGAATCTATTCCAGATTAACTCATAAAGCTTATAGGTTTTATTATCTAAGAACTCCTTAACAAATTTTGGAGTAAACTTTAAGAAGGTAGGTCTTATAGCTTCATGTGCATCCTGGACATTAATTTTACTCTTCTTCTCAAAAATATTTGGTGTTTCAGGTACATAATCGCGTCCATAAGAGTCGTTTATATGCCCGCGTACTGATGTTATCATATCATCGTTAATTCTGGTCGAATCGGTTCGCATATAAGTTATAAGTCCTTGCAAGCCTTCTTTACCAAGTTCAATACCTTCATATAATTTCTGAGCCAGCATCATTGTCTGCTTTGGTCTCATCTTCAACCTTCCGGATGCCTCTGCCTGCAGGCTGCTGGTAATAAAAGGAGGTGGTGCGTTTCTTCTAGTATTCCTTTTGGAAATATTGGATATTACATAATGCTCAATTGCCTTTATCCTGTTATAAAATTCCGCAGTTATTTTTTCATTTGAAAGTGCAATGTATTGAGATAAAAACTCCCGCCATTCCTCATCAGACATTACCGGCTTTTGTTGCAGGCTTATATCTTTTCCACCAATACTAAAAAGTTTTGCCTTAAAAGGCTCACCCTTTTCAGTACTAAAAACCGCCCAGATAGACCAGTATTCAATTTTGATAAACTTTTCTATTTCGGATTCTCTATCGCATATTAATTTTAATGCAACGGACTGAACCCTGCCGGCAGACAATGCAGTATTACCGGACATTTCAATGATTGCTTTCCACAAGAAAGGACTTATTTTATACCCGATAATCCTGTCCATAACTCTGCGTGCACGTTGAGAGGAGACAAGATATTCATCTATGCTGCGGGGTGATTTCATAGCTTTTTCAACACCGCTCTTTGTTATCTCGTTAAATAGTACACGATAAATCTTTGAACGGGAATCGGGATTTAAAATATCAGCAACATCCTGTGCAATGGCCTCACCTTCACGGTCAGGGTCAGTTGCAATGTATATATTTTTGCTTTTTGATGCCAACGACTTAATTTTTTTTATTGTATCTCCTTTTCCTCTAATAGTTACGTATTGAGGCAGAAAATTATTTTCTATCTCAACTCCTAATTTAGTTTTAGGTAAATTTCTTATATGACCGACCGTAGCTTCTACAATATAGTCCTTACCCAAATACTTATTTATTGTCTTAGCTTTTGAAGGAGATTCTACTAATACCAAATTTTTAGTCATTCTACAAATATCGCTTTCTCAATTTATTGTGTCTGAAGAATACAGCGTGTATCTGCTTCCCGGAAGATAAACCCTGTCTATATCCAAAATTACCGAAAGAATTAACAAATTTATGCTTTCCTTAGTTCTTATTTCTTCAGGAAACGTCATTATATTATCAATAATCATTTCAATTTCACTATTATTTACTAAACCTATGTTATAAAAATGTAAAATATAGTCATAATTTTTCAAACCAATTATATATAATTCATTTTCGGACAATACTCTTAGGCTTTTTGAAGATTGCCGGTTTAAAGCTTTGGATAGATACAATTCTCTCAATTTTTTTTCATAAATCCAGCTATAAGCTGCAGCGATTAATGTCATTTCCTTCTTATTTTCAAGATGTAGTGAACGTTCCACATCTTCGAAAGAATAATTTTCATTTATCGCCTGCACAATGGTTTCAAGAACCTTTACAATTTCCGATGACATCTAATTTCTTTTGATTATTGATTGTTTTGAAACTTTTTAAGCAACTTATTCTCTAATTTCTTCATTACTAATTTATCACTTTTCTTAAGATCATCATAATCTAATAAATGCAAAATGCCATGTATAATAAGTCGGAAATACTCATCATTTTTAGAAACTCCGAACTTCTTGGCATTATAATCGGCATCTTCAATGGAAATATAAAGTTCGCCGTCTAATAATTTGTGATTTCCAGTATAATTGAACGTAATAATATCAGTAGAATAGTAATGTTTTAAATAATTCAGGTTGATCTCAGTCAATTCATCTGAATGAATAAAATTTATGGGAAGTGATGATATATTGAAATTTAGTTCATTTTTTAGATAATGAACTATTTTATGAAT
>Ga0182027_10003545_pt1 | contig 24652 bp, 18 predicted proteins | sample 712E1DmetaG_FD_121300 | JGI IMG/M metagenome (GOLD analysis project Ga0182027, IMG submission 121300) | Permafrost microbial communities from Stordalen Mire, Sweden - 712E1D metaG (Illumina Assembly) | ecosystem: Environmental > Terrestrial > Soil > Wetlands > Permafrost | place: Sweden... | reverse complement strand
GGAGTCCTCCTTTGTTATCGCTGACTCCCTGCTATCAATTTATATTCGTGACATGGTGTTTGTCTAGATGTTTCAAAATGAAACACGCATGTTTACAAAGTACTAATTATGAAATGGCTTCTACTATAAATTCAGAAATTATTATGCGCAGTTGCCTATTGATTGGATGAATTGGCAGGGATATGACTCCGCCACGGTAAGCCCATTTAGAGATTTAATGATTATTTATAAAGGATTATTGCCCACTCAACAAATACAAATAAGTTTCTTTTACGCCACATGGGGGACACATTACGATTCGTTAAGGAACACACTCAACCTCGGAGACGGGGTAGGCATGCTATTGCCATCGACCGATTGGAAAACAGTCATGATCCCGATTCCTGATTCGGTCTACTTGCCCTACATTACCGGCATGGTCCTTGGCATTGAAAACGCCACGGGCCAGGGCGGCAAAACAAGCGCGGTGGGCCAGCTGGAGATTGCCCGAATTTCACTGTTAGGCAGCATTCCCCTGTCCGCGAAGAACAACGTCAAACTGAAAAACGCCATTAACAACCGGTTTGTATTTACACCGGCCGGCGCAACCGTTTCCATAGCGGCCTTTTCGCTTAAAGGCGAAGAAATTTTCAGCAGAAACATGACCGTGAAAGCGGGAACGCCATATTCAATCCGTCAATTCGTGCGCGGCGCCATGGGGCTTTCCGCTTCACAGGTGCGTCTGGTCAAAATAAAAGGCGAAGGTGTCAATATTACAACGCGGATCTGGTAGAGCACAAATTCCCATTGAATTTTTTTGATGTACAAGCGACTATCATTTGGAGAATTGAAAGCTGCTTTACACTTATAAAAGGATGGCGGCATGGCAAAAAAAATCATCATGGCGCCAGGAAATTTTTCCCGATGGGCGTTGCGGCGCCTTGAACGACCGCGAGGCAATCGTTGATCCATGCCCTGACCAACTCCATCTCCCCGCGGCCGATATGGCCTCGGTCAATCAGCATCGCATAGCAGAGAAACAGATTTTCGCCGATTGCATCGACGCCGCCTTTCAGATCGAGCTTCATCAGTTCATCGGCGATGCGTCCGTTGTTGAGATAGCCGGCGACCTCGTCGTTGAAATCCTTCAGCAGATCGTGGTCGTTGCGCTCATGAAGAATCGTCGCGTCGTGAAAAGTAACATGCCAACCGCAGGTCCAGGCGATGCGCTGGGCGATGAATCCTCGCCAGATATCGGTCATTCTGAAACTGCAATAACACGGCAGGTAGAGGAGCGGAAACGCCTCCTTGAACCACGTAGTGTTCTGGCTGTTTATCGGGCACCAGGAATTGCGGCCAAGCGCAACCGGCCCCGCTTTGTCGAAGGTCACCGGCAGGGGAAGCGTCAGCCGGTAGAGGGCGTCCACGTCGGGATTCCCGTCGGCTAGGCCCTGCTGGATCGGCGCATGGATCTCGCGCGCATCGTCGCATGAAACAGACCGCCGCGCCGCGCGCAGTTCCTCCAGGGCAAATCCCCGCGGCCAGATATTGTCATGAGTAAAATAGCGGTAGACATTGACCCAGCCCGCGTCTTCGATAACGCGGGCCCTGACCTTTCGGCGGCGCTCTTGCCAGAATTCCGGTTTGGGAAAGGCGTCGTCATCGGCCTCGACGACGACCTCCGCGTTGTTTCGCATTGCAATGAGATAGCCGAGGTTTTTGCGGGCATAGGTCTTCTCCGGCAGCAGGCCCGCCAGTTCGAAGGGCAGCTCCCGCTGGCGGTCGAGGCCCCGGAAATCACAATTGTCAAGTTGAAAATCGCCGGGCGAACGCCCGTCGCCGATGACGATGAAAGGAACGCCGTTGGCTTTACATTCACGCGCAAAGGCGCGCAGGACCGCGTTTTCCGGCCTTGCGATGGATGTGATGACGAGCGAGCAGTTCGTGTTCATGGCGCGCGGAGGGCCACCCGTCGGAAAAAATAGTACAGCAGGACGAAAACGGCATTGCGGACCGCGCCTCGCGAGACCCTCGGCGAAGGTGTTATGTAGTTGATGGGGACCTCCGCGAACTTCTTTGTGCGCAGGAGATAGCGTACCTCGGTCTGGAAAAAGTGCGCCCTGGAGCGGAGCCGGTGTCCGAGCAGTTCCTTGACAATATGACGATGAAACCCCTCGAAGCCCGACGTCATGTCGGACATTCTCGTTCCCAGGAGCGCGTTGGCCAGAAACGTGCCGAAGCGCGACAGGAAATAGCGCCTGAAATTGGCGCTGCGCATCGAACCGCCTTCCATGAAGCGGCTGCCGAAAGCGCATTCGTTTCCTTCGGTCAGGGCGCGCAGAAACATGGGGATCGCCTTGGGATCGTGCGACATCCCGGCGTCCATTTCGATAATTATCGGATGGCCTTTGTCGAAGGCCTCGCGATACCCGCGAAGGTATGCGTCAACGACATTCCGGTTTTCCGGCGCGTAAACAGTGATGAAGCGCGGATCGCTCTCCGAAAGCTCCTCGCAGAGCCGCCGCGTTCGGTCTTTGGAAACGTCGTCCACAATGAAATAGACCCGTCCCGTTTTCAACCGGGTGAGGGCGGCCTTCAACTCTTCCGTAAAGAGAGCAAACTCCGGTTCCTCGTTGGCCATGGGCACGATAATGGCAAAGTCGTCGTCAAAAGCATGCATCCTCGACACGCCCTACCGCACGAACTTCAGCATGGTCCTGTCGGTCTTTGCAAAATACACTCCCTTGGGAAGACTGGAAATGTTAATCACGCCTATCCGGGAAATGGACTGATGCATGACCTTTTGGCCGGTCAGGGTAACGATGTTCACCTCGCCACTGACATTCGAACAATTGAGCACATTTCCGAACTGGATGATTTTCGCAACGTTTGCTGATGAGAAGAAGAGCTCCTGCAAGGACGGCGACATTACCGCTACGCCCGATGGCGTATGAGTGCACATCGTCTTATTCAGTTGGGGATTGAGCGTCGTAATGGCCGATGTGGAATAATTATTCTCGTTGAAAAGGACGGAGATCGCGCCTTCCGAAATGCGCGTATTGATCTGGGCCGCGGTCGTGGTGGTCCAGCCGTCGCCCCGTGTCCCGCTGAGCGACCCGTAGCTCGTCTCCGCCATTATCGGTCGGTGATTAAGGTGAACGGAAAGCGAGTCCCAGCGGCCATTATTCGCGTAAGAATTGTTCAATACTTCCTGGTCTCCCGGCGCCTGCATCCAACACCCGTCGATCTCAGGCCCCATATTGGCCCAGAATTGGTCCAGGGAAGTGTTGGTGATCCATGGCGAGTGGTTCATGAGGACGATGGCGTTCGGCTCGTTTGACTTGATGGCGCATGCCATATCGTGGGCCAGCTGGCCAAGCTCAACATAACTCAGCGGAGTGACTTGGCCCGCGTCGGAGTATTGGACGAAATCGCCTTCCAGCCACCAGATGGTCGGTTTGTTCGGACTGGCCGCATAAACAGCCTTCGCATACTGGGCGTATGCATTAATGAGCTGGGCGCGGTTGGCGCGGATCCACGCGGAGGCGTTCGTACACAGGTTCGGCGGAGATTTCGTGTTGCAGTCGCCCAAGCCGCCCTGATTTTTGGCCTGGAACCCGATGAAGTACGTATAGAAAACCGCAAAATTACCCGTTATTCCGGCCATCGTCTTGGCCAAATTGCAGCCGCCGCACGAATTGTTGGTGGCCGTGGCCGACCACGAGCTGAGTCCTCCGTTGTTCTCGCCGCCGATCCACACCGACTGGAAACTAAGGGGCGCCGTATGGGAGCTGATGGAGCCCCAGGCGAACGCACAATTTGGAAAAGGATTGGTGAATGTGTTGGCGCAGCTCGTTGTTGTCTGGCCGAAGGTGGCGCCGAAAACGAAAAGAATCGCTCCCAAGATACACGGAGCCGAATAAAGAAAATTGTGAGCAAAAAAATTCAATCGCTTCATAAAAACCTCCTTGGAAGGAATGAGTTTTTTTTAATTACTTTTTTTATATACGCTTGTTTTAAAAAAAAATTAACCGATTAAACTCTTCGTGATTCTATTTTAGCTTTTTGAAAAAAGGCTGACCCGCCTGAAGGCGGATAAGATACTGTACGCAGGAATTATCTACGTTAAAAGCCCTGCAGGATAATTCAGCTACAGTATCTAAACCAGACTATACTAAATAGCCTCTTTAACATATATAAAAAGGGGAAGCTTGTCAACTTATTGTTTAGCTTAATTTATTCAGAGACAACTTAATACCTTTTTACAATGTTGATATCAAATAAGATATCACTTTAATTTGTTTAGTATTTCTATTTTGACCTGAAGCCTTTTTACTGGAGAACTTTAACTTTTATTAGATAAACGCTCTCCAGCGATCCGAACTTGCCGACCACATCAAAAACCATGTTCTTGATAATTGCTTTCCGTACAAGTTGTCCGAAGAGGTCATAGACCTCGATGGACACGGTTTTTCCGGCAAATTCCTTGGGAAGGACAACTTTGTCGCCTATAATTTTATAGGTCATTTTTTCGGAAAGAGGCGCAGTTTTCCCCTGCATCATCATCGGCGCAATGCCTGTAGTGTTCACAGGTCTATACCCCACGCCAAATTCGGATGCAGTGGGCGTACCGCTGTTGACGGCCCCGACTGTCAGTCGCACGTACCGCGCGGTCGAACGCGGAAACGTGTCGACCTTGGGACTGTTAGTGGCCGCCCATGTTCCGTTATTGACGACCGTTGTCCACGTGCTGTTATCAGGGCTTACGGCGATCGAATGCGTTGTTATTTCTCCCGCGCTTGACGTAGTCGTATAAGCGCCCGCCTGCGACGGCAAGTATCCGAAGGCCCCGACATTGGCGATCGCCGATCCCAAATCGAGCGTAATCGTTCCGCCAACGGTGCCCGTCCAGTCGGTTTCCGATCCGTAATCCATCTTTGCATCTATTGCGTTCGCGGGATTGGTCCCGCCGGTTGCCGAAACTGGTACAATAGGATATTCAATACGCGGTGGTGGCGTGGGTAAAGGAGCGCGCTGGGCATTAGGTGTCCATGAGGACCCAACATCCGTCAGCCTCGACACGATTGCGGCATCCAGCTTTCCATGCGTATTGGGCGGGCAATTAAGCAGAAAATTGCAATATCTCGGCTCAAGGACGTTAAGGTGGCTCGTAACTATGTTTGAAAGGGTCATCAAATTAGATGAGCCATTGTAGAACCAGGAGCCGGTAATGGTCTGGTCCTGGGACGAAGCGTACGTATTTCCCGAAGGACAAAAAATGCCTTTCGGTTCCTCAACCATGAAAAAGTCTTCAGCGCCCCATGGTCCACGCATGAGCCCGTTATGATCGGTAATCACACAGTTTGGCTGCATCTTTCTTATAGTGTCGCGGACCACGTCCATGGGCATGGCATTCTGCCCCATGCACCATGACCATCCGTCGAAACAAAATAGAGGAATTGGTCCATAATTTGTTAGAAGTTCGGTCATTTGCGCTAATAAAAAAGCCTTTTGCGGAGCGGTTACGGTTGATGGACAAGCGCCCCCCGGGTTTCCGATGCCCTGTGCAACATCATACATCGAGAAATAGAGCCCAGGCAGCAACCCGTAAGCCCTGAACGAGTCGCAATACGCCTTGACCACGTCCATGGTGGGTACCGAGCTTTGTTTGATGGTATAGGCCGGGGTGATAAGAGGCGTCACGTTGGATTGCCAGATGACAAATCCGTCGTGATGTTTGCAGACCAAAAGGCCGTATTTCATGCCGGCCGCCTTGGCGGCGCGGGCCCATTGGCCGCAATCCAAGCTGTCGGGTTTCCAAACCAGAGGATTAACGCGGGCATTTGCCCAATCGCTCGGGTAATACGTGTCCATGTTGAAATGCATCATCATGCCGAATCGTAAATCAACGTAGTTTCTGAGAAGGGTGTCCACATGCGTCTCGGAAAAGACCGCAGTACACCATGAGAAGATCGTAAATAAAGCCAGAAACAATTGGACGGAATACTTACGCTTCTTGCGCTGTAAAGCAGGTAAAGTTCCGCCGATACTGTTAAAACAGGAAACACGACCCATTTGAAACCCCGCTTTCTATTAACCCACAAGGTGGATAGGTCTCTGTACGCAGGAATTATATACGCTGGACGCGTATATAATTCAGCTACAGAGACTAATATTTTCCTGAAAATAATAGCTGCAAAACTGTAAATAAAGTGTATTAGTGTACTATGACAGAATGACTACCCATGCATGTTTTTATTCTCTACAACAATATAACTAATTTTTAATAAAATAGTTATATTTTTTTAAACAGGCTAAGGTCGGCCTTCGGGGCAGGCGCATTTTTTTTAAAATTGCTTTTTTTTACTACATTTAAAGTCTATTTTTTAAATCTCTTTAAAAAAATTCACCTCAAAACCGGAAAAAATAACAATGTTTGAAAGAATAAAAGAAAAAGTATTAACTGAAAACAATCTGCGAAAGCTCCGCTCGGCGCATCCGGACAAAAAGATTGTTTTTTGCACGGGATGCTACGATATTCTTCAATCCGGACACGCGTGTTTTTTTAATCAATGCAAAGAACTGGGAGATATCCTGGTTGTTGGCGTGGGCCGCGATTCCGTTATCAGTCAATTAAAAGGTCCCGGCAGGCCCGTCAATCCGGAGAATAACCGCCTTTACCTTGTCGCGGCCATGCATGATGTAGACTTTGCCGTTCTAAATACCGAAGAGATTTTACCGGGGAAAATTGATTTTGGTAAAATAATTATAGAGCTCAGGCCCGATATTTTCGTGCTTAATACCGACGATTCCGGCATAGAAGAAAAACAAAAGCTTTGTAATCAGTATGGCGTTGCAATAAAATTTGTCCCTCGCATCGTCCCGGACGGTTTGGAACCGACTTCAACGAGCCGGATCATTGACAAAATCAATTTTTCGTTTAAAGCGCCGCTGCGCATAGATTTTGCGGGTGGCTGGGCTGACGTTCCTTTCATCATGCATGGAGAAACGGGATATGTTTCGAACGCCGCCATCAAGCCGTTGATAGAATACAAAGCCGGAAAATTCAATTTTTCCGGGTATCCGCGGGGGAGCGGACTGAGCACATCCACCGCTGTCAAGCTCCTTGAATTGATCAGTTCAAGGAATTACAATGCGGAGTCAAAAACCCTTGCCGCTATAAGCGAGGATCTGTTCAATCTTGAAAACAAAGAGCTCAACTGGGCCATCGGAAGGCAGGACCAATACGCGATTGTCCACGGCGGGTTCCATTGTTTTGAATTCGGCGGTTCCTATGCAAAGCCCCTTAATGACCAATTTTCAAGAGAAATACTCGAGTCGTTTAAGAAGGACCTTTTGCTGCTTCATACGGGAGTTTCCCGCAACGCGCAGAAAGCCGTGGAGCAGGTGTACGAAAACCACGCAACCCCCCAGGGCAAAGCGGCGCTGGCCGTTATTTCCGCGTGCGGGAAAGCGTTCTTTGAAGCGCTGTCGGCGCGGGATTTTTTGGAGTGCGCCGCCATCATGGACAAAAACTTTCAAGCGCAGAAACGTCTGGCGCCCGCCTCGTCGAACGAATACTTGGAAGAACTGTATTCGTTTGCAAAACAGAATGGCGCGTGCGGCGGAAAAATCTGCGGCGCGGGCGGAGGCGGCGCGTTTATTTTTTATTGCAAGGACCCGTCCGCCCTCGCGACCGTTTTAAAAAAGCGTTTCGTCGATTGCTTCGAAATCGATTTCGACATTGAATATTCAGATATTAAAAAACTGAATAATTGGTAGAGATAAAGTCCCTAGGATAGTTACCGGCTAAACGACCACGCCTTTTTTAATGATAATGTTGGCATAGAGCGATGTTTCGCTGGTGGCGATGACCGCGTAGGCTTTTCTGGCGCGTTCGTAAAAGCTGAACTTCTCGATTTTCTCGATGTTTTTATTCTTGTTCGATGATTTCCGGATGATATCAGTGTATGTTTCCCATATCACGGGTTTGTACGGGTCGCCGGGCGTCACCTGCATGAACGTAACCGGGTTGTCGACATACGGATCGAGCGGAAAAAATTTGAGGATCGCTTCAAGAAGTTCGGGGACCATGTTACCGTCGCTGCGGACAAGGCGCTGGGCGATTGACGCGGCCGGGAAATTGCCGTCGGCTAGGACCAGTTCGTCGCCATGTCCCATTTCCATCATGATTTTCAGGAGTTCGGGAGAGAGAATCGACGGTATTCCGTTTAACATTTTATTTTGCCTTTCAATTATTGATTATATGGATCGACGTAGGGGCGAGTCGCGGCTCGCCCTTGCAAATAAAATCACGCAACCGCGTCGCTTTTTTCAAGTTTCTGCCACGATGCCGCGTAGGTCCCGACAACGGCGAAACAGACCAACGGGACGATGAAGCCGACCCGCATGGACGCCTTGTCGGCTATCCAACCCATGAGCATCGGAATAAAGGCCCCGCCGACGATAGACATGACGATAAACGATGACGCCCTTTTCGTCTGTTCGCCGAGTCCCTTGATACCGAGAGAAAAGATCGTCGGGAACATAATTGACAAAAAGAAAAAGCACAGCAACAGGGCGCCTGCCGCGATTTTCCCATGGATAACGATGACCATGAACATTAGAAAAACGCATATGAATGAATAGAGGGCCAACGCTTTATGGGCCTTCATGACGCTGAAAATCATGCTGCCGGAAAAGCGTCCTAGAAAAAACAGGCCGAAGCCGCCAAAGGCAAGCCACTGCGACGCCGCCCGATCGGGAATCCCCGAATTCTCAACGAAATAATTGATGAAAAAACTGAAAATACCGGTTTGGCCCGCGACATACAATCCCTGCGCAAGAATCGCCAGGGTAAAGTGCTTGCGTTTCCATATTGATTTCACCTGGACATTGCCGGAAGAATCCTTGACCTGGGTTTCTTCTTCGGCCTTTATTTCAGGAACTTTTGAGAAAATAAACGCAAGCGCGATCAAAACCACGACGCCGCCGATAATCATGTAGGGCATGTACAAAGTGGAGTTGTTCGTATTTACTTTCGAGGTCGCGGAAAGGATCATCTGTCCGCCGATAAACGGGCCGAAGATCCAGCCCAGACCGTTACAGGATTGGGCCAGGTTGATACGGGCGGCGCCCATTTCAGGCGGTCCGAGCAAGGTTGTATAAGGATTGGCCACGGTTTCTAGACACGTCATACCCGTGGCGATTACAAAAAGTCCGAAAAGAAACGCGGCAAAAGTGTTTATCCCGGTGGCCGGAATAAACCAGAACGCACCGGCAGCAATTAAAAAAAGTCCGATAATAATGACCGCTTTGTAGCCGAAACGCTTTGCCATGATTCCCGCGGGCAGCGCCATTAAGAAATAGCCTATGTAATTTGAGAATTGGACCATCGCCGATTGCGCTTTGGAAATATGCAGCGAATTTTGAAAGTGCTTGTTCAGCACGTCGATCATTCCGTTGCAAAGCGCCCACAAAAAAAACAGCGTACAGACAAGCGCGAACGTAAACGCGTAACTTTTGCCGGTCCCACTTTTAAACATTTGGGAAAATTTCATGATGTATCCTTTCCTCATTGAGATGATTACGGAGGCGTAATGACGCCATCAAGGTCCCACAGCGCTTCCCAGCTTTGACCCGGTTTCCATAAAAACACCTGGCCCTTAACAAGGCGGCAGTTTTTATCGATTGCCGCGATGGCCCGCATGTCTTCGGGGGTCAGGCGCGGGGACGCCGCAGCCTTTAAATTGGCCAGATACTTGCCTCGGTTCACGGAAAGAGGGATTGGCGCCTGGCCGCGCGTAACGGCCCACATCACGCAGACCACCGCCGGATGCACGTTTAATCGCCGCGCGATCGATACGATCACCGGGTCTTCGATGTCGACCGTATCGTCTGGCGTGCGGTCGCGCTGGGGCCTGCATGGCGAACCGATGGGGCTGAAAGCGATGGGCGCGATCCCGTTTTCGACAAGAAAGTTGAACAGTTCCTTCTGTTGAAAGTGCGGGTGCGATTCGAATTCGTTGGTCACGGGTTTTATTTCCGCGTCGCGCAGGAGCAGTTTCAATTTGGGAATGGTCATGTTGGAAGTGCCGATGTTTTTAACCAGGCCCATTTCAACCAGCTTTTCCAATTGCCGCCAAGTCTTCATATAATTTTCGTGAATATACGGCTTTGCGTTCGGGTCGCGCGAAAAGACGTCGACCCCTTTGGCGTGAAAATTGGGAAAAGGCCAGTGAATAAGATACAGATCGAGATAGTTGAGCCGAAGGTCCTTAAGGGACTTTTCACAGGAAGGAATGACATCTTTTTCATTATGTTTGTCATTCCAGAGTTTTGAGGTAATCCATAATTCTTCGCGCCTCAAGCCCTGCTTCATGACTTCCTGAAGGGAAACGCCGATGTAATCTTCATTGCCGTAAACCGCTGCGCAGTCTATATGCCGGTAGCCAAGCGAGATCGCGTTCTTGACGGCGTCAGCTATTTCTTCACCATCATAACAATCATTTCCGAACGTGCCCAAACCGATGCCGGGCATTCGGGCGCCATTACTAAGGATTTTTGTTGGAACGCTTTTCGGATCAACGCCTTCGGGATCACCGACAAACGCGGTTGATTTTGAGGCCGACGCCATTTTATTTCCTCCGTTGTTGTTTAATTTCCTCATCGAACACGACCGCTACCTTGCCGCATTTGCCCTCGTTCATGAGTTTATATGCCTCGGACACGCGGTCGAGCGTGAAACGGTGCGTTACCAAATCTTCCGGGTGTATGTTCCAGCGCACAAGCCGTTCAACGAGTTCTTCCATAAGCCAGATACTGGTGACCCACGATCCGTATATGGTCTTCTGCTCATGAACGATGTCCGGGCTCGGATTGAATTCCACGGTCCCGCCTTCGCCGACCATCGCGATTTTGCCCCACTTGCGGGTCGCCTTTATGGCAAGCTGACGCCCCAGCGTGTTGCCCGAGCAATCTATGGCGCGCTCGACCCCGCTACCGCCGGTCAATGCAAGAATATTTTTAAGCGTATCGGGACCGGAAACAAAAACGTCGTTTGCCAGTTTTTTGTCGAGCGCTAGTGTGCAGCGCTCCTGCGCTACGTCGACGCCGATGAGCTTCTCCGCGCCCGTGGCTTTTGCCAGCATGAGCGTTGCGAGCCCTACGGGGCCAAGGCCGACCACAAGCACCGCGTCGTTGCCGCAAACGCCGATTTTTTCCAGGGCCTCATACACGGTCCCGAACCCGCACGCCACCTGCGCGCCGTCGGTATAGCTCAAGGCGTCGGGAAGCGATACGCAATCCTTTTCGTCAACCAGCATATACGGCGCCATGCCGCCGTCGCGCTGCCATCCGTAGGCGGCGCGCAAAGGGCTTGTGCAGCTTATCATGTAGCCCCGGCGGCAATCGTTGCACAGCCCGCACCCGGAAATATGGTAAACGACGACACGGTCGCCTTCTTTGAACCTGCGCATGCCGGGCCCGCATTTCACGACTTGGCCGGCCGGTTCGTGGCCCGCGATTTTATTCTGGTATCCTTCGGGGCCTTTGCCAAGGTGTTCGCGATAGATGGCGCGGATATCGCTTCCGCAGATGGTCGATGACTTGGTCTTGACAAGCACCTGCCCGTGCCCGGGCTCGGGTATTTCGACGTCTTTTAGAACAACGGTGCCGTTGCCGGGTAAATAGGCGGCTTTCATGGTTTTGTTCATACGTTCATGTCCTTGTAACATACTTTACATCATGTTTTACGTTCAATAAGTTTAACGGGAACCGTGACGATTTTTTTGCCCGAATACGTTCCCTTGCGTAAATTATTTATCGCCTGAATGGCTTTTATGCCGATTAATTTCAACCGCTGATCCATGGTCGTCAGCGGAATGTACGACGTTACCGTATCAATCATGTTCCCGAAACCGATAAGCGCGACGTCCTTGCCCGCCAGCACCCCTTTTTCCAGGAAAGCGCCGATGGCGCCGATTGCCTCGTAATCGTTGGCGCAAATGACCCCATCGCTTTTGTGAAGAGCGGGGTACTGTTTTTTTATGGTTTCGTAGGCTGAAATGGCGTCAAAATCGGTGTCGATGAAAACAATGCCTTCTCCGTCAACAAGTTTGTACTTCCCGGCCGCTTCGCGCATTCCAAGGATCCGCTCATGTGCATTGTACTGTTTTTCCCTTCCTTTCATAACCAGAATGGACCGCGCATTGCGTTTGGTCACCAGATATTCAACCATGAGGAAACCGGCGTTCCGGTAATCATTGACGATACTGATGGAATTTTCCAGGACCCATTCGATGGTTACAAACGGGACTTTTTTCGCCGTGGCAAGACATTCCCGCCGCATGTCTCCAAACGCCTCCTCGATGAAAATGACGGCGTTTTTATCGCGTCGCGCAACCTGCAGCAGTTCGACGGTTTTTTCGTTCCACGCGAGTTTGTCGGTGTCGAGGCTGTAAATCTGAAGATTATGGTCATGGTTCCTGTTCGCCTCGAACATGCCGTCCAGGATATACGTGTAAAAGGTGAGCCTGCTTGACGGAAGAAATACGAACACGTTGTTGGAAAGCGACGATTGCCTGGAAACGAAATAGCCCGCTCCGGACTTTGCGTAGATGACCTTTTCCTGCTTCAGTTCGGTGTATGCTTTCAGCACCGTGGCAAGCGACAGTCCGGTGACGCGCGAAATTTCGCGGACAGAAACGATGTTCTGGTTTTCCTTGTATTCGCCGCCGTCAATAATGTCCTTGATGCGGTCTTTAAGCTGCCGGTATGGGGGCACCGGGGAATTTCTATCAATAAAGATATCCATCAGTTATTGTTGCCTCACCAGAGTAATCGGCTGATATACAGTCAACTTGTCGTTTACTATTTGAGTATTCCATGTATTACCGGCAGTGTCGACAGTAAGAGTATCGGGCGGCAAACATGAATACATAATACCGTCATCCAAGGTCCACGGGGTGGTTTCGTTTCGCCAATAACATGAATCAGTCGTTGGTGTAAATATGGCCTTATTTCCCACTGCTGTCCACGAACCGACTGATTTTGAAGAATCCCTGCCATAATCGCTTGAACCCCAAGTCTTATCACCGCGGACAATGGAATATTTTGTATTGGTTATCGTTAAAACAACCCCCATTGAATCATAATTCCATAAGGTATCACCGGAGGCACTAACCATGCAGTTGCCGGAGGCGTCTTTTACACATCCTCCTCCTCCAGTTCTGCTGGTGGCGCCTGCCCAGACGCCAATAAGCCCTTTTGTCGCGGGGGCGGTCGGATTGCTGCTTTTATTGCAATAGATCGAAAGGCCGATGACCGCTAAAGCAATACCGCATGAGAAAACGAACTTTTTTGCATTCATACGTCCTCCTTAAAAAGTGTTGAGAATAATAAAAATTATATACTGCTGTTAGGTCAATTTATATCATTCGTTTCAACTTCGCTCAACGAACGGTCATCTGTCCCTCGCGGCCTGACCAAAGCGCCGCACTGAGCGGGGCCGAAGTAAGGACGCTATTCCTTTTACGGTTGAATTACGCCTTGCTGAATTCCGGTCGTTCCAATATCGCTCATGGCCTGTACTTGATATTGCGGCACCAATCCGGTCGTATCGGGCGTTACGTCAAGTAAATACGTCGCATTAACGGCGTTGGCCGAGCTTATTCTGTCAAGGATAAATTGCGTGCTTTTCGATGCGTTGTCCATGGGATGCCAGAACCAGCAATTATCGAGACGAAGAGGCTCATTGCCTTCCGACGGAAGCGTGTTACCGGCAAGCGGCGGTCCGTCTATCGGTATTTCATACTGAACAATCTCCGTGTTCCAAAGGGCTTTTTGGTGGTTATTTTCGGAAATAATCGTGTGATGGCCGAGCTTCGCGTTAAGTTCATGCACAAGGTTTGCGACCGGAGCATAGGGAATTTGAAAGTAACCGACATACCAGCCCCATCCGTCGAACCAGATTACTTTTATGTCGCCGTAATTGGTCAGAAGTTCGGTAAGCTGACCCAAAACCATAGGCAAAGTTGGGGGATTGGTTTCGTCCCTGACGGAATAGTAAAACCCCGGCTCCATTCCTCGCGATCGTACCGAGTCCACGAATTCCTTGAGAATGTCGCGATTTCCGTTCTGTTGATACCACGCGCTCTGGGCTATACTGTGGGGTTTTTTGGACCACGGGCCCTTCGATGGCCAGAGACAGAAACCGCCGTGGTGTTTTGCCGTCAAAACCATATATTTGCAATGCGCCGACTTGGCGACATCGGCCCATTGCCCGATGTCAAGTGAAGAAGGACTGAATAGGTTTTCGTCTTCATTTCCAAGTTCCCATTCCCCGCCCGGAGTAGGATAATTATACCGTGCAAAGGTCGACATATTAAAATGAATGAACATGCCGAATTTCTGGGCCACATAAGCGTTCTGTAACGGCAACAGGGGCTGTGTCATAAAATGCGCAACATTCGACCATGCTTCATGTCCGTTCGCGCCAACGGCGCATACGACCCAATAATAGCCCGCGCCATAGGGTAACGCCCCTCCAACGGTATCAAAATTATTATTGGTCAAATCATTAACAATCAGGGTGTTAACAATAAAATCTGAATTGCCGGACATGAAAACGCGGTATTTTGAGGCTCCGTTTACCTTGTTCCAACTTAAAACCGGCAGAAGCGAAACACCGGTGTCCGAGCCGTTCGGATAATTTAATTCAGGGATTAACGTCGAGTCCGTTGTTTGCATGACAAGAGGGTCGGATGACCCGACGGTATCGATCCCAGAATTCCCCGCCGACCCAAACCCGAATGGCGAGCCGCAACCAGCCATGATGCCGCAAACCGCCAACGCGAATATTCCCATTAAGCAGCCCATAGAAAACGTTAATTTCATATTCGTGTTTCTTTAACTAAACCGCTCGTTTCGATATGCCTGCCACAAGACAGGCTACTCAACGAGCGAAACTAGAAGCTGGCTGAGTGTCGCAAAGCGATGTATCGAAGCCGGTTATTATCTGCATGCGTATAAAAAATTCAGGCACAGCAACTAAAACCCGGCCGTAATTTTCAGCATATAATACCACTGATTGGTATTGTGGAATATTTCTTCAAAATCAACGTTCTGGTCATTCACGGCAAGCGGCCGCAAATGGTCGCTTGCCACCTGCAGCATGATCGTATAATTTGTCGCAAATCTTTTTGAAGCGTGAACGCTCCATTTCCAACGATCATTCCAATATTCGCGGTTCGCCCAGTAGTTGGTTGCCCCGGTTGCATTGACCGGACCTGGAATTGGCAGTCCATAATTGGTAAGGGCGCCGACATCATTCGGGAACGGACACTTGAAATACTCCACTTCGGCGCTTAACACATCCAAAAGTTTGAATGCGGGAATATTAAAACCTGCCATAATTGGAATTCTTTCGAGAATGCTGTCATAACTTACCCCGCCATTGAAGTTCCGCGGATAATCCGTCAACCCCAGTATTGCCGCCTCGCCGTAAAGCCGCAAATCTTCTTTGCCGAAAAAATCGCTCGAAATAAATTTCTTCAAATCAATGGCGGCCTTTGCCATGAGCTTTGAACCTCTGAACGTATAGAACGAGGAATCGCTTGTGCCGGTCGCCGCGTTATAAGTAACGTGATAGAGCGTGGCCGGGTTATGGGGAGTCGTGACCGTGCTGTCGGCCGAAAGGATGCTGTTAAACGTCATGCCGAACCCCACGTCGATGAAATCAGCCACCTTGTCGGATGCGATAATTGCAAGGTTCCAGTCGCCGACGGCATACCACTGGAGATTGGAATACGCGATGACATCTATTTTTAAATCATTCAACGGGATATGGGGTGTGATGCTCGCATGGACCCCGAGTAACCGCGCCAGCGGGAAATCGAATTCATCAAGAATGTACTGAGGATAGGTTCCGGTCCGGAAAAGATATTCTCCAAGGTTTTTTGCGTCGCTGTTGTACTTGAAAGGGAAATAACCCGCGCTTAAGGACAAATAGGGGGTTTTTGCGTCACCGAATACGTGCGTGTACTCCGCCCTGCTTAAATATGGATAAAAATATAAATACCGGAATTCCGGATAGCTTAAAAGCGCGGACGTTATCGGGAAATCATTGTACATCTGCATTTCCATGCCAATGGCAAGGGAATTTCTTTCACTCAAGATTGCGTCAACCGACAGGCCCGTTATGAGATTTTTCATCCAGGTGTTGTCCATGGGTTCACCTGTTTTTGAGTTGACGCCGCCCTTGACTATTTCACCTAATTCCATTGACGCAAACCCCGACGGCTTGAACTTTAAGAAGGTTGTCGCCGTATCCTCGCCAAAACATAAAAGCGTCGCAGCCATGATTCCCGTCATCATTAGGATTTTGCGCATGGATGCCGTTCCCTGTTTCAGAATTACCGTGATTACCGTAATAGCACACTAGTACAATCGCGACACTTTTTCATTTTGCTTTCTAAAATAATGGCTGAAAAATAATAAAGCAATAAAAAATAATGCCCGAAGCCTTTTCACATGTTTTTATTGGGGCCGGTTGGAAATATCGGGATGGAGCGCCCTGAAGCGCAGGCTGTGCGCTACCGAGGAACTATGCGACCCTTCAATTGCCGCATTGCTGAAGCTATAGCGGTCGCGAAAATTCGGGACGTATCGCAGATTGACAAAACCTAACGAGATAATAAAAATCGCGACAACGCCAAAGGCGGCAATCGACCTCTTCGTTCCGCGCGATCGTGTTGTGCGCAGGACCTCGCCCAAAAGAACGCACATTCCGGCGGCCGGAAGGTACAGGCGGGTTTCGAGCACGACATAGCTGGCGCCGAGCAGGCTCATGAGTAACGGCAAAAGCACAAGCGCCAGCGCGAACGCCACAATACCGCGCCGCATTCCGCGCAGAAAACACGCCGCGACTGCGATGACGATAACAACTACGCCCGGCCACCATAGAACATCCTGGGGCGCGGCCAGCACTTGCAGCCGAACGGGAAGCAGCAGCTTGCCGATATCGGACAGAAGTTCGGGCCAGCGCTGCCAGGCGGTCTGCAATTGGCCCATGACATATCCCGGCGGCGCGGTAACGACGGCATACCGGGCAACGAAGTATGCGGCCAAAACGATGGCCCAACCGCCCCACATCCATCGGCGGCCATGCAGCGCGCGTCTCCCGTGGGCCGCAAACAGCGCCGCAATGAACAAAAGCGGAAGACAAAGGGCCGTCTCCTTGGTGAAAAGGGCCAGAAGCAGGCACGTAAGATGGCCTGCTTTGGGGAGCAATCCGGGCCGATGCGCTTTCCGCAGAAGCAGCAGGCATGCACCGAAAGTAAAGCATCCCAAAAGCGTGTCGTTTCGTCCCGGAATCCAGGCAACGCTCGCGGCATTGACCGGATGCACGGCGAAGAACAACGCGGCCAGCAAAGAACTCAAATTCCCGATGCCCAGCCCGATCAACAGCATCAGCAGGAGCACGCACGCCCCGGCATGCAGCAAGACGTTTACGAGATGATAGCCGGACGGCCGGACGCCGTTTGCCAGCCCATTGATAACGAACGACATGTTGACGACAGGCCTGTAATACGTGTCGGCCGTGTCGCCGAAAAACGAGCGCCCAAACACTTCATACAGGCTCGAAGGCAACTGGAGCAGCCCCTGCTGGTCGAGAACGAGATTGTTGTCGTCGAGGTACGTGTAATCGTATTTCAACGTGGGCAGATAGAGCAATAGTGCGACAACGGCAACAATGGCGGCAAGGGGCCAGAATCTCTTTTGGGCGTCAACCATGCGGAGCGTTTTCCCGCAATTAAAGGACGTACATCAAACCAATATTGAATTTTACCCCATCGTTGGTGACATCAAGATTTGAGTTGCTGAAAATCGGGATTACACTCGGTTGATGGAGGAATTCAAAAAATCCATAGAGATGAGGATTGATATTCATACCAACCCCGATTCCGTACGGGGTAGAGAAATCGAATTTTTTAAAATCAATTATTGGCGGAATTTCTGAAAAAGTTCTTCGAGTTTCAAAATCAAAGCTCGGACCGATTGTAAAAAACGGTTCTATCGGTCCGAATTTATATTTGAATTTTGCCCTTGGTGATAGACTGATATAGTCAATTCTGTCCCAGATTGCAATCCAAGGCCCTGGAATAATTTCATATTTTCCATCACTACTAACGATTGTGCTTTGAATTCCCTGCTTATCCAATCCGCCTTTTTGATTATATGTAATGTCTACAATTAAATTGAAGTGTTTAAAATCAAAGAATTGGAAGAATATTCCGGCGTTTGCGCGCTGGTCCCAATCTTTCATATAACTTGAAAATGCCGCGGCTAAAGTATCAGATTTATAATCCCATTTTTGGGACGTTAAACTCAATCCGCCTTCAGTTCCTATTCCAGTGAGAATGCCCGCTTCCGAATTTAGAAAAAGCAAAGAAGAAACCAGACACATTAAAGAGAGACGCATGATTTTTGGTTCCTTTCAAAAAATGTAAAGTGAAGAACCCCGCAGCAAGCTGCGAGGCATCTTCCATCCCTATGGAAGGGGAATCATACAGTCGTTTGCTAACCCCGAAGCAAGCTTCGGGGAATGCGCAAACTTTGGGATTCAAAATCCGGAATAACAAAATATTATTAGTTTGAGAAAAAGTCAGGACTTATTTGCATTCCGGTTAAAACAGCCGACTTTTTTTGCGGGGGTTTATTGGAAGAATCAATAGCCAATCAATTTTATTTCGCGGGGAATCGATGCGTTTACTTACCGGAAACCAGGACGGACTTGACGATTGTCGCCGAAGCATTAACACCCCGGACCCGCACGAGATACATGCCGCGCGCGATATTGTTCAGGCTGAAACAGTGAGCGCCTTCGCCGAGAGCGCCCTTGTTCAGCACGGCGACGCGGGCGCCGCTGAGGCTGAAAAGCTCGACGGCGCCCACGCGGGCATGAGCGCCTGTCAATACAAGTTCCAGCAAGCCATGCGCATAGCCGACGGTCATTCCGTCCGCAGCCACGGGAAGTTTCGTAATGGCTTGATTCGGCACAAAATTGGCCCACCCCGGCATTTTATCGAGGGTGATCACATAATCGTTGTTCATGATGGATTTCCAGTCCGCGGCCGTATTGTCATGCGCCCAGCCGTCCATGGTATAATCGCCGTACCAGGGCATGAAATACGACCAGTTGGCGCCGTCGGCCGCCATGCTGTCGGGATAGGGTACGGAACCGCATTCGGCCAGCGCGATGATTTTGGTCCCGCCGAAAATGTCCTTGACATTTTCGAATGACGAAACCAGGGAGGCGTGGTCGGCAATGCGGGGATAGTAGTAATAATCCCTGCCGAGGATGTCAACGTATTGGTCGCCGGGATACCAGTTAAGCGCGTCGCCCGCCTCGTCGGTGGTCCACACCCAGATAAGATTGTCAAGACCATGGACCGCCGTGAATTGCTGAAACATGAGATGGTAGAGGGCCTTGCATGCGCCCGGCCCCTTGCTGCCCCACCAGAACCACTTGCCGGAGGCCTCGTGCAGCGGCCGCCACAAAACGGGGATGCCCTTGTTTGCAAGGGTTTTCAAGTATCCGGCCACGGTGTCCATGTCGCGTATAATATCTTGATATTCCGTGCTAGTGGTGTTAAAAGCCGTATAGTTGATTGAATCCGTGAATGCCTTATTCAAATTAAATGTGGTGTAAGGAGAATTGCCTGACGATTGCGTGTAAAAAGCTTCAACAGTTTTACTTGGGTCTTGCCAATGCCAGCAGTAGGCGGGAAAACCGCCTTTTTTGAAAATGTCTTCAGCAAGGGCAACCGTGGCATTGGTATATCCCTTATACCATTCGTTGCTGGAGTTAAGGCCGGTGGCGTGAAGAAAATCAAGGCCGAGGAGAGCGGGGACTTTCCCGCTGACTGAATCGATCCAGTACACTTCGGTCTGGTTTTGCACGGTGTCGGGAGTGTTTTTGCCGTCGTTCTGCATGACGGTGTTCGTCATGACGCCGCTTACCACTTTCTTCTGAAAATTCTGCCGGAGAAACGCATACATTTTTTTGGCATTATCCGACGCGTTCGGCGTGACCAGGGTATTTGCAATGGAAAATGGCGTGGCAACGTAGGAAGAAATTTCGATATAGTCAATGTTTATCCATCCCCAGGAATTGACGATACCGATGGCGTTGGCGCCGGCCGCAAGCTTGATTTTAGGAGAAGCCTTGATATAGACAAAAGAAGTCTGGTACGGGAAAGACAACTGGCCCGTGGATTCACCGTTTATGGACAGGTTCTGGATTTTTCCATTGGTGTCGTAAGGCTCGGAATAAGAAATCCAGAGCGTATAGAACCCGGCGGTGGCCACGGTGACGTTAAAAGAAAGGTTGCCGCCTTCCATGTTGACATAATAGCCGCCGGAGGCGCTTGAATCCGCCACTTTTAAAACCGAATTCTGATCGACGATGGCATTCTCAGCTTCGTACCGATCATCGGCGGACGCGGTCCCGAACAAACCCGCTAAAACAATCGCAACCAATTTTAATTTCATCCGGGCTCCTTGAAAAACAGTCTTTTATTTTAGTCTCTGTAGCTGAATTATATACGCGTCCAGCGCATATAATTCCTGCGTACAGAGACTTATCTGCCCTCAGGCAGGTTAGTAGGAAATAATGCAATTTTCGTTCGGGTTCGAGGCCCTTTGTTTTCTATTATTTATTTTCTCTCTTTTTCGTTAAAATTCCAATATATTATATAAATTCAGACTTATGAGATGCAAACCAACAAGGGATCGGGTAAAAACGGAAATTTTGTAATTTATGAAAGAGGGACTGTATGAACTCTTTACAAAAAGGATCTATGTCGGTTTTCATGTGGGGCTGCCTTTTCTTTTTGACTCTTGGCGTCTATGGCCGGGCTTTCGGCCAGACCATTCCCATCAACGGGGCGGATTCGGGAAGGACCTTCGACGGCGTCGGCGGCGTCAGCGGAGGCTGCGCGACGTCGAACCTATTAAGGGATTACCCGGAACCGCAGCGCGACCAGATCCTGGATTATTTATTCAAGCCTGATTTCGGGGCCAATCTTTCAGCGCTGTACGTTGAAGTCGGCGGAGACTGTTCGACCAACGGCACGGAGCCCAGCCACATGCATACCCGGGCCGACACGAATTTCCAGAGGGGCTATGAATGGTTTATGATAAACGAGGCAAAAAAGCGGAACCCCGACCTTAAGTTGAATGGTTGCGCTTGGGGGTGCCCCGGCTGGATAGGAAACGGGAATTTCTGGTCGCAGGACATGTGCGACTATTATGCCGTATGGATAAAGGGGCTGAAAAGCAAATGGGGTTATGACATGAACGCGATCGGGTGCAGAAATGAATCGGGGGTTAATATACCGTTCGTTGAAATGTTTCGGACCACGCTCAATAATGACGGCCTAACGAATGTCAAGATCCATGCCTTCGACAATTATACGGCCGACAAGTATGACTTTACATCGCAATTCGCCACCAATGCGGCGCTCAACAGCGCGGTGGACATCATAGGCGCCCATACGACCTGGAAAGCGCAAACGGTCAATGGCGTTCTCGCTCCGGCCTCCGCAAAAAACAGCGGCAAACCTATTTATGACACCGAGGAACATGCCACAATGGACGGGATAGAAGGCGCCACGAATATCGTGAATGCGTGTAATGAAAACTATATCGATAACAGGATCACCCAGGTGGTTTTCTGGTTTCTGGTCGGGTCGTTACCGCCTGTTGTATACCTGTCCGGATATGGGTCGTACCCGGCCCTTATGGATGCGGACCATCCCTGGTGCGGATACTACGATATAAAAATGGGCCTGTGGGGATTTGCGCATTACGGTCAATTTACGAAACCCGGCTGGCAGTTTTTAAATAGCGCATGCGGCAATTTTTCGGGCGGCGGCACGCATGTCGCGCTGAAATCGCCGAACGATTCTGATTTCAGCATCATAATCGAAACAAAGGGCGTAACGGCAAGCCAGACAGCAACTTTTGCCATCAGCGGGGGCCTTCCGACAAATAAAACGCTTTGCGTATGGCGCACTAATTCCACAACTCAATTCGTCAGGCAGAGCGACATCACGCCCGCGAACGGGACATTTTCCCTGAGCATAGACGGCAATTCAATTTATACCATTTCGACAACGACCGGTCAGCAGAAAGGCACGTTTGCAACGCCGGTCCCGGCATCGAAATCATTTCCCTTCCCCTACTACGAAAACTACGATCACTATTCCGACCCCGAGGCGTTCGGCTATCTGCCCCATTATCAGGCGGACATTTGCGGCGTATGGGAGATCACCGACCGTCCGGACGGAACGGGAAAATGTCTGCGCCAGATCGTGACGACGAAGGCATCGAGCTGGGCGCCGGAATGGATGCCGTATTCCCTGATCGGCGATGATACATGGACCGATTATGATGTGAGCATTGACGTGTATTTCGATGATGGCGGATGGGCCTCGGTAATGGGACGCGTCCCGACAACCGGGGGCGGGTACGGGAGTTATCCCAAAGGGTATTATTTGCGATTGGCCTCGACCGGCGCGTGGGCATGTCTCGCGGCCATGAATACAAATGCCGCGGGGACCTCGCTTGCCGCGGGTACGGTGGCCCTTACCGCAAATCAATGGAACAATTTAAAGCTCAGGTTTTCCGGAACGACCATAACCGGGTTTATCAATAACGCGCAGGTATTCAGCGTAACCAATACGCTCTATAACGCGGGAGCGGTCGGCTTCGGTACGGGCGATCTGGGCAACGTTCGAAACAGCGCGCTGTTCGATAACCTCATTGTCAACACCGTGGGCGCCGCCACGCCGCAGCCGACCGCGTTTCCGCAGGACGCAACACCCATCTACGGCGCCTCGACCGGCATAACCGCACCGTCGGCCCGGCCGCAGGCGCGTATGACGCCCGGCGCGAGGTCATTCAAAGCGGTCGGCAACCGATTGGCTGTTCCTAAGGAATTTTTTGGGAAAAACATCGCGGCCGATGTTTATGATTTGCAAGGAAAATTGCTGAAGAGGATGCAGGGAACATTCCCCGCGATTATTTCACTGAACGCATACGGTATTGCGAATGAAGTGCATATAATAAAGCTGAAAATAACCGACTAAAACCCCGAACATGCCTGATAAATTCATTTCTCCATTTTTCGTTGTGGAACAAATGTTCAACGAAAAAGAATAAACCACAAACTATTTCCCTGCTGAAAATTTTCATGTGGTTATATTATTCTTAAAGTATTCAAAATATAAGCCTTAAAGGCAATGAGGTTAATAATTGAAGGGGAAATGTATGCTAAAAAAAATATTTATGCAAACGGTGATTTTAATCTCCTTATCCTCTTTAACTCTGCGGGCGGCGCCAAGCATCTCAACGGTGACCGGCAGCGCGACAACGGTCGCCAAGTATGCGAAAATCGAGTTCGTCGTGGGTCTTACCGGAACCTATACAAACCCGTATGACCCCGATGAAATCGATTTGTCGGCCACATTCACCGCGCCATCGGGCGCGACATGGAAAATCTATGGGTTTTATGCTGTAGACGCCTCTAATAATTCGTCATGGAGAATCAGGTTTGCCCCGGATGAGGTTGGCGCCTGGAGCTACACGACCCAGGCAACCGATCCAACCGGAACGGTTGCTGGCCCTTCGGGAACTTTCACGTGCACTGCGTCAACGAACCATGGCTGGATACGAGTGGCATCGAACGGCAGGTATTTACGCCTGGATGACGGCACCTCTTATTATGGCGTTGGACCATGCTACCCTTATAACGTAACATTCCCCGGGTTTCATGAACTGCAAGGTTACGGATGCAATACCTACATCTACTGGAACGGCACCAACGACGGCTATGGCTTATTTGAGTCAATGGCTTCGGGAATCGGGAAGTACGACCAGCCTAAATGCCGAAGGGTCGATTCTCTGCTGGATTCTTCGGAGGCGTTCGGGCTTCGGATGATCCTGGTCCTGTGGCCCCATGACTACCTTGGCGAGTCTCAGGTCCCCGGATGGACGGAGCAATGGAGCACCCATACACCGTATAGTACCATCGTTGACAAAGCCGGGGATTTTTACGGAGATTCGACGGCGTGGAACTACGAACAGAAAGAGTACCGTTATATTATAGCTCGCTATTCATATCACCAATCACTTGGAGGCTGGCAAACCATCGATGAAATCAACGGCACCGACGGCTGGGTGGCGAACCAGGCCGCGGCAAACACCTGGACCACGAAAATGGCTGATTATTTTCACACGAACGATCCTTTCAAACATCCTACTGAGGCCTCCGAGGCCAATGACTACTGGGCGCATGGAGATTCAGTGAACGATTTAACGAATACGGAAAATTACAACAGCACAACGGCCGCCAGTTGGGCGTCGCTCGTGCAAAAACTCTGGAACGGCAATAAAAAGCCCGCAATCGTCGGGGAATCAACTAACAGCAACGCCCATACCAATCTGTGGGCCACGCTGGCCACGGGAATAGCCATCACGCCTCTCATGTGGCAATTCAACGCGAACTCATCGGTATGGTCTCCCACCATAACGGCGAACTGGCCGCCCGTTGTAGCTTTTGTCAAGGGAATAGATTTCGCGGGGCTGACCAACCTGAAACAGGCGACCG
>Ga0182027_10003544_pt1 | contig 24653 bp, 19 predicted proteins | sample 712E1DmetaG_FD_121300 | JGI IMG/M metagenome (GOLD analysis project Ga0182027, IMG submission 121300) | Permafrost microbial communities from Stordalen Mire, Sweden - 712E1D metaG (Illumina Assembly) | ecosystem: Environmental > Terrestrial > Soil > Wetlands > Permafrost | place: Sweden... | reverse complement strand
TCAACCTTACGGTTAATAAATTTTGGGAGTGGTGTTTCTCCTAAACTATAAAGAGTTTGTTTAAACTCTTCATAAGTACCATCAAAGAGGAACCTTAAGGTACGGCCCCTCGATGTTGTATTGTCAATTACTTCGGCCACCAAAAGATCATCTTCTCCAAAGTAGAGTTTATTACCGATTCTTATCTTTCTGGCAGGATCAACAAGAACATCCCATAATCGCTGCTCACGGTTCAATTCACGCAGAAGAAAAACTTCTATTTCAGCCCCAGTTTTCTCCTTATTCCCATATAATCTGGCAGGAAACACTTTTGTATTATTAAAAACCAAAACATCATGTTCTTTGAAATATTCGGTAATATCTTTGAAAACCTTATGCTCAAATCCTCCTGTTTTCCTGTTAACTATCAATAATCTCGACTCATCCCTGTTTACAGAAGGATATAAAGCAATCAGCTCCGGCGGAAGATTGTACCTGAATTGTGATAATTTCATACTTTGAATTAATTTATTTCAATTTAAATGAACCCTTTATACGTGGAAACATCAGGTTTGTTGCATTTGTTGTAAAAATAGCTGAAATTTTTCCACATTCCACGATTCTTTTAGTCCATAAGGGCCTATTGAACTCCTTTGAAGAGCAGCCAGATATGCACCACTTCCCAAAGCTTTTCCAAAGTCTCTTGCAAATGACCTTATATATGTTCCTTTACTACATAAGAGCCTTAATTTAACATCCGGTAACATGAAGCCAATGAGTTCAATATCCCTTAGATTCACACTGACCGGCTCGAGTTTCTTGTCTACCCCTCTCCTTGCAAATTCGTAGGCTCTCTTTCCTTCAATATACTTTGCCGAGTACATTGGTGGCAGCTGTTCCTTTTCGCCCAGAAAATCGATTAGTACTTCCTGAACTTTTTCCAAAGTTATATGATCTATCGGATACTTTCCATCAGGTTCTGTCTCAAGATCAAAAGAAGGAGTTGTTTCCCCAAGGTGAATAGTAGCAATATACTCTTTATCAAGATGGCCGAATTCATCTATTCTTTTTGTGAATTTTCCAGTACAGATTATCATTAATCCAGTTGCTAATGGATCGAGAGTTCCAGCATGACCTACCTTAATTTTCTTAATACCAAGAGTGGATCTTAACATTATCCTGATTTTATTAACCAGATCAAAGGAAGTCCAGTACAAAGGCTTGTCAAATAATAACACTTCTCCTTCCTGAAAATTCATCGTGCTATATTTAAATCATGGCCCGTTACCAGAAGTATCAAGATAATAGCGCCTACTATTATTCTGTAATATCCGAATAATTTAAATCCATGCTTCGTAAGAAAAGCAATGAACCCTTTTATAGCAAGCATAGCTACCAGGAAGGCAACCACATTTCCTATGATTAATAAATTAATGTGCTGAAGTTGTATTGATTTATATGATTTAAACATTTCATATGCCGATGCTGCGAACATTGTTGGTACAGCTAAAAAAAATGAAAATTCCGTAGCATTTTTGCGATCTAATTTTTGAGTCAATCCTCCGATAATAGTAGCAGCCGACCTTGAAACACCAGGAATCATTGCTAATACCTGGAACAGACCAATTATAAGCGCTTTCGGGAAGGTAATTTTCTGATTTTCTGAAGGCTTATTAAACCAGGAATCGACAAAAAGCAGAATTATACCTCCTACAACCAGCGATATAGCCACAACCAGTACGCTCTCTAACATCTGGTTAATATATCCTATGAGGAGGAAACCCAGAATTGCAGCAGGTAAAAAAGCCACAAATAATTTTGCATAAAAATCAAACGTCTGAAAAAATCTTTTCCAATATAGAACAATAACTGATAAAATTGCTCCAAACTGGATATTCACCGTGAAAAGCTTGACAAAAGTGTCAGGTTCAATACCCAGTATTTTCTGAGTTATAATCATATGACCAGTCGAAGAAATTGGTAAGAATTCAGTTATTCCTTCCACAATGGCAATAATAATGGCATGCAATGTGTTCATAATGTAGAGATTTTAAGCTCAATAATGTTATTCCTGAGATTGATTCAGAATCAATTGAATAATTTTTTTTGAAAATTGAAATATTATTCTTTAGGCTTCTTCATAATAGCCCAAATCTCAAAAATAAAACCTGCAAGAACAACGATTGGGGCAAGAGTAATTCTTCTGAAACTGAAAATGTTATCGCTGAATTTATCCGGACTACTGGATTTACCTCCAGTCATCAGCAGAAATCCAATGACTATTATTACAAAACCGATGGCCAGAAGCTTATAGTTTTCCGGGCCAAGGGCGAAGTTTCTTTTTTCGTTATTTTCGTTTTTTGTACTCATGATATATTCAATAATAAAGTTTATCCTCTGAAATACCTAGATATCTGTTTACAGAAAAGAAAGTTGAAATTACATTAATGATTATGCCTATCAGAATGATCGCTGCACCAAGAAGAAAAATCAAATTAGTGTCCTGAAATGTAAAAAGAAGGAAGAATTCTTTTTCAACCATATACAGAAGTCCTAATAATAATGTCATTGCTATTAATCCTGCAATAAGCCCGTGAAACACACTTTTTACCAGGAAGGGTCTGCGAATAAAGGATTTTGTAGCGCCGACCAGCTGCATTGTCCTGATAAGGAATCTTTTTGAATAGACAGAAAGTCTTATAGTGTTATTAATTATTGTCAATGCGACAAGGAAAAGGAACAAACTGACTACAAGTATGAAAAGACTGATTTTTCGTACATTTTCATTTATTAAATACAAAAGCGATTCCTGGTAATACACCTCTTTTACGAAAGTGTATCCCTTTACATATTTTTCAATTTTGGAAACACTGTCAGGACTAGTATACCTGGCGTAAAGATAAACATCGATTGAAGGACTCAATGGATTGTATCCTAAAAAGTTTACAAAATCTTCACCAAGATCTTTTTTAAGTTTTGCAGCAGCAGCATCTTTTGAAATGTACTCAGTGGATTTTACATATGGTTTTGCATCCATATCTTTTTGAAGCATCCTTATGTCTGCCTCTTTGGCCTCTTCATTAAGCATAATTGAGAAAGAAAGGCTTTCTTTAAAATAATCAGATAATCCTCTGGCATTAATTATTACTATTCCAAGTACACCCAGGAGAAAAAGGACCAAAGAAATGCTTACGATCAGCGTAAAGTAGGAACTTCTTAGCCTGGCTTTTGATAATCCATTCTCTCTCTTCTTCACAGCTTTTAACTTTCTTTCATGACCTCATATCTTCATGCCTCTCCAGATAGTAAAATAGTAAAAATTATTATAAATATTTACTTTTATTTTCTTGCTACTATCTTTTGTCTAATATCTTTGCCTTATTCCACAATAGTTATCCATTTGAAAGGATCGGCTTCATCACCATATTGAATTGAAACAAGTTTATTATATAATTTCATGGTAATTTCACCTGGAACACAATCTTTGCAATATTCATAAATTTTATTCTCGGCAGGATCAAATATCTTAGCTATGGGACTGATTACAGCAGCTGTACCACAAGCCCCAACCTCTTCAAATGATGGTAATTCAGTGACGGGAATCATTCTTCTTTCAGTTTTCATACCCATCATTTCAGCTATCTCAATAAGACTCATATTTGTGATTGAATTTAAGATCGATTCTGACTTCGGAGTGATATACGTGTTATTTTTTATGCCAAAGAAATTTGCCGGACCACACTCATCTATATACTTTTTCTCCCTGGCATCAAGAAAAATTGTATTTGCAAATCCTCCTTTTCGTGCTTCAACTATTGCCCGCATGCTGGCGGCATAGTTACCCCCGACTTTAAAAGTTCCTGTACCCTTTGGTGCTGCCCTGTCAACATCTCTGCTTATTAGCATATTAACAGGAACTACACCGCCTTTGAAATAAGGGCCGACAGGTGTGACAAAAATAATAAATGTGTATTCAGAACCTGGTCTGACACCCACCTCAGCACCACTGCCATACAGAACAGGTCTTATATAAAGTGTTGCACCAGAGCCATATGGAGGAACAAATTTTTTGTTGAGTTGAATTACTTTGAACAAAGCCTCTTTGAACAAATCGTAAGGGAATGGTTCCATTACCACTCCATGAGCTGACAAGATTAATCTTTTGGCATTTTCTTCCCAGCGGAAAAGTCGGATTTTCCCATCTTTCCCCATATAGGCTTTCAATCCTTCAAAAGCCTCTTGCCCGTAATGAAGTCCTGTTGCTGCAATATGGATATCAATATATTCCGAGGAAGATATTTCCAGTTTACCCCACTTCCCATTCTTAAAAACACATCTTAAATTGTAATCTGTTTTAATATAACCAAAGGGAAGGTTTTTCCAGTCTATCGTTTCCATAAAGCAAGTGTTAAATCGGGGTCAAAAATACATTATTAATATAAATGATCAAATGGTTTTATATTATCATTTTGCATCTTTTATAAATGACTTCATGGCTGCAATCTGATCTTCGATAGAAACACCTCGTAAAAGTTTAGCCGTAGAAGTAATGAATTCATATTCGGAGATTGTTCGCAGGTGATTCTGCATCCAAGTTTTGCTATCCTTTATTTTTCCATATTCAGTTTCTTCTTTCAATAATTTTTCTGTCAGCTTTATAAAGTCGACTCTCCCAAAATAATCATATCTGGCGTCATGCAGAATATTATCTGAAACTGATTCTTGTTTTTCGCTATAGGAGTTAGCAATTATCGTTTTTACGATTTCAATATTTTTTTTGCTAAAACCGAACTTTGGTAACAATTCTTCAACAATTTGACAAGATCCTTCTAATGGTCTGTCATAATCAGAAATAAAACCGGTGAACAAAAATATGGTTGCCAGTCTGAGATTTATATATTCTTCATCGTTGAGTTCTTCAGCATTTGATATCAGATCTACCTGATTTCCAATGTTTTTTACAAGAGGGGAATTGTGAAAATAAAGGTTAGGGGGGGCTTCATCATCAAACATTTTTATAACGAATTCTTCAATATCCTGGAGCTTTATAAGTTGCATCTTAATTGTGAACTTATAATTTGGACCACCATTTTCATCTTTAAGATTGTCTACAATTCCGTTAACAAAATACATGTCAAGTTCTCCTTTATATTTGACAGGCATTTTACCTCTGTACTCACAAACAAAGAAGTCTTTTACAAATTCATAGGTTGTCCCTGAAATGTTAATCTTCCCAGCATCTCCCGAGGACTCCATTCTGCTGGCGGTATTTACTGTATCGCCCCAGATATCGTAAGAAAGTTTTTTCTGACCGACAACTCCGGCCACAACTGTTCCTGTATGGATGCCAATTCTGATATCCCAGAATTTCATCCCTTCAATCTCCGAGATGCTTTTCAGTTTCAACATATATTGCTGCATTTCAAGCGCAGCAAGTATAACCTCCACCGGGTTTGTCCTGTTTTTTTCCGGAATTCCGCCGGCGCACATATAAGCATCACCTATTGTCTTAATCTTTTCAATTCTATATTTTTCAACAACAGAGTCAAAATGAAAAAAGAATTTATCCAGTTCATCTATCAGCACCTCAGGATTTGTTTCCTCAGCAATTTTCGTAAATCCCTGGATGTCTGAAAACAATACAGTGACAAAATTATACTTGATCTTCGTTGCTTTTCCTTTGGCCATGATTTCATCAGCCGTATTTTTAGGCAACACATTTGATAAAAGAGCTTCTGTTTTTTCCTTTTCTTTTATCAGATCTTCGGTCCTGTTATTAATAATCTGCTCAAGCATATATTGCTTTCGCGCAAATCTGAAGTTTAACTGATCATATAAAGCCCAAACGAGAATTATGAAAAGTATAAAGTATATAATTACTGCCGGATAAGAGAGGTACCATTTTGGCAAAACAGTAAAACAGACAGGCTTCATTTGCTTTACTACCTGATCAGAATCTCTATATCTTATGGTTAAAACGTAATGCCCTGAAGAAAGATTTGTATATTCTTTGTAATTATGTTTCTGCCATAAACTCCATTTGTCACTGAAACCTTTCAGCAGGAGTTGATATTCAAACTGGCGATCTGCAAGAAACTCAAAAGCTATATTGTTATTCCTGTGTCTGAGTCTGAGTTTTCCGTTATAAACGAGCTGACTATCTGCTTTCAGTGATAGTGGTATCAAGATAGAATCATTATTAATGATGACCCTTGAAAGCACAGGGAAAGTTTCCTGATAAGATGCTGAAAATGCTAACAATCCTGACTGATTTACAGCCGGTAAAACAAAAATAAGGTAAATAAGAGCTCTTTTAAAAAACCCGGGCATGAAAAACAAATGGTTTAATCAATCCAAATGTAATACTTAATAAAGTCAGGTCAAAAGGAAAGCTCATTTTTGAGTACTTTTACCGCTAAATTGCATAATAATATCATGAAAATAATTTTTGCCACAAATAATCAACATAAACTAATGGAGATAAGTCATCTCCTGGGGGACAGTTTTACTCTTCTTAACCTGAAAGATGTAAATATAAAAGAGGAAATTCCAGAAGATTATCCAACCCTTGAAGAAAATGCGTTATTCAAAGCAAAGTACATCCATAAGGTAACAGGGATGAATGTATTTGCAGATGATACAGGTCTCGAAATCGAAGCACTTAATGGCGGTCCTGGAGTTCATTCAGCAAGATTTGCAGGTGCTCATAAAGATTTCAGTGCCAATACAAAAAAAGTTCTTAAACTTATGAAAGGGAAAAAGAACAGGTCAGCAAAATTCAGAACTATTATTGCATTAATTCTGGATGATTCTGAATATCTCTTTGAAGGAGCTATAACAGGTAAGATTATCAACCAAAAAAGAGGAACTAAGGGCTTCGGATATGACCCGATTTTTATACCAGATGGAAAAAAATCGACATTTGCTGAAATGACAATGAATGATAAAAACATGATCTCTCACCGTGCTCTGGCATTTGAAAAACTTAAAATGTTTTTATCCCAAAACAGTGCACCTGACAATAAAGAGATAAATTAGCTGTTTATTTTTCAGTGATAAGATATATTCTCATATTATTATTTCTCAGCCTTTTAATCTCCTTAAAAGGCCAAACTCCAATAGGGACCTGGACAGATCATCTTTCCTATAATTCTGCTATTAATATTGCTGTGGGACAAAATGAAATCTATGCATCAACAGGAACTTCAATTATAATATATAACAAACAGTTTGATGAACTGAGTAAACTTACACGTGTTCAGGGGCTAACGGAGGCTGGCATAAGCTCTATTGCCTTTTCATCTGAAAATAACACACTTGTTATTGCATATAACAGCACAAATATTGACCTGGTGAAGGACAATGTCGTATATAATATCCCCGATATTAAAAGGAAATATATACCCGGTGAAAAAGTGATTTACAGAATAAGGACAATCGGCAAATATGCTTATCTGGCAAGCAGTTTCGGAATTATTGTGATAGATATACTTAAGCATGAAATATATGATACATGGAAACCTGGCACCGGAGGTGAGACAGAAACTGTTTATGATATTTCAACAGGAAACAATAAGATATATGCAGCCACCAGTGCAGGTATCTTTTGGGCTGATCCATCTGCTTCCGGACTTTCATATTATGGGAACTGGAATCAGATTACGTCACTTCGTGGCTCTTCCGGATCCTATAATGCAGTAGTGGTTTCGGGTACTAAAGTTTATGTTAACAGATCCGATCAAAATTCTTCGGGTGATTCGGTCTTTGTAATTGCCAATAATAACGCTTCACTCTTTTCTTATATAACAGGTTTATATAACAGGTCCTTTGATACATATCCGGGGGGATTTACAATCTCCTCACAAAAAATGATACGGATATATAACGATGCCGGTCTGCTTTCTCAGTCCATAACTGCTGACAAGGCAGGGGCAAGCGATATCAATCAGGCTGTTATAGATATTGATGGCACCAGTTTATGGATTGCTGATATCAGCAAAGGATTGATCAGAGGAATAAATATTACAACCTTCGGAAATTTAGTTCTTCCCGGACCTTTTACCAACAATGTCATTTACATTACCATAAATAACCAAAAAACTTTTATTACCGGGGGTGCTGTTGACAATGCGTGGAACAATCAGAGCAGACCATTGCAACTGTTCATTTGTGACAAGAATTCCTGGCATTCGGAAATATCCTATACTATTATTGATGCAATGAGAGTATTAGTTGATCCTAAAGACAATAATCATTATTACGTTTCAACCTGGGGCGGTGGATTACTTGAATATCAAAACTATACTCTAATTCACAAATACGACGATTCAAACTCTCCGCTTAAGACAATAATACCCGGCGCTCCTTATTCAAGAATTTGCGGTCTGGCCATGGACAATTCAAGAAATATCTGGATAACTCAAACCGGAGTTCCTGGAAGTATAAAAGTTCTTAAACCCGACAGTACCTGGATCACTAATCCTATAACAATTGACGCACCCACAATCGGAGATATCCTTATTGCAAAATCTGGTTATAAATGGGTAATTCTGCCAAGAGGTTTTGGCCTCTTCATTCTGGATGACAATAATACACCCGAAAACTTCACTGACGATAGATATAAGACAATGCTAGTAAAAGACAATGAAGGTAATGTCATTTCAAATATCTATTCAATAGCCGAAGATCTTGATGGAAATATTTGGGTAGGAACCGATCAGGGGCCTGCTATATATTACAATGCCAATCAAATATTTAATGGAGATCCCAGGGCATTTCGTGTGATAATACCACGTAATGACGGAACGGGGTTAGGCGATTACCTTCTGAAATCTGAAATAATAACTTCCATTGCAGTCGATGGCGCAAACAGGAAATGGCTTGGTACATTCAGCTCGGGCGCCTATCTTTTTTCTCCTGACGGATCAAAACAACTAGCTAATTATACTGAAGAAAACAGTCCGTTATATTCAAATTCTGTTGTCAGCCTGGCTGTTGATGCAAAAACGGGAGATGTTTGGTTTGGGACAGCCAAAGGCGTGCTTTCCTTAAGAGGAGATGCAACAACCGGAGCAGTAGAATTTAAAAATGTTTATACTTTCCCGAATCCGGTAAGATCAAATTTTGCAGGAAATGTAACTATAACTGGACTCATTAGAGATTCCCATATAAAAATTACAGATGTAAGCGGAAATCTAGTTTATGAAACTGTTTCAGATGGAGGAGAGGCAACTTGGAATCTTAAAACATATAACGGCCAAAGGGTTTCAACCGGAGTCTACATTGTCTTTTGTGCTAGTTCAGATGGCACAGCATCTTTTGTAACAAAAATGCTTGTAATAAAATAATTAGAGACTAGGTGATCAGACTTTGTATTCGTTCAATTTGAAGTTGCTTGTTTACTTCCCTCAGACTTCTGGCTGTATTCGTAAAATACTGATGTCCCGTTATGAATTTAACCTGTAATTTATTCCAATCGTTCAGCTCTCCAATCTTGTTTTGTGCTTTTAACTCTTCATAAAGTGTATTGGAAACAGGTATAAAATCGCTTCGTCCGAGATAATCAAGATCGGAGTCACATATTATTTCCTCAAGAAGACTCTTTGGCCTTGGAGGCAACTTTGTAGCCATAATAATCTCGCAAATACGCTCTACCTGCTCCTGAGTATAATTGTATTCTGGCAACATTTCTTTTGCCATTTCTGTGCCATAGAATTCATGGTTATCATAAGCTACTATATGACCTGCATCGTGGAATAATCCAGCTGTTTTTAATAATAAAATCTCCTCATCGCTGCATCCTTCACCCCAGCCAATGAGCTCAACCTCAGTAACAACATCTACCGTATGCTTGACATTATGATAAAACAGGTACTCGGGAAGTTCTTTTTCAAGCTTGTCGAGTATTATTTCCTGAATATCTGTAAATTGTATCAATCCAAATTTTATTCTGAAAGCAGCATTTGGCGTCTGTCTATCCTCGTTTTCAGAGAACTCGGATTTTAGTCCTTTTACTTCGTACATCTGCAAATCGCCTTTATATTTTACAGGTAGTTTTCCAAAATATTCGCAATCGAAGAATTCTTTTATTAGCTCATAGGTCATAACGGAGATAAGAATGATACCATTATCAGATACAGCTTCAACACGGCTGGCTGTGTTCACAGTATCCCCCTTAATATCATAATTGACCTTTTTCTTTCCGGTTATTGATGCAGTCACTGGCCCTGTATGAATTCCAATTTTTAAATCCCAGATCCGATTTTCCAGTCCTCTTTTCTGCTTTTCATAGTTTCCTAGAAAATTGCGCATCTCAATGGCAGCCATCACAACATCTATCGGGTTAGTTATGTTCTTGACAGGAATGCCTCCTGCGCACATATAGGTATCACCGATGGTTTTTATTTTCTCAATTTTATATTTTGTGGAAATAGCATCAAATTCATATAGTATTTCATCAAGTTCATCCATAATGGTAGACGATTCCAACCCCTCCACAAGTTTAGAAAAACCATGAATGTCAGCGAAAAGGACAGTCGTCATGTTGAATTTTAACGATCTTTCCTTTTCCTCTTTCACAGAATCGGCTGGCAGTTTATCGCTAAATGACTTGTATTTTTCAATCTCTCCTGCCAGCTTTTCATTTATCCTCTTCAGTTTCTTTAATTGTTCTTCAAGATCCTGATTCTGTTTGACCAGCCTGGAAATTCGTTTTACAAGTTCATCCTTGTTAATTGCGATCATACATGTTGAGTTGATCAGTAAATATACAAAATTAACTTAAACAGATTGATACTTAAAGATGTTCAAGTCTAACAATTTGTACTTTTGAAGAAATTTCCGAAAATGATTGAGAAAACAGGTGGGATAATTCTTCATCAGTTGAAATATTCTGATACCAGTATTATTGTACAGATATATACCAGGAAATTCGGGAGACTTTCATTTTTAATCAAAGGAATGAGAAATAAAAAGGCCGGGAAACATAACATTAACTTTCAGCCACTTACTGTCCTTGAACTGATAGTTTATTATAAAGAATCCCGCGAAATGCAGATGTTGAAAGAATTCTCAGTCCTATATTCTCCGAAAGACATTCAATGCAATTTAAAGAAAAGCTGTATGGCTATTTTCCTGGGGGAAGTTCTTACGTCTGTGTTAAAAGAAGAAAGCCCTCATGAAGAATTATTCGATTATTTAAATGATTCCATTATTTTCTTTGATCAATGTCCTGAACGTTTTTTAAATTTCCATATAGCATTTATGATAGGCCTTTCTGCCTACCTTGGTTTTGAACCCGGTAAAAGGGATGATCCCGAAAATACTCTTTTTGATATGATTAACGGGAAATATGTCCAGCTGCCTCCGCTTCATGGAAATTTTGCTTCAGCTGAAATATCCGATATTCTTGCAAAATTCTTTGTTACATCATGGGATAAAATAGATAATATTTCACTCTCCGGATCAAAACGAAATGAAGTACTTGAAACACTGCTACGATTTTATTCACTTCATCTTCCCGGATTGAAAAAAATAAATTCTCTTGAGATTCTGAAAGAAGTTTTCAGCTGATTATAATTTAAGCCTGTTAAAAAGAATTTAAACGGGTTTAAGTGAATTTAAATGAGCTGAAACTCCTGATTTTCAACCTTTTTCAACTCTTTTTAGCTTTGAGGCAGGCGAAGTTGGTTGGACCAGGTTTTTCTGAATACTTTTTTATCTATATTTAAAAATTGAATCTGGCTTAATAAAATGGCAATAATTCCCTCTATAGTTAACTGGCTGAATAACAAACGAATGAGTCAAATAGAGTTATTCAAGAAGTTCCCTGAGGAGACTCAAAAGGAGGTTCTGTTCGGACTGCTCACAAAAGCGTCAAAGACAGAGTGGGGAATTAAATTCGATTATTCTTCAATATCTTCTATAAAAATATTTCAGAACAGAATTCCTGTTCAGACTTATGAGGAATTAATTCCCTATGTTGAAAGACTTAGAAACGGAGAATCTGATTTATTGTGGCCTGGAGAGATAAATTGGTTTGCAAAGTCATCAGGAACAACAAGTTCCAAAAGCAAGTTCATTCCACTTAGTCGTGAATCGCTAGAGGATTGTCATTACAGAGGTGCTAGAGATATTATCGTTGTTTATACATATAACAAACCTGACACAAAAATCTTCAAAGGGAAAAGTCTGGTACTCGGAGGGAGCCATCGGATAAACAACTTCAGCAATGACTCGCTTTATGGAGATCTTTCAGCCATTCTCCTTGAAAATGCACCTTTCTGGGTGGACCTTATCAGGACTCCCAAAACAAAAGTTGCCCTGCTTGAAGATTTCGAAGAAAAGTTGAATCAGATCACAAGATTGACCGTAAATGAAAATGTTACAAATATTTCCGGCGTTCCTTCATGGTATCTCGTACTTATTAAACAGATCCTCGCATTTACCGGGAAGAAGAATCTTCATGAGGTATGGCCTAACCTTGAAGTATTTTTTCACGGAGGAATAAGCTTTGTTCCGTATCGAAAACAATTCATGAATATCATACCGGGAGAGGAGATGAATTATATGGAATCCTATAATGCATCGGAAGGTTTCTTTGGACTCCAGGATGATCCTTCAACAAATGATATGCTTCTCATGCTTGACCTTGGGGTTTTTTATGAATTCATACCTGCCGACAAAATCAGTTCAGCCGCTGCTCCTGTTTACACTATAGGAGAAGTTGAAGAAGGTGTTAATTATGCAATTGTAATTTCAACTAACGGAGGTTTATGGAGATATATGATAGGAGATACAATCTTTTTTACAAGTCTCAATCCACATAAGTTTAAAATTTCAGGCAGAACAAAACAATTCATTAATGCTTTCGGGGAAGAGGTGATTTCCGATAATGCAGAAAAAGCTCTTGAATCTGCTTGTAAGGCTACAGGAGCATTAGTTGCGGAATATACTGCAGGTCCTGTTTTTATCGAGGCAGATAGAAAAGGATCCCATGAATGGATAATTGAATTCGAAAAAATACCGGCGGATTTATCCCGTTTCACTGATCTTCTTGATGAAGCCCTTAAGTCAGTCAACTCTGATTATGAAGCCAAACGGTTTAAGGATCTGAACCTGATTAAACCAGTCGTAAGATCAGTCCCCACTGGTACTTTTTATAAATGGTTAAAAGAAAAAAACAAATTGGGTGGACAAAATAAAGTTCCGCGGTTGTCAAATTCCCGTGAATATATTGAAGATCTTTATGTAATTATGGGAATAAAAAGATAAACAAATCAAGTATATAGAATTATATATTAAGCATCTCCAACACTAAAAATACTTGAGGTGCTTAAGACACTTCAGGCACTTAATTTTAAAATATCTATCGCTTAAACTTTTAAACCATAATCTATTTTTTGTAATTTTATAAACTCTTATCGTAAAAAACTGACCTATGCATATAGCAATTGCCGGAAATATCGGATCAGGAAAAACAACGCTTGCAGGCTTGCTTGCAAAACAGTACGGATGGACTCCCCATTATGAAGATGTTGATGATAATCCTTACCTGAATGATTTTTATGAGGACATGCAGCGCTGGTCCTTTAACCTGCAAATCTATTTTCTAAATTCACGTTTCAGCCAGATACTTGAAATCAGAAAATCCGAAAAGACAATTGTTCAGGATAGAACCATATATGAAGATGCATATATCTTTGCGCCTAATCTTCACTCAATGGGATTAATGTCTACTCGTGACTTCGATAATTATTTTGTTTTATTCAAACTAATGAGTTCGCTCGTTCAACCCCCGGATCTTCTTCTTTATCTCAGGGCTTCAGTTCCTACATTGGTTAATCAGATACAGAAACGCGGCCGTGAATATGAGAGCTCAATAAGGATTGACTATCTTAAAAGACTGAATGAAAGATATGAAGCATGGATTGAATCATATAACCTTGGAAAATTGCTCATTGTTGAAGCCGACCATTATAACTTTCCGAATAACAAAGATCATTTAAGCGAGGTTATCGATAAAATTAATGCAGAACTGCATGGGCTTTTTCATGAATAATTATTCCGTCGATCTATCTTAATCGTTCTCATTTTTAGCGAGTTTTATCTCAAACATATTCCTTAAAAAGTTTTATTAGTTTAACTAATTGTTCACTTATCTTTGAATAAATATTAGTCTGCAATTCCGGTTGTAGTACAATCTAAAAGGTAATTTAAATATTCTGATTATGAAGACTATTCGTTCGATATTCATTCTTTTCAGTGCTTTTATTCTGATCCAGTTCTCAAATGCACAGACAAATCTCAGCACATCGGTTCCTCTTGATCCGGAAATAAGAACAGGCAAGCTTGAGAATGGAATGACATACTTTATAAGGCATAACAAAGAACCTGAAAAACGGGCCAGTTTTTATTTTATCCAGAATGTCGGAGCGTTGCTTGAAAATAATAATCAGAACGGACTTGCTCATTTCCTGGAGCACATGGCTTTTAACGGAACATTTCACTTTCCCGGGAAGGGTATTATCAGTTCGCTTGAAAAACACGGAGTTGCTTTCGGAACTAATATTAATGCCTATACCGGACAGGATGAGACAATTTATAATTTGAGTGATGTTCCTGTGGATTCACCCGGATTAATGGATTCCTGTCTTCTTGCGATGTATGACTGGTCGCATTCAATAAGTCTGGATGAAAAGGAAATAGATGCTGAAAGACCAGTTATTACCGAAGAATGGCGAACAAGAAGGGATGCAGATTTCAGGATGAGCAAACAATACATTCCGGTTCTTCTGAAAGATTCCAAATATGCAGTAAGAGATGTTATCGGAGATATTGAAGTCATAAAAAACTTTAGTTACAATACACTAAAACAATTCTATTATGATTGGTATCGCCCGGATTTACAGGCAGTTGCAGTTGCAGGAGATTTTGATGTAAATGAAATGGAAAAGAAGATCAGGACACTATTTTCACAGTTGAAGCCTGTCGAAAATCCGCAACCAAGGCCTGTTTTTGAAGTCCCTGCTCACAAAGAGACTTTATATGTTTTGGCAACCGACAAAGAAGCATCTCAATCTTCAGTTGATATTTACATTCTCCGGAAAGGAACTGCTCCTTCAGAAAAGAATGTGGGTTATCTCCGCGAACAGATACTTATCCGTCTCATGAATGAAATGATCAATACTAGAATTAATGATCTCCTGCAAAAAGGGAATCCTCCGTTTGTATCAGGAACGATAAGATATTCTGAGATTGTCAGGGGTTATGATGTCCTTAATATCTCAGCCACAGCTAAACCTGATCAGGAAGAGCTTGCGCTCCAGTCAATTTATACTGAAGCCGAACGGGCAAGAAGATCTGGTTTCACTAAACCTGAACTCGACAGGGCCAAGGCAGACCTTCTGACAAACTATGATAACTACTTTAAACAGAAAGATAAAATATCTAATGATTCGTATATTTCTAACATCCAGGAATATTTTCTGACCATGGAACCAGCGCCTTCAATAAACTATGAATATGATTTTGTAAAAAACGTGTTGCCTTCTGTTACTGAAGAAGATATATCTTCATTATTCAAAAGCCTGATGGTTGAAGAAAATCGTGTAATAGTAGTAATGGGGCCAGACGACAAGAATATAAAACACCTTTCAGAATCAGAGGCTAAAGACATTATCAGAAAAGTTCAATCGTCAGATATTGCTGCTTATCAGGATATTAAGCTTAGCGTTTCGCTTATTAATGAGAACCTTCCCGGGTCAAAAATAACCAGGACCATCGAGCTGAAACAATTTGGCGCTGTTGAATGGACTCTGGAAAATAATGCAAAAGTAGTATTCAAGAAAGTTGATTACGAGAAAGACAATGTTATTCTTTCATCATTTAGCCTAGGAGGAACCTCTTTATATGATGTTGATATGCTACCCTCAGCAGATATGTTGCCAACAGTTATACAAACATACGGAATTGGAGATTTTGATAATGTTGCTCTGCAAAAAATGTTAACTGGGAAAAAGGCAAGCGCCAGTATTGACTTAAGTGAGTTGACTGAAGGGATCTCCGGGTCTTCTACGCCGAAAGATTTTGAGACAATGATGCAACTGTTGTATCTGAAATTCGAAAAACCAAGATTCGACAAAGAAGCTTACAATGCAATTATGACTCGATATTCCGCATACCTTGCAAATATGCAAAAAGATCCCTCAAAAATAATGCAGGATTCAGTTTCGTTGTTCCTGACAAACTACAGCCCCAGAACTATGGTGATGAATCCGGATTTTCTCAAGCTGGTTGATTTTGAAAAAATAAAACAGATTTATAGTGAAAGGTTTAAAAATGTCTCTGATTTTACTTTTTTCATCGTCGGAAATATTTCTGAGGATACAGTTAAGCCATTGGTCGAAAAATATATTGGATCGATTAAAGGATTTCCCGGAAAAGAAAACTGGATTGACAGAAAAGTTATGCCTCCAAAGGGCAGGTTTGTAAAAGATGTACAAATTCTGCTTACAGTTCCGAAAGCCACTGTTTTTATCAGTCATAATACAGCCCTTAAATATAACTCCTATAATAATGTTTCACTGAAAGTCATCCAGGGAATTCTTGATATTGTTTTTACTGAAAAAGTCAGAGAAGAGGCTGGTGGTACTTATGGTGTATCGTTGAATATAGGTTCCCAGAAATATCCTGTCCAGGAAGCTACAGATCTTATCATGTTTGATTGTGATCCGGCAAAAACCGATGAGCTTAAAGCAATAATATATAGGGAGCTTGATAAAATAATCACCACAGGACCAAGCAAAGAAAACCTTGACAAAGCAATAAGCAATATGATGAAAAACAGGGAAGAATCAAGGCAACATAATTCTTACTGGAGTAACGCTCTTTATTCGTATTATTTTACCGGAATTGATGTGAATGATCCTAAAAATTTTGAGGAAATCCTGAAAAAGCTGACCGTTAGCGATATAAAGAAAATCGCTGGTATGTTTTTCTCAAAAGCTGATCTGGCTGATATAGTTTTCAGGTCAAAGAATGAATAGCATTTTTCAATAGTTTCCCCGATAGCAAAAGTTTTTCCTATCTGTACAAAATTCTGAAAATATCATATCTGTGAAGTGCAAAGGCTGTCGCAAAGTGTTCCTGTGTTAAAAAATCATAAAACTTGCTCTCCCGTCGTAATCTTTCATTCAATTTTAACATTGAAATGTTTCTCTTAAGCAATTATATTATAATTTCGCATTGACCTAGTTTAAGATAGCGCATTAAAAACTAAATTATATTCTGATGATATCATCCCGAAGAAAATTCATACAAACTGCATCATTGGTGGCTGCCGGAAGTGTTTTACCACTGGAAGCATTAACAGCATCAAGGAGGCCAGTATCCCCTAATGATAAAATTCATGTCGGCCTCATTGGAGCTAATGGACAGGGGTTCGCAGATCTGACTTCATTTCTGAAAAACCCCGAGATAGAATGTGTTGCAATGTGCGATATTGATCGCAATGTTCTGACTAATCGTACTGATAACCTTATAAAACTTGGTTTCCTAAAACCTAAACTATATGTTGACTACCGCAAGATGCTCGAAAATAAGGATATTGATACGGTAATAATAGGAACACCCGATCACTGGCACTGTCTCATCCTGGTCGACTCGCTTGAAGCCGGCAAACATGCATATTGCGAAAAACCAATCGGGAACTCAATAGCAGAGATTAATATTATGCAAAAAGCCGTAAAGAAACATGGCAAGATTGTCCAGGTAGGGCAATGGCAAAGAAGTCAGCCTCATTTTGTCGATGCCATTAAATATCTAAGGTCAGGAAAACTTGGTCGTATACGTACGTGTAAAGCATGGGCCTATATTGACTGGAAAAGCGCTGTGCCAAAAGTCCCTGATTCACCTGTTCCTGAAGGAGTTGATTATGATATGTGGCTTGGTCCTGCCCCAAAACGTCCTTTTAATAAGAACAGATTTCATTTCACTTTCCGCTGGTACTGGGATTATGCCGGAGGACTGATGACCGACTGGGGCGTGCATCTTATTGATTATATTTTATATGGTATGGATAAGGCTGTTCCTTCTTCAGTAATGGCTATCGGAGGCAAATATGCATTCCCCGATGATGCAATGGAAACACCCGACACGATGACAGCAGTTTATGATTTCAAAGATTTTACCATGATCTGGGAGCATACCATTGGTATTGGTGGCGGAAACTACGGACGTGGTCATGGTATGGCCTATATTGGTGAGAATGGAACTCTTGTTTTGGATCGTAACGGCTGGGAAGTAATACCTGAGAAACAAAGAATAGCAGCCTTACCGGTACAAAAAAATGTTGGTGTCGGACTTGATCTGCATGTGAAAAATTTCCTGGATTGCATTAAGAATAATACTCCGCAAAAACTAAATGCATCTATCGATGTCGGCAGGAATGTTGCTCTGGTTGCGCAGATGGGTAATATTGCATTCAGAACAGGTGAAAAGGTATCATGGGATAATACAAAACAGCAGTTTGAAACTGCAACTGCAAATAAGTTTATTGTGCCTGAGTACCGTAATGGATGGATTTTGCCAAAGTATTGATTGCGATTTCGGATTATTGTTGGAAATCCAAAATCAACAATCTAAAATTATTATTCAGTGACCTTTATTTCTGAGATCATCCTTTTGATTTCATCCCATTTTGTATGATCCAGCCTTGCTCCGGGTATTTCAATAACTTTCCCTGAAAGTATAGCACCGTAAAGACCGCAATTCTCCAATGTATCATCCATAGCGACACCATATAAAAATCCTGAGGCATATAAGTCACCTGCACCAGTTGTGTCTTTAAGGGTCACAGGAATGGTTCCTATTTTAATGACCTCTTCTCCCCTCTTAAGCCATGAACCTTCTGCTCCAACTTTAACTATAGCAGTTTCACAGAGTTCGGATAGCCTGAAGATTGCTGTTTTGGCATCCAATCCTGTAAAAGTTTTGGCTTCTTCTTCATTGGCAAAAATAATATCCACGAATTGTTCTACAATTTCTTTGAAATCTGTAAGTTTAGCTTCAACGACGTTGTAACTGGCAAGATCAAGAGCAATTTTCATCTTATTTGCTTTTGCAAGTTTACAAGCGCTTAACACCAGTGGTTTATTTATAATAAGATATCCTTCCATGTACAAAATATCATATCCTTTGAAATCTGAAGCATTGAGATCGGCTGCATTCAGGTCAACAGCGGCCCCCAGATGTGTAGCAAATGTTCTTTCAGAATCGGGTGTAATTAATGCAATGGCGGTGCCGGTCGGTAATACGCGTCTTGACAGATAAGTCTTTACACCTGCATTCTTTAAATCATTTTCAAAAAAATCGCCTGTTTTGTCTTTTCCGATAGAACCAATAAAACCGGTTGGGACACCAAGCAACGAAAGACCGTGAATGGTATTTGCAGCTGAACCACCAGATGCAAGTGTCTTGCTAAAACTTCCTGTTCCGGTCATTATTATTTCAGATTTGACACTATCAACAAGTTGCATGCTACCTTTAGGAAGTTCAAATTCCTGCAGAATTTTTTCATCATCTATATAGGTTACTACATCGACAAGTGCGTTACCTATTCCGAGAATCTTCTTCATTTACAAAAATTTTAGTCAAAGAAATTGCTTAATTCATTAAAAGCCCTTATTTTTGGCACGCTAAAAACAGCATGCCTTTTTAAAATTCCTCAGTAGCTCAGTCGGTTAGAGCATCTGACTGTTAATCAGAGGGTCGCTGGTTCGAGTCCAGCCTGGGGAGCATAGGACAATCGTTTTATTTTCATAACCGCTTAAAATCAATGATTCTGAGCGGTTTCTTTTTTTACAGCTAGCTTAACTATTAAATCTGTTTCATTGTGCTTAATAAGATTAGTCAACTTTATGCCTTCACCAGTTTGAACAAATTCTGCTTTTTTATTATCATTCATAAATCTTGATGAAATAATTTTTCTTTTAATAAGTGGTAAACTGATAGTACCATCAGGTGGAACCTTCAATATATGAACATAAACAGCTTCATCGGTTATAGTGGTACCTCCCCATTTTGCATCATACATACCTCCGCGCGTATTGTAAATACTTTCGCCGTATTTGGACAAATAATCGCCTATTTCTTTTAGTCTCTGTACCTCCACCGGTTCAATCTCACCACTGGCTTTAGGCCCGACATTAAGAAGTAAATTTCCATCCTGACATACTACGGTTACCAGCAGTTTAATGCAACTATCAATACTCATAATCTGATCGGCGGATTTGGGTGTCCAACCCCAGGCAGTTCCCCCCAGGTTAGTACAAAGCTCCCATGGCCTGTCATTTATCTTACCTTTTAGACCAACTTCCTGTGTCTGAAAATCTCCCATCCAGCCACTTCTGGGGTTAATAACCACTTTTGGTTGAAGTTCCCGTACCATTTTATTTAGTTTCAGGGGTTCCCAGCTAAAGGATCCAAGATAAGGCTTCTCAAAACCGCGGGTATGCCAACCGTTTTCCGGATCCCATAATAAACCTCCAAATCCTATCCAGTTGTCTTCGCCACCATCATACCAGAGAATATCAACTTTACCATAATTTGTAAGTAATTCACGAACCTGGGTATAGGTTTGTTTTTTCATTTCTTCGGCGTTACTGCGATACATGTCGGGAAAGAAAAATCCCGGGTATCTCCAATCGAGTGGTGAGTAATAAATTCCCATTTTCATATTGGCCTGATGCGCTGCTTCAGCATATTCGGCTATCAGGTCTTTTTTTGCTGCACTGTTTACTGCATCGTAGTTTCCAAAATGGGTTCCAAATAAACAAAAACCATCATGATGACGAGCTGTAACAACCATATATTTACAGCCTGCATTTTTGGCAACTGCTACCCAGTCCTTGCCATGAAACTTCTCACAGAAAAACTGATCTTTAAGTTTTGCATATTCAACGGCATCGACAGGTTGACTGAACATAGCCCATTCGCCTTTCCCAAGGATAGCGTATAAACCATAGTGGACAAACAACCCGAATTTCGCATTTCTCCACCATTGCATATCCTGGTCTGACAGTAAAAGTGTTGAATCAACAACCACCTGTCCTTGTAATCCTCCTCCAATCAATCTTGAAAGAAGTATCACAATAAATATTCTTTTTAAAATGACCTTAGTACTATTCATTTTAAATTTCAAAAAAATCACTTCCATAAAGCTCAGTCTTAAATTTATCTATATAATTTTTACCTTAAAAAATCCTCTTTGTCCGTATGTTTTTGAATCATCACATAACATTAAGGTAATTGTCATAGTATTACTGAATAAAGATATTTTAATTTTTCTTATAATTCAATCAGAGTTTTTTTCATTAGGAATCTATTCCTGAGTTCAGGTTTCTATATTGAAAGAATGATTAAAAGAAAGAAACAGGAAGAGACATAGTAAATATTCAAATTGTATAATCACAACCGGGATTGACTGAAATATCTTTGAAATGGACTTAAATATGTAAAATAATAGAATATATATAATTCATGAATAAAATTCTTTTTATTAATTTTGATCCAAATGAGGACCAATAGTTTAACTAAATTTAAAATTATGAAAAAGCTTGTAATCATTTTGCTGGTAGTTGTGTTCATAAGCACAACAGCCTTTGTTCTTATTCAACAGAATGTAAAAACTGAAGCATCTAATCATCCAAAAATTGAGAATGCTATTAAAGAACTTCAAAGTGCCGTAGATTACATGGAGAAAGCCCCGCATGATTTCGGAGGGTATAAAGCACAAGCTATTGCTGATTCAAAAAAGGCAATTGAGTCATTGAAACTCGCTTTGAAGTATCGTGCCAAGGTAGATAACGCTAAGAAATAATAAAAAGCCAGTAGTACCGACTATCTTAGGTCGGAATAAATTGACCAGAAAAGCCGAAGTAAAATACTTTTCTGGTTTAACATGTTCTTTATTTTCTGACATGCCAAATATGGTCAGAATGTTAGATTTTTGTACTAATCAGAAGACTTCCCCCAGGTTAAAGAAAAATCCTCTTGAGCCCTCAACCCCAAATCCGTAGTCCACTGCCAGATTTGCATTTGAATACTTGTTTATTTTAAGCCGTACTCCAAATCCACCGCCCGGCAGTATTCTGTCTATATTAAATGTGAGTTTTTGAAATATAGATTCAGCATTACAAAAAGCGACACAACCAAACAGACCATCCCTGGATAAAACCATGCGATATTCAGATTCGGCATACAATAAATTTCTATCGGTATATCTTCCCGGTACATAACCTCTACCTACGTTATTATAGTCGTCCCATCCTGTACTGGGCAAATCGAAATATGGAGGGTCTCCTTTTAGCGTCATTGAATCATAATTCCATAAGGCCAGGACATTCCTGGTGTCTGAGGGGAACTGAAAATATTGTCTCAGATCAATAACCAATGACTGCCAGTTCTTGTCGCTTCCCAGGAAAGTCATGTTAGGCCGGTACTGAATACTGACTAAACTACCCCCTGTTGGATTAATTGAATTCTTCCGGTTATCATAAAGAAAATTAGCTGAAAATCCTGAAGACACAGATCGGTTTCCATTCTGATATTGACGGATCTCGTCATATACATCTCCTTCCGAAGGGTTTTCAGCAATATTCCAGTGGTAATCGAGATTATAACCGATCCCGGTAAAAACATTATCAGCAATTTCCCTGTATAAGATCTGGTAAAACCTGATATATGAAAAATCTATCTTCAATTCATCAGCAAATGTGCTGTTACTTCCGATACCAAATGTATTTGTCGGGTATTTATAGTACCGCCAGTCTCCGAATAGATGAAGCTTAAGCTTATCGAAAAAGATATTGCTGTTGGCAATTGTCCAGAACTGGTGATACTCTGAATAATAGGCGTTTACCAAGACATTTGAAAATCTGCTTCTGTCGTTGCTGGTATAGAAAGATGTACTTACCGATACAAAACCTAAATATCCGGATTGAAGAGCGTACCCTACCATTGGAAAAGCAGCCACAAAAGGACCCTTGCCATGCATTTTCGCGCTATCCTGTTTAATTTGTATATGTAAAGCCGAGGCTATTAATTCCCTGATATCTTTTTGATTAGAAATACTTGTGTCTGTTACGGTTTGAGTATTAATGATGTTTGTTTGGGTTCCGATTCGGGCCAACGGATTTGATTCAGCAGCAAAACAAATCAGAATTGAACAGACACATGAGACAATTATTTTGCCGGCTGCATTAATGAAGCAGTCATTTTTCATTCTTGAATGATAAATATCTTCTAATAGAACTCTCTATATTTAATAACACCCATATAGAACATTTTATTCTGTAAATTATTATTACGAAAACGGACAATATTTTCAGAACAACTTTTATTTTATGTAAAGCATTTTAATCGCTTTTATCACGCTCTGTTAGAAAAATCATTGATTCTAGCCAAAGCTTACAGGAATAAACTAACCACAAATGTCAGATTAAAAAACTGTTGTCTGATTATTTATGCCTGGCATAATCTGGTTCACTAATTTTGACAAATGACATAGGCTTGTTTATGGTTACATACAAATAGCTGTTCGGGTATGATTTCTTATATTTGCTAAAATAAATTTCATCTTTCTGGATTAAACTTAAATTGTGAAGAATTTATTAGACTTGACTCGTATTAATATAATTTTTTGAGTTTAAATCAGTTTTTAAAGGAATTGGTGTGAAATATGCAGGAGTTTTTATTTAAATAAAAAACAACCATATAAACTGAATAATTATGCAGAGGAACAAAAGTATCAGGATTTATCTGATTGGTGCAGTAGGATTATTATTAATTCTTTTCAACAGGTGTACAAAAGATAACAGTAACGTCGTATCCGACAATGATGGTAATTCTTATCATTCAGTAACTATTGGTTCGCAGGTGTGGTTGGATGAGAACCTGAAAACAAAAAAATACCAGAACGGTGAATTAATAGGGACTACCACTCCTTCAAATGAAAATATTGCCGATGAAGATTCTCCCAAATATCAATGGCCATATGGCGGTAATGAGACTAATGTAGCAACTTATGGCCGGTTATATACCTGGTATGCAATAACTGACAGTCGGAATGTTTGTCCTGTAGGATGGCGCGTTCCCACTGATGCCGATTGGATCGCCCTTACAACATATTTAGGCGGTGAAAGTGTTGCCGGTGGCAAACTAAAAGAAGCCGGTACAACTCATTGGGTTACTCCAAATACCGGTTCTACTAACGAAAGTGGTTTTACTGCTCTTCCAAGTGGTCCCCGGGACCCCAATGGTTCGTTTGGCACTTCCGGTCATGACGGGAATTGGTGGAGTTCTACCTCCTTCTCAGCCATGAATGCCTATTCTCTGAGCATGTTCTACGATGATGTGAGTGCAGGGATGTCTGATAACGATAAACATAATGGTTATTCTGTTCGCTGTGTGAAGGATAACTGAACCTTATAAAAATAAATAAAGATGAAAAACAAATCATTATAATTTTGGGCAACACTTAATTCATTTTTAGTTGGCGATAGTATTGCCCATGTCAAATTAAAGGAAGCCGGGGCAGCACATTGGAAGGAAGATGATCCTATCATAACAAATGTTAGCAAGTTCACAACACTTCCGGGCGGAATTTACACTATGAT
>Ga0182027_10003541_pt1 | contig 24680 bp, 26 predicted proteins | sample 712E1DmetaG_FD_121300 | JGI IMG/M metagenome (GOLD analysis project Ga0182027, IMG submission 121300) | Permafrost microbial communities from Stordalen Mire, Sweden - 712E1D metaG (Illumina Assembly) | ecosystem: Environmental > Terrestrial > Soil > Wetlands > Permafrost | place: Sweden... | reverse complement strand
TGACCACGATCGCTCTGAGTCTGGCGATGTCGGCTGTCGGCTGGGCAGCCTCCAAGGGCGTTATCCCCGCCGCCGACCAATCGGTACTAGCCAACGATCTTGTTCTCGTCGCCGGGCTCGGTGTGTCAGCCGCTATTGGCTGGTACAAGAGACATCAGGTTTCGCAAACTGTAATGATCTCCGCGGTCAACGCAGACAAGACCAACGGCGTCAAGGTTGTCGCCGACACCGCGAGCGCCCCCCAGGTCAATGCGCCAATCACGCCAGTTGGAAACCTCAACACCAAGATTGGAGACTGAAATGAAGCTCAAACTCGCATCGGCCCTTGTCATCGCCTTCGCTCTCCCGCTACTGACCGCGGCAAGTTGCAGCGGCGTCGCTACCACGATCACCGGCGCGACTGTTACACCTCAGGTCGCTCAGGTGCTGGTCGACTCCTACAACACGGCCGAAGGGCTCGGCACGGGCTACATCACGTCCTGCCACTCGCTGAAAGGAACGGCGCAGGCGTGCAACCGCGCAACCGAGCAGAAAGTGTTCTCCGACCTCCGCATCTACGGCCAAGACCGCGACGCCGTGCTCAAGCTGCTGCGCACCAACAACGGGGGCTCGATCCCCGTCGCCAACTACAACACGCTCATGACGGTCTACCAGACGCTCAAGGCGGACCTCGTCAGCGCCGGCCTCAACCCCGCTTCCTGAGCACCATCACAGAAGGAACCCCAACATGCTCACCACAGCCGGCCTGATCATCCAGGCCATCCTCGATCTCGTCGTCAACCTGTTGCCGGACGTCACGGGCGGCTCGACCTCGGCGGCAGCGAAGATCATCTCCCTGCTCGATAAGATCATCCCCGACGTCATCGCCGTGTTCCCGAACCTCATCGCCTCGGTGAAGGACATGATCGCGGCGGTGCAGTCCAGTGGCCCGCTGACTGCGGATCAGATGACAGCGCTCGAAACGATGAGCACCACGCTGGACGCAGCCCTCGTCCAGGCCGGCAAGGACGAAGGCTTGACCGATCCGCTCGCACCGCCGGTCGCTTGACATGCGCGTCGTTGCACTCGTCATCCTCGTGGTCCTCGCCGCTTCGGCGGCGGGGTGCGGCCTCATTCATCTCGCGGCGTGTCCGATGTTCGATCCTAGGAACTGCAATTGATGGCCATGCCTGAACCTGATAACAGCCATTTTGAGAAGTTTCTCGACGAGCGGTTTGCCCGCGTCTCAGACCAAATTGGAGCGCTCAAAGAACTCGTCGTTCAACGGGCCGACGCGGGCGATAAAGCTCTCGATGTCGCTAAGACTGGCCTCAATGAAATGCGGGGCATGGCGGCGGATCAGGCCACTATGTTCTTGCCGCGGGCGGAGTTCGAGGGGAAACACGAATCTACCACAACGAGGCTCACTGCGGTCGAGGCTGACGTGATCCTGATGCGTGGGGCAGAAAAGGGCAGCGACAAGCTTTGGTACATCGTATTTTCGGTTGCGATGTTTTTGGTGGCGGCTGCGACGATACTCTACAGAACAGCGCATTAATGTTGCCTAGTTCAAGGGCCTAAAAGGATCGTGCGATGACAACTCTGGATGACATTCACTTTTTGGTTGGCCAGATTGACGGACGAACGAGGCAGCTTGTGGACCAACTCGGCATCCAGGACACCCGGAACGCAAACCAGCATACCGAGTTGGATGGGCGATTGCGGAAGCTAGAGCAGAGTTCCGGAAACGAAGTTGGCTCATTTGTGCATGATAAACTCGAACCCCGAGTTGCAAGGCTCGAGAACCGAATTGCATGGTATTCGGGCTTTGCAGCAGCCGGTGGAGCGGTTGTGACATACGTGGCAAAGACGTTCATGGGGCATTCATCGTGAAAACTGCATTCACAAAGTTCCTAGCGACGTTGGGACTTATCTGTTACGCTGTTGACGCAGTTGCCCAGACCGAAGCGATCCTGCCGAACGGCATGACCCAGTTCAGTGATGGCAACGGGGCTCCTTACGTCGGTGGTCATGTGTATATGTACGTACCGTTCACTACGACACCGAAGCCAACATACCAGGACCCCCTTGGGCATACTCCGAACACCAACCCAATTTCGCTGGACGCAAACGGCCGTGCGATCATTTGGGGCAACGGAGAATACCGACAGGTTGTTCAGGATCTTAACGGAAACGTAGTGTGGGATCAGCTCACTTATGCGAGTCCGGCTTCGAGTAGTGGGGGTTCTGGAGGCGTTATCTGGTACGGCACTGCCACCGGCACCGCGAACGCAATTACCCTCTCGACCCCAGCGGGGTTCGTAGCGACGGATGGCCAGACTGTTGGGTTCATTGCAAACGCAACCAACACCGCCTCGACGACAATTAATGCCTCGGGGTTTGGAAGTGTGTTGTTGGAGAAGAACTCTGCGACGGGTCCGACGCTTCTTGTAGGCTCGGAGATTGTCATTGGAAATCTTGAGTTCGCGACGTATTCTGCGTCGTTGAATGCGTTTATTTTGGGGTCCCAACTTCCGACACCGGGAATCGGGCAGCAAGTCGTGATTGCGTCGGCTGCAACAACGGACCTCGGAACCCTGGCATACCACAACGCGTTTGTAAGTGGAACAACCACAATTACGTCGTTCGGCGCAACCGCCAGTGTCCAGTGGCCACTCTACTTGGTGCAGTTTGCGGGAGCGTTGACGATCACCGAAAGCGCGACAATGCAGACCCCAAACGGGGTTGACATCACAACTGCTGCGGGGGATAGTGCTTGGGTGGTTTATCTTGGATCAGGTGCATGGCAGATCATTCAGTATATGCCTGTTGCTGCACAAACTTTTGCATCGCCGCCACAGTTTCGGCTTTCAACCTCGGCATCTAGTGCGGTTTCGGTGGGATCGGCTACGGGAGTCGGAACTGTCTATGCTCAGCCCTATGGCGGAAACGGAGTGCCGTTGTGGAATGGTTCCGCGTTTGTGCTAACACCTTGTCCGGTTATGTCGAATGTGTTGGCGAATTCGGTAGCTGGAAACGCCGGACCTGCCGCGGCTGTGGCATCATCGGTGTATGATGTGGTTGCGTGGAACAACGCTGGAACTTGTACGTTGACACGGGATGTTGCGTGGACGAATGTGACGACGCCGGCGGCAGGGGACGTGCTTGTGAAGGTCAGTGGGATTCTGACGAACTCGGTTGATGTTGTAAATGGACCAAAAGCCGGTTTCGGTACGTATTTGGGGACCATCGAAACTGATCCGTATAAGGCGATAAGCGCGACGGTTTCGGCTGGCGGAGCTAGCTACACCACAGGAGACGTGGCAACACTTGCAGATGGTGTTTGCACGGTAGAACCCACCTTCACGGTGACTGCAAGCGGTGGGGGCGTCGTAACGTCGGCGGCACTGCGAACAGGAGGATTGTGCCCCGTCACTCCGGCGAACCCGATTGCCACTACGTCTACTTCGGGATCAAGCCTGACACTAAATGTCACATGGACTTCTGCTCCAACGGTGACGTTTGATCCGACCCCTGCGGCAGCTTCCGGCGGCCCAAGCAACGCATCGTGGGTGGGGTTGTGGAACGAATACAACCGCGTGCCGTTGAGTGCGGCAGCGCGGGATAGCAAGGCAAGTTGGACAGCAACGGGAACTAGCACCTTCGCTGCATCGGATGCCAGCAACAAAAACCGCATTACGGTCGTGGCGGGGCAGTCCGAGGATAGTGTTTCGGTGACGTTTACCGACTTCGTTAGCGGTGGTGGCGCACAGAATTACGACTTCGAAGTCGGGGTGAATTCTACCGCTGTGGCGAGTAGCGCCGGCGGTGTCGCACAGGCTTACGGTGGGGGCATTGTTGGGGGAAGTGCTACAGGAACTTATGGGGGTGTTCCTGCGGTCGGACAAACATACTACCAAGCGCTTGAGTGGTCGAGTGGTGGTGGCTCGATTGCAGGACGGTTTACAACTAACGTTCAGGCGCATCAACTAATCGCACAACTCTCATATTGAGCAAGTTGTGTGACGTGATTTGGGGGAATGGTCCCCCGAAGCTGGGGAGCGTGAAGTGCCCCCGAGGAGAGTGAAATGAGAGCGAAGAGAAAGATCCTCGCGGGGCTGATCGCCGCGACGAGCATCGGAGCAGCGGCGGTCGCTGTTGCTGCGGGGTGGTATCCTAATGTGCCACTCGTCGGTGGCCCGCAGTATTGCTACAACACGGTGAATGGGTCGTGTCAGGGGTACGTTCCGGCTGGAGCGCCTGCGCTGACGGGCTCGGAGACCACCGCGGTCGATACGGGCTTGGCGTCGGGGCAGTTTCCCCAGACGGAACTCGTGCCAACGTCAGTGTTGGGGCTTCCGTTTGGGGTGAATCGGCTCGTCGGCGGAGACTTTGATACGAACTTGGCGCAGCGGCTCAGCACTACGAAAGGCATTGCGTCACTCGCCGGTATCACTGCCACCGCGGCGGTGATGTCGGCGGATGGTTGGTGGCTCTACGGCAAAGGAACCTCCAGCAACACTGTGACGATTGCGTCAGGGTCGACCGAAGTGTTGCCGGCGTTGGGGTCAACCCATGCGTTGCGATTGGCGAGAACTTCGGCTGCGACGGGAGCTTTGGAGTGTGTTGGGCAGACGCTTGACATCAACCAGAGCGCTCCGCTGATTGGGTCCAATGCGGTGTTCTCGTTCTACGAACTAAACGGAGCCGGGATGTCCGCGACTGGCGGGGCTTTTACGGTGGAGATTTCGTACTCCTCCGCGGCGGCTGCGGTCGGAACCCAAGCGACGTTGGGATACGCCGGGTCGCAGGGGTCCAAGTTCGCGATCGGAACGAACGCCACTACGTTTGGGACGTCCGGTCCGACGAACCAAACTGCGGCGGTGCCGGTGTTGGTGGCGGGAACTTCGGGTACGCTTGGGTCGAGTGGGTTTGTGACGATCCCCGGATCGACCACTTGGACCCGTTATGCCGTGGCGGCTCCGATTCCGACTGTCATCCCGGGAACTACGACCGCGGTGACGGATGTGTCGGTGCAGGTGTGCTTTACCCCGACTGTCGCGACTGCGATCACGACGGACTGGATCGAACTCCAAGGGTTGCAGCTTGAAGCGAAGCCTTCGGCAGTGACTCCGACGTTGCCGAGCGGGGTGGTTACTCCCACCGCGTTTGAGCGTCGTCCGGCGTCGGTCGAGTCCCTCATTGACCTGTCGTACTGGTACTACAACTTTGAGTCGCAGACGCTCGTGGCGCCTGTGGCGTCATGCGAGAACACCGCGACGACGGTGGCAAATTGCTACTTGCAGTTCCCGGTGCCGATGAGGATTGCGCCGGCGATGCAGTATACCACGGGGTTCACTGCGTTCGCGCAAGTGGGCGAGACAAGCGTCAGTGTGTGCTCGGGGCTTGCGACTGCGTCGACGCTGACGACGGTGCCTTCGGCGACTGGTGTGTTGATCGCTTGCACCGCGTCGGTTGGGGCGGCAGGTACGGCGAATCAGTTGCTCTCGTTAGGGACTTCGTCGGCGGTCGGAATTATCTCGGCCTCGGCGCTTCCGTAAGCGGCGGGGCGAAAGTCCTGACATAGTGTAAGTTGCCCCGGCCGTGGAGTCACTATAACCCCCTGGCCGGGGCGACCCCTCCCCTCCAACAGAGCCCCCCATGTCCGGCCCCATCACATTCCCGGCTCCCTTTATCCCGCTCTTTGTGCCCAAGAGATACAAGGTGTTTTGGGGTGGCCGCGGAGCGGCAAAAAGTTGGTGTATTGCCCGTGCATTGTTGCTGTTGGGAATGTCACCTCAAATCTTGTTTCCGGGAAAGACAAAACTTACCATTTTGTGTGTTCGTGAATTACAGAAATCCATCGATGACTCGGTACACAAGCTCCTAGAGCAGCAAATCCTTGCCCTCGGACTCAGTGGGTTCTACAAGATCGAGAAGGCAAAGATTTACGGCGCCAACGGCACCACGTTTTCGTTTGAAGGAATTAAGAATAATGTCTCCAGCATTAGATCGTATGAGGGTGTAGATATTTGTTGGCCTGAAGAAGCAGCCAACATCTCTCGGCACTCCTGGGGAGTTCTTATTCCAACTATTAGAGCTAATGATAGTGAGATTTGGTTGAGCTTCAATCCAGAACTAGAGACAGACTATACGTATAAGCATTTCGTGAAAGACTCGCGGTTAGTAAAGGTTGAAGATCCTGTACGAAGATTTGGAAGCGAAGTAACACTAAAACATCTCTTTGGATCGGATTTTACACTAGCACCGATTACGTGCCCCGTGATGGAGTCAACAGACATCCTTTCGATCAAGGTCAGTTGGCGTGACAACCCGTGGTTTGGATCGGTACTTCAGCGGGAGCGGGAGAAACTCAAAGAAGAGGATTACGATTCGTACCTTCATGTGTATGAGGGTGCGACCATTCAGAACCTCGAAGGTGCGGTGTATGCGAAGGAACTCCGTGCGGCGCAGCTCGAGGGTCGGATTTGTGGCGTTCCTTATGAGCCCGACGTTCCGGTGGATGTGTTCTGGGACCTCGGCAAGACGAACAACACTTCGTTGTGGTTCGTCCAACGCGTAGCGATGCAATGGCGGATTCTGCACTACTACGAGGCGAATCGGGAGGAGTTGTCGCACTATCTGAAGTATTGTCAGGGTCGGGGGTACTTCTATGGAAGCATGTTCCTCCCGCACGACGCGAAGCACAAACGCCTCGGTTACAAGCAGAGCATTGAAGAGCAAGTTCGGACTTCGGGCTACAATGTGCAGATTGTCCCGGCGACAAACGACAACGACGGAATCAACGCGGCACGGGTGGTGTTTCCGAATTGCTACTTCGACGAAAGCGGCTGTGAGGACGGGCTCAATGTCCTCCGACACTACTGCTTCAAGACCGACAACCGTGGGCAACTCACCGTGCTGATGAACTCCGATGGTGCAGATGCATTTAAGTATTTCGCTGTGAGCACGAAAGTGAAGCGAGTGGGACAGGCGAGACCACCGCAGGGAGACTCCCTTGCAGGGAGACTAGCTAAAGCGACCTCTGCTGCGATTGGGCGAGTCGAAGGGGGCTTGGGATGGATGAGATGAGTGGACGCCCCCGTCGCCGAGGCGATGTGGCTCCTGACGAAGACGCGATGGACCCGAGCGTGCTGTCTGACGATCCTGTCGTGCAGGAAGCTCGCAAGCGCTTTGACCGCTGTAACGAGTGGGAAGGTGAGTGGCGGCAGAGGTTCCTGCGGGACATTAAGTTCGCTTATGGCGACTCCGAGAACGGATTCCAGTGGCCCAGCGAAATCCGAAACGCCCGTGAAAACACTGCAAGGCCCTGTTTGACGCTCAATTTAATCCGCGCGCACAACAAAATGATTTCCAATGAGATGCGGAAAAACAAGTCCGAAGTAAAGTTTCTCGGCATGGGCAATGGCGCAACGCAGGACTCTGCGGATGTGATGCAGGACCTTTTTCGACACACCCAACAAATCTCAGATGCTCAGCATTTGGCGCTTCCGGTGGCACGGTCGTGGGCGGTTGACGGCGGAGTGGGGTATGCCCGGCTTGTCACTCGGTACGAAGCGGACGATTCGTTCAACCAGGAAGTCTACTTGGACCCCATTGACGACCCGATGCAGGTGTTCCTAGACCCCGACATCCATGTCGGCGGGAATGCGCTCGACGGGAAGTTTGGGTTCATCTTCGATGACGTCCCGCGGCAGGATTTTCGTGATGCATATCCGGACCTCGTGGCGCGGGTAAAGGGCACCGAGCCGCTGGGACTCGGGGGATCACCGGGCGATCGCAGGGGCGAAAGCCACATTCGGGTCTGTGAGTACTTTCGCAAGGTTCCGAAGCGATCCGAGTTAGTATCGTTCCTTCATGAAGGCCAGAGGTTTAACTTTCCTCGGGATCGGTTCGAACGTCTCATTCGGAAGAAAGAAGCTCGGGATGGAATCCTCGATAAGGAAACCACCAGGCTCCGCGAAGTCACATCGGACGAGGTTGAATGGTACTTGATTGTTGGGTCGGAAGTAATCGAGCAGACAGTATGGCTCGGAAAGTACATCCCTATTATTCGGTGTCTTGGCGAGGAGACTGTGATCGAAGGTCGCCTTGACCGGAAGGGCCATACTCGGTATATGTTGGACGCGCAGAGGATGTTCAATTACTTCTCGTCCGCCCAGATTGAGGGTCTGGCGCTTCAGACGAAAGCCCCGTGGCTCGCTCCGGCAAAGGCCATCGAAGAGCACGAAGCGATTTGGCGGATGTCAAACATTGACAATCCAGCAGTGCTTCCGTACAATCACGTGGACCCCGAAGGCAACCCCGAGGTGCCGATTCCGCCTCCTCAGCGGATTGATCCGCCACAAGCATCGCCGGGGTTTCAACAGGCGATGGAGAATTCGCGCCAGCAGATTATGATGGTCTCGGGGCAGTACGAAAACCAACTCGGAGAGCCGGGAAATGAACGCACCGGAGCGGCGATTAATGCTCGGCGGTCGCAGTCCGCCACAGCAAACTTTCATTTCCAGGACAACTACGAGGGGATGCTCATTGCGCTGGGGAAGCAACTACTCGATTTGTATCCCAAGTTGTATGACACGAAGCGAATCAAACGCATCGTCGCGTCGGACGGACTGGAGTATGACCTCGTGTTGGACCCCTCGTTGCGGGCGGGCTTTGCTCAGGAGCAGGACTTCCAGGGCCAGGTGATTAAGAGGGTGATGAATCCCCTCGTTGGGAAGTATGAAGTCGCCGCAAGTGTAGGTCCGTCGTTCGACACGAGGCGCGAGGAGACTGTTGAGAATATGACCCTCATCCTGACGCAAGCCCCCGGCTTGATCCCAATTCTGGGTGATGTACTCCTGAAGAACATGCAGTTTGAGGGCGCTGCGGAAGCGTCGCTGAGGCTCCGTAGGATGGTTCCTCCCGTTGCACTTGGGAAAGGCCCGACTCAGCAGGAGCAACTCCTCCAGCAGCAACTCCAAGCGATCCAGGGGGCACTCGTGAAAGAGATGGACCTCCACGCGAGGGACCGTATTAAACTGAACAACAAGGACGAACTCCGCGAAGTTGAGGTGTATGACGCCGAGACGAAGCGAATTGCAGCGCTCAGCAAGCTCCTCCCGACGGACCCTGCGGGACTTCAAGCGTTGATCGCTCAAGCTGTTCAGGATTCCCTCCAGACTTCCATTGGCGGGATCATGGATGAGATCAAAGTCCAGACGAAGGGCGACTCGGTGGCGAGTGAGACTCCGCCAGAGGAGCCCCCACCGATTCCGGGGGCTTTGCGTGCGCCCGATGGCGAGTGGTACTTGACCGACCCGACGCGGAAGGGGAAGTACCTTAAGGTTGCTCCGCTGGCCCAACTCCACAACACTCCGGGAATGACGTGATGGCCGATGACGACTCAACGGACCTAGTGGGCTCGAACATTCCGCAAGGATGGATGCCTCGGGCTGCGACATCGCCGAAGCTCGTTGGGGCGCCGATTCTGAACACCCCAGCGTCGAGTGCAGCTGCGACGACGAGTCCTATTGTTGGAGGATCAAACAACGTGGCTCCTGCAACTTCGCCGGACCCGCCGCATACGTTGCTCAACTACGCAAAGAACCCTACCCCCGTTGCAGGAGTGGGAAAACCTTCGGGAGGGTTCCTTTCGGTCGCACCGAATGTCAACACCGAGGGACTCAACCCGGAGTTCGCGAAGCGTGCTGCTGCGTTACAGGCGGCCGCGAAAGCCGCCGGGATTGATACGACTGTATTATCAGGGTATCGGTCAAACGAACAACAAGCAGGACTGTACGCAAAGTACAAAGCTGGCACCGGAGGGATTGCAGCGCCTCCGGGAATGTCCTATCACAACCACGGTAACGCGGTTGATATGTACGCCAGCGATCCGAAGAACCAAAGTTGGCTCGTGGCGAATGCTCCGAAGTTCGGACTCTATCCAGGGGCAAACTTCGGCGATCCTGGGCACTTCCAGATCGCAGGGGCGAACGTGGCCGGAGATCACGCACCGCAAGCAGCGCAAGGGAACGGAGTTACACCGAGCGAGACAATGCCTTCGGCGTCCTCGGCTCCTGATGCTTCGGCAAACCCTGCCGAGGTGTTCCGCGACGACATGAAGCTTCGCTTGTTGCAGGGGATGTTTCCACAACACAATATCGCTCAGGTGGAGTACGATCCTTGGAAGTTCGTGCCGAAGGGCTTGGACGAGAAGGTTGATGTGACGAAAGGGGTTTCGTGATGAGTGGGCTTATTTCGAAGGGCGCCGGGCGGAAGCTCCATGCGCACGAGGCGGTGGCGAACCAGGCGAAGGAACTCTGCCTCGCCGCGTATGAGGCCCTGATGGCGGAAAATGGAATTTGGGAGGCATGGCGAACATCACACCCCGGCTTTAGCCGACGCCACCTCGAACTGGCTTTCATGCGTACTTTTATGTTCTGGTTTGTGCCGGCTGCGCGGGCCATGATGGCTGCGCGCCTGCAAGGGCCGCTTGACGACGCAACTAAGGACGCACTGTATGAGGCATTGCTATTGGATGGTACCCTCATGCGTGGGCGTGGGCGCACACCGGCACTAACTCAACCCAAGGACGCACCATAATGGCTACACCGAATCCTGCCGCTGTAGTGGCCCCGCAAGGCGGTGCAAACCCCTCCGAAGAAATACCCCCGGCGTCGTTTTTGCTACCTGCTCCGGAGCCCGTGACGACCGCGACGAGCCAGCCGGACGGGCCGACGCCCGAGGAGGTCGCAGCGCAAGAAGCCGCAGCAAAAGCTGCCGAGGCCGCAAAAATCGCAGCGGTCGTTCCGCCGAAGCGTGACTATGCCGCCGAACGGACCCAAGAACGCATCAACAAACTCACTGCGCAGAAGGCGGACCTTGAGCGGGAGGTCGCGAAACTGAAGTCGGGCCAATCCGCCGATGCGGTCGCGGTGCAGGCGCAGATCGACGAGAAGGCCACGAAGCTGGCAGAGGAAAAGGCCACCCAAATCGCTGCGTGGAATACCTTTACGACGTCGCTGAATAGCGCCATCGCAGAGGGCCAGAAGGAGTTCGGCGCCGAGAAGTTTGATGGAGCCGTCGCCGCGTTGCGGGTCCTTCATGATCAGAACGATCCCGAAGCGGCGTCGAAGTACCTCAGTATGTTGCAGGCGGTGCTCGACACCGGCGCTGCCCCGAAGCTCATTGCCGCGTTGGGCGAGGACCCCAACGAAGCTGCCCGGATCATGTCGCTTACGCCGACGAAGATGGGGGTTGAGTTGGGCAAACTCGCGTTCCGTGACGTGGAGGGGGTTTCCGGGGCTCCGAAGCCCTTGACCCCCATCACTGGCGTCGGTCGGACCCATGTCGCCATCGCGGCGGAGGATCCGGAACGGAGCGACTCCATTGACATGCGGGTTTGGATGGAGCGTCGGGCACAGCACGTCGCGGAGGTGAACAAGCGTGCTGGCCGGAGGATTATTCCGTGATCGAGCCGAGCGAAATCATTCGTCCGTCGCGTAGGGGCTTCTTGGGGGGTCTTCTGGCCCTTGTTGCGGCCCCTGCGATCGTTCGGATGAGTTCGCTGATGCCGATTAGCGTCATGCCAAATGAAGAGGTTCTGCAAGCGATTGTTCCGGTTGCTTCGAGTGGACGAAATGGTTTGCAAACTGTCAACATGATCACCCGTGAGGCCATTAGGCTCTGGAAGAACTCCAACGCGTTCATGCAGAACGTCGACATGCAGTACGATGACCCATTTTTTCTGAATGCCGCAGTCGGTAATGTGCTTCAAATACGTCTCCCAAATACATATAATCCACCTGCTTTCCGTCGGTTCTGAGTCCCGTCTGACTCTGCGGGCACGGAGAGGCCCTTAAACTCTCTCGGACCTAGGAACCCGAAGTTCCTTGCCACGGCCGAACCGGGGTTCGCCACCCTGACGAGCGATTACGCTCAATCCCGAAAGGACTTTGGCCGTGGCCAATTCCCTACTCACCATCAACATGATCACCCGCGAGGCGGTGCGCCTCTGGAAGAACTCTAACGCGTTCATTCAGAACGTCGACATGCAGTATGACGATTCCTTCGCCATTGGCGGCGCTAAGATTGGCACTGCGCTTCGCATCCGGCTACCGAATGACTATACCGTCACGACGGGTCCGACCCTTTCGGTCCAGGACACTGCCGAACAGTCCACTACCCTCGTCGTTTCGACCCAGAAGAACGTCGGAGTGTCGTTTACTACAGTCGATCGGACCATGTCACTGGATGATTACTCCAGGCGTGTTCTGGCCCCTGCGGTAAACAACCTTGTTGGGTCCGTCGCGGTTGACATCATGTCGGGGTCTGAAGGCGGGATTTGCAACTTCGTAGCAAACCAGGATGCCAATAACAACATCCTGACGCCGAATGCCTCGACGTATCTGAATGCCGGAGCTTCGCTCAGCATCAATTCGGCGCCGACGGCGAATTGGAAGATCGTAAACGGTCCCCGCACGGAAGCTCGTGTTGTGGCATCGCTGACCGGGCTTCTGAATCCGCAGACTGAGTTGTCCAATCAGTACATCACTGGGCGGATGTATGATGCGCTCTCGTTCATCTGGATGAGGGACCAAACTGCTATCATCCATACAACGGGCTCGCTTGCACAGGGCTCGGCGACCGTCCTCGGGTCCGGCCAGACTGGGCTCAACCTTGCAGTGAATGCCCTTGCAGGGTCGATCAACATCGGCGACATCTTCACTGTCGCCGGGGTGTACAAGGTCAACAAGATCACGAAGCAAAGCACCGGCGAGTTGTGCCAGTTCGTTGCGACGGCGAACGTAGCGATTAACGCTACGTCGATTCCGCTCTTCCCCGCTATCATCCCAGCGGTTGGTGGCAACGCGGTGCAGTTTCAGACCGTGACGGTGAGTCCGATCAATGGTGCTGCGGTGAATCCGTCAAACGGCCTCGCGGCGAGCACGTCGTATCGGAAGAACTTCGCCTTCGCGCCGGAGGCGGTGACGCTTGCGGTGGCCGACCTTGAAATCCCTCGTGGGGTTCACGAGGCGAGTCGGGCCGAGTTCGACGGCATCTCCATGAGGATGCTCACTCAGTACATCATCAACACCGACCAGATGCCGACGAGGCTTGACGTCCTTTACGGCTACCTCTGGATTCGTCCGGAATGGGCCGTTGTGGTCGCAGACGTCGTTTAAGCAATCTCAAGGGGAAAGGGACATCCTTTCCCCCCCTAACCCAGGAGCCTCCAAATGAAGAAACCCTCCCACTCCGATGAGCGTGAAGACAAAGCCCTCATTCGGAAGATGATCAAACCTGCTGACCTCAAAAAGGGCGATGCGAAGTCCCCTTCGAAAAAGGAGAAGTCCAAATGAGAATTTCCGAACTACGTGAATGGGCGGCCCTCACATTCGGCGCACATTCGCACAAAGAAGGTCAGATCCTGGCAGCGCTGGGGCCGATCGAGGAATGGCTCGGGCACCTCGCACGCCAAGGCATCAACTTCGAAATTGTCACGGCGGAACAAGCACAAATGCTTCGAGGCGCCCCCAGTTCGTTGCGGCCGCTTCATGCGATTGGCGAGCCTCCGACGCCGCTCAACTCGGGCGGAGTGAGCCCGGCGGGATTTGACGTTCCGGTCGATGTTCCTGGCGAAGCCCCAGCGGATGGTTACGTTGCTCCCTTCGGCACGGATAACCCCAATACTTCGGACAACGTTCCTCCGGGGTATGTCTCCCCCGAAGCCTCCAACGCCTCGGCGCCCGAAGTTCCCACCCTCGACACAAACACCTTCGTCGATGACAAGGGCTTCACTTCGCCCGAAACTGGCTTTGGGCCTAATGGTCCCGCAAGCGAAGCTCCGGGTGGCGTTTCTAGCCGTGGGGTGTATCCGCAGGAGGCTTTCGGGTCCGTCGGAACGCCAGTTCCGGGGATTTCATCGGCTCCGCAGCCTCCGATGCCCCCGCCTGCGCCAAGGTCGTTCTTGCCTTCCTCGATTCCGCAATCATCCGCTCCTGTTGGTGCTGTGCGTAGTCCGGGCTACGGCGCCGCTCCGAATGTTCCCTTCGATCCTACCACGGGAGAGCCCCGATGACCCTGAAGAACGGCGACCGCTTCACGGTCTACGACGCCATGGAAGCGTCAGGGTACTTCAACAAGAACCCAGCGAATCCCAATTCGCGGGACAACGAAGGACGATCGCTCTATGTCGGGCCGGTGAAGTTCCCTATGATGCTGTATCATCCTCGCGGCGAGGAACGTATCAGCGTTCCGGGGACCAAAGAGCGAACCTCATACGGCACCGTCGAGACCTTCGGCGAACAGTGGGAAATCATCTCTCGCGAGGTGACGAACGATGCGGAGTTGGGCGAAGCCTTAGCGGAAGGCTGGCACAAACACCCCGCGATGGCCATCAAGGCGGCAAACGAAACCTGGCGGAAGGAGCAGGGCCTCCGCCCGATGCCAGTTCCGGCAGTCTCTGCGGGCTCCCGCATTTCGGACCTCGAAGAGCAGAACAAGCGCCTTACGGAGATGCTCGAGGAAGCGAAGCGAATACAGACGGAACTCGAAGGGGGCGACAGGCTATTCGTGCCGCCGTCGAAAGCCGACTCGAACGTTGCGAAAGCTGGGCTGGTCTGATCCCGCTATGTCCGAAGCGCCGCTAGTGAAGGAGACCCTCACTTGAGCACCCAGAACCCTGTAGCAACAACCTGGGGTGATCTCCTCACTGCGGCGCTTCGTGACTCGGGGGCACTAGGGATCGGTATGATCCCACTTAGCGAAGACCTCCTTGATGCAAGTGCCCGAGGAATATGGCTCCTTCAGCAGTGGGAGCGTAAGCGGTGGTTGGTGTACCACCTCAAGACCCTTACAGTGCAGGCAACAGGCCAGAGCATCGACGGCGCAGGAAACCCCGTGCCCTACACGATTGGCCCGACTGGACTTCCAGGCACTCCGCCACAGATTGCCGTAGGGTCCGAAGGCTTCACGACACGACCAAACCGGCTTGAGAGCGCGTTCTTTCGGCAGCTCATCACTACGCCGAATGGTCCGGTCGATTATCCGCTACGTCTCCTTCCGGCGTTCGAAGACTACAATATGATCCGGATGAAGGGACTGACGAACTTTTCTCTCATTGCGTACTATGATCCCGCGTGGCCTTATGGGAACCTCTTCGTGTGGCCGTGGCCGCAATCGGGCATTTATGCTATCGGGATCACTGTGCGGGAACAGCTTCCTCAGGCGTTTTCGCTTGCAGGAAACCCCCTTGCGGTGACGCTGAATATCCCCTTTGAGTACTATCGGGCGCTGGTGAAGAACATCGCGATGGAAGTTCGTCCGAAATACGGCATCTCGATGACTCCGGGGGACATCCTGGCGGCGCAGGCCCGTGACGCGCTTGACACCATCCGGCGGGGAAATACCCAAATTCCGCTGCTGAGCATTCCGCCGGGGTTGTATCCTCGACCTGGAATGTACAACATCTTTTCGGACCAGTCCGGTCCAACGTAAGCGAAACAAAGTTCCGCCCGGTACGAAGAAACCCCCGTGGCGTTGTAAAGGAGCCCTCCAATGACAATCACGTTGTTTAACTACCTTACGGACTTCTATGGCAAATTCGGTGAGGCTCTTGTGTCGCGGGGAGCCCTGACGAACCTTGCGAACTTTACGTTGGGAACCCAAAACGGCATTACCGCGCTCGCTGGGGGAGCACAGGCCGGAAGTCCTGTGCTCGCTTATGGTACCAACGAGATCACTACGTGTGTTACGACGAACGACTCAACGCAGTTGCCATTTGCAATTCCAGGAGCCCGTGTTGTCGTCAACAACAATGGCGCAAGCACCGCCAGGATCTATGCGAATGCATCGCCGAATGTGAACAATGCTTCCGCACTTGACCAGATCGTCGCAAACGCGACGGTGTCAAAGACCGCGAATGTGACTTCCATCACGGTTGCGTCGGGGTATACGTTGGCGTTTGTTAGCACAACTATTGGGATCTGGAAGCAGCTGTACGCAGCGTCGTAAGCGACCAAAGGCTTCGCGCCATGCTTCTGCAACTCGTCGGGGGGTCCTACGCGACCCGATCGGTGCTGGGGTCCTCCGAACGCTGTGTCAATTTGTTCCCCGAACCCGCTCGGGGCAATTCTCACAAAATGACGCATTATCCGACGGCGGGTCTAAAGTCTCTCATTGTGCCGCCGGTGCCCGCCGCAGGTCGGGGAATCTGGCGGGCCTCCAACAACAACGGCTACTGTGTCGTTGGGGTGAATGTCTACGCGATCCTGCCGAACAACCGGTTGCAACTTCTCGGGACGTTGAGCGAAAACTCCTCCTATATGTGTTCCATGAGGGACAACGGAGTCCAGGCGCTTTTGGTGGACAACTCCCCGAAGGGCTATACGTGGAACATCCAAACAAACACAGGGTTCCAGGAAATCGATAGCACGATTGATCCTTCTGGGACGTTCATGGGGGCGACTCGGGTGGACTTTCTGGACGGGTATTTGGTGTGGAACTACCCGCTGACGAACGAATACGGCTGCACGACGCAGGGTGCGTTGGCATTCAATTCGACCCTCGTCGGGGTGAAGGATGGCTACCCAGACTTCATCAATACGTTCGTGGTATCGCAACGAGAGATTGTCCTGCTAGGGAACACCCGTGGTGAAATCCACTACAACGCCGGAAATCCGCTCTTTCCGTTCGCGATTTTGCCAGGCGCCTATATCGAGTTCGGTTGTATTGCACCGTACAGCATCGTTTTTATCGACAAAGGGGTGTTCTGGCTTGGGCAGAGCGAACTCGGCGCGGGGTTGGTGTTGCGGCAATCGGGCTACCAGACCCAAATTGTGTCAAACTATGCGCTTTCGTATGCCATCCAACAGATGACCCAGATTTCCGATGCGGTGGGGTTTGTGTTCATGCGTGATGGGCATATGTTTTATGGCCTTACGTTTCCGGCGGGAAACCAAACTTGGGTGCTTGATGTGACCCTTGGATCGCCGACGGATGGATGGCACCAAGAAGCGTTTCTGGACCCACAAGGAAACCTAAACAGGTCCCGCATTGTTGCAATGGCGTGGGTGAACAACATTAACATGGGCCAGGATTGGCAGAACGGAACGCTCTACAATGTCACCCCGGATTACTTCGCGGCGGATGTAGACCTCGGCGACGGGGGTGGCATCGTTGCGAGGCCAATCCCGCGCATTCGAACATTCCCACAGGTCTTTGCAATCGGTGATGGCGGTAGAGCGGCTCTCACCGATGGTAAGGGCATAGTGTTGAATAAGTTCCTGGCGGACTTTCAGTGTGGCGACGGGGTGTTGGGACCGAATAACGCTCCGCCGCAACTGGCGCTTCGACTGAGCGTCGACCGGGGACGGACGTTCGGTCAAAACATCCTCCAGTCAACCGCGCAGGTGTCCGATCGGGGTGACGCGATCGAGGCGTCGTACCGTATTCTGCCGCAGTGGCAGAATCTCGGCCTCGCTCGGTGGCCGGTCTTCGAACTGAGTTGGAGCTTCGCTGGGGCAGCCGCGCTGAATGGCGCTTGGCTCGATGCGACAGTGGCGAAGGTGTGAGGACTTGGGATGGTAAAGTTTGCGCAGCAGGCTGGGGTTCCGCTCAACCAAGGCGTCGTCACTGATGCGGAGAATCCTAACACTTCGTATACTTTCGCGCAGCCGTGGTTTTATTTGTTTCAGCAGTTGTGGCGGAAGTTGGGCGGGCAGTATTCGACGCCCCAGACGATGGTTTACGGGCTCCAAACTTCGTCGGGGCCGGCGGTGGTGACGTTCTACGATGTAAACACAGGAGCCCCTGTTGGGTCTGTCACTCTCACCTAACGAGGCAAGGCCTTTTGTTGTGTTTGCTCTTCCACGCAGCCGCACAGCGTGGCTTGCTCATTGGCTTCATGCGCCCGAACATCCGGTAGGTCATGACATTGTGATCGAATGCAATCATGTGAAGGACTTCGAACAAAGCTTCGTTCATGGTATGTGTGGAACGGTGGAAACCGGGGCGATCGAAGGCTGGCGACAGATTGTGAAGGCGATACCAGGTGGAAGGTTCCTAACAGTTCGGAGGCCCCTCGAAGAAGTTACACAAAGCCTCGCGAGGTTTGGAATCGAGGCGGATGAGGAACTTGCGAAGCGTGAAGTGATGTTAGATGAGATCGAGGCTGAAGGCTTCGCAGAGAGAGTGGACTTCGTGGACCTTCGGCAGCGGGGGTGTAGGAAGTGGATTTGGGAATATTTGTTGCCAGGGATTCCGTTTTCGCTAGAGCACGACGAGTTACTTGCACAGATAAACATCCAAGTAGATATGCAAGCACGTATAATGCAACTCAAGGCTCGTGCGGTTGCGATGACTTTGTTGAAAGAGGAACTCCAACGTGCCGCAAATTGACTTTCGCATTGAACCTTGGGATGAGTTCTGGCCTGATGCGATTGATCTTGCACAAGAGGAGTTCGACGAATATGCAACTGCGTTGAAGTTGTGGAAACCACATATGCCGGATACGGATGTTCTGGGGGCATTGGCACAACAAAACCGTCTCGTTCCGATGACCGCTCGGGTGAACGGTGCGATTGGGGCATATTTGGTATGGGTGGTTGATGTAGATCTAGAGAGCAAGGGCCGAACACTCTATCGTCAAGGTCCTTTTTATGCGTCGCAAAGGTTCGCAAAGTACTCCCTTGGGATGAGGTTGTTGCGAAAGTCATTACAGCTTATTCAACGTAACATAATTGAGCCTGTTGAGGTTGATTTGCATCATCCACCAGTAGGTCGAGGTGTACGGTTGGGTAAGGTGTTCGAGGCGATGGGAGCAACTAAAGTCGCAGTGCATTATCGCCTTAAAGTTTCACGGAAGGACTAACCATGCCGAGTATTTCTATGCCTGCTGCGGTGATTGGCGCTGGGGTCCTTGGCGCAGGTGTGTCGGCTTATGCGGGGTCTGAGCAGGCCTCTGCTGCGCGAAGCGCTGCCCAAACGTCGCTCACTGAGGCGAACAATTCCAACTCTCTCATCGAACGAATCTACGGCCAAAACAAAGCGATGATGAGTCCGTTCATCAACGCCGGCACGTCTGCGCTGACGCAACTCCAGTCGCTCACGGGGACGAACGCCGGCGGAAACCCTCTGACGTCGGCGTTGACGGCCCCGTTTGCGAGTACGCCCGGCGCACAGATGACGGCACTAGCGCAGACCCCTGGGTATCAGTTTGCGCTTCAGCAGGGCGAACTCGCGACGCAAGCCGGGTCGTCCGCCCAAGGAATGGGCTCCGCAGTTGCAGGAGTCGGAAGTGGCCAGACCCCCGGAGTTGGCCCTTCGGGGCCGCTTGGTAAATCCCTCGCCAATTATGTCACAGGTCTCGCCTCAACGACGTACCAGCAGCAGTTTCAGAACTATCTTACGCAGAACCAACAAATCTACAATATGCTTGCAGGTCAGGTAAACATCGGAGAGTCCGCCGGAGCGGCAGTGACTAGTGCTGGTTCGGCCGCGTCAGGACAGAGCGCAAACACGCTGATGACGGGAGCGGGACAGTACGGATCGCTTACGACGGCTGGCGCGGCCGCACAAGCAGCCGGGCTCACTGGCGCATCCTCGGCGTTGCTGTATGGAATTCTCGGGGCTGGCGGCGGAGATGGTGGTGCCTCGATTCCTGACCAATACCAACACGACACGGGGCTTGACTGACCAAACCAAAGTAGGAGTTTCGTCCGATGTCAAAAAACTCACCTTCGCCGTTGCTAGGAGGAGTCCCGCCTACGGGAGTTCCGTCGGTTCCTTCGCCGGGAGGTGGAGACACTTCGCCTTCGCCGCCTCCGTCGCCGCCATCGTTTTCGACAAAGATGCTCTCCGAAGCCCAGGGACGTTACGACGCAGTGAAGAAAGTTGTCACCCAGTTGGGCCGTATTCGAAAGGGGCTCGATGGCCTTGTCGGAAAGGGCGACTCGGTGACGTCAGACGATGTGCTGGACGAAATGGCGGACCTTGTCGCTCACGGAGCAGACCCCAAGTCGCTTGCGGCGATCATCGCCGGGAACACCCAAGCCGGCGTGGGGCCGATGCCTCCGGGAGGTGAGCCCCTTGCGGGGTGGCTTCGCAACGCCGAGGGGCAACTAATCGCTCCGGCGGAAGCGCAGTTGCGTCCTGCGATGGCGCTTGCGCAGCACCAACTGGGAGTTGCAGCGGTGCATAAGATCCTTGAGGTTCATGCGAAAGCGACCGGAGGAATGCCCGCTGCGCCGCCATCCGCTTCGCCAGTGCTTGGTGGGGCTTCGCCGCCTCCGCCGCCCCAACCAAACACCCCTGCTCCGTCACTCCTCCAGTAAGAAGGTCCTACTTCGATGGCTGATGGCGTGAATCCTGTAGTCGACACGAATCTCGGCGGTGGTTTAAATCCCTCCGCGGCGATTGGGATGATGTCCGAAATCGCAGAGATGCGGAATCGGCAAAACGCAAATTTGTTGTTCCAGCAACAGATGCAAGCCCGACGCCAGCTTGGGGAGGATATGGCGGTTTGGTCGGCGCAGGGGCTAAGCCCCGAGGAACGTGTGAACAAAGCTGCATCCCAGCCCTACGGACCTTTCGTCACCCCGGAGTTGTCAAACTACCGTGCGATGAATCTCGCTGGGGTTGACATCCAGAAGGCCCAGGCGGAGACCGCCGAGGTTCATCAGCGAATGGTCAACGCGGGAATGGGGCCTCTCGCGGGTGCCCTCGCCGCGACCGGGGGCGACCCAACGAAGTTCGACAATGCGTTCAAAGTCGCTACTGCGGCGTATCCGCCGGAACTCCAAGCCGACCTCGCCAAAGCATACCCCGCGATCAAACAGAGCCTCATCGGAGGGACTTCGGAGCTTTCGCCCGAGGCCGCGAAAGCGAAAGTGATCGAGAACACCCGGAACCTTGGGTCCGCGTTTGGTCTTCCGCTCGACAAGGTGTATGCGATGACGGGAGGAATTGCTCCGACTGCGATGGATGTCACAGGGCCGCAAGGACAGGTGAACAAGGCTATCGTAAGCGGCGGAGGCACCGAAGGAACCAACGCTACAGTCATTGGAACTGGTCCGACGTTGGCACAAGCGGAATCGCAAAAGATCGGAGGCCAACAAGCAGCGGGACTTCCGCCGACTCCGACGAAGTTGCTTGGGCCGCAGGGCCAGGAAGTTCCGGCGATTCTGTCGGGCGGAGGCTCCGCAACGGGGCCTGCCACGGCGAGCCCCATCCTGATGGGCGGACCTCCGTCGGCAAAGCCTCAAGGGACTTCCGCTTCGCCGGGTGCACCCGCTCCGATGCCGGAGCCCACGAAGGGCCCTCCAAACGAAGCTTCCGTGGTGATGGGACCTTCGCTCGCTTCGGCGGAGTTCATGAAGAAGACCGGGGAACTCGGCGGGGCCATCCAAGAAGAAGTCAACGATAACGCGAAATCGCTTCCAACGATGGCAAAGCGGGTTGACTTGATGGTCCAAGAGTTGGAGAAGTTCCAAACTGGTGGGTTCGCGGATATTCGCGAAGGGCTCGCCGAGCTCGCCCAAGGGCTCCGTAATGCCGGGGTTGGCGGTATCACAGACGAAACGATCCAGAAGATCTCCAACGGGTCGTTGCCGGCGCAGCAGGTGTTTGAGAGCCTCGTCTCACGGGCTGGCGTTCAGACCCTCAAAGCTGACGCACAAGGCACCGGCAGGGTGATGCGGTCAGAAGTCGACAGGTACCTCGAAATGATGGGTGCAACGCAGGATCCCCGAGCGCTCGCAACGATCATGTCGAACTTGCGATACACGTTGCTCGTCGGATACGACCAGGGCCAGAAGTTCACCCAGTTCAAACAGGCCCTAGCTCGGAAGGACCCCTCCGTTGAGGGCCTCGACGTGTCCGACTTCCCGAGTGTGTACAATAAAGACTTCGACGAAGCGAAGCTCGTGACGCCAAAAGGAATCTCGCTCGGCGAGGTGTCGCCTCGGGGATTCAAAGGTGGCACCGGCGAACCTACCGTAGGGGCGAAGCGTCCCCCCATTGAGAGTTTCTTCAAATAATCCCGAAGTAGGAGCTTCGTTAGATGGCCGACTTCGACGCCGATGCTGCTCGTGCTGCTGGGCACTCCGATGCGGAGATTGCGAAGATCCAATCCGGAATTGCCGCCGCGAGAGCTGCGGGGTACTCGGATGACGAGATCAAGGCGCATCTCGGCGGGGCTTCGACGGGGTCGGCAGCTTCGTCGAGTTCGGCTCCCGCCGACCCCGGCTGGAGTGCCGGCCGCGTCCTCGGTGACCTTGGACACTATCCCGCGATGGGGCTCCAAGCGGCGGCACAGGGCGTTACGGGGTTGCTCAACTTCCCAGGCCAAGCCGCAGATGCTATCAATCGTTACACCGCGCCGATGCTGCCGGAGATCATGACGACTTCGGACCTCCCGGGATATTTGGCCGGTCAGCATCCCCCGAAGGACCTCAGCGGAACGATCCCGTCGTTGCCGACACCGGACCTCGGGAAGATCGCGCAGCCCCAAAATGCCGCGGAGGCTTACGGAAGTGCCGCTATCGCTGGCGGCACCGCCGCGCTCGCCGGAGGAGCGATCTCCCGCCTTCCGGCGCTTCTTCAGGCTGGCGGAAAGGAAATCGTTGCGGAGGTTCCAAGGTTGCTTCATGAAGCCGGTATCCTCGGTGCCATCCCTGGCGTTACCGTCGAAGCAGCGGAGCGAAATCTCGACCTCGACAAGCTCGATCCGGGGGTCCGAACGGCGGTCGAGGCGACCATCGGGGCAACTGCCGCGATCGCGGCACATAGGTTTGCCGGCGGCAACCCCGTCGAAGGCGTTGCGGCGAAGTTGGGCGACTCCGCAAACGCGGACGAGGCGGGTCAAGTCGCGCAAGCGAAAGTGCGGGATTGGAGGGGTGGCCTAAACGCAAAGCTCGAGGCTCTAAAGGGTGAGGCATTCGGAAATCTCGGTGACGGAACGTATGGAACGACAATGTTCGGGAAGGTTCCGCTGGCAGAAGCAACGACAGATAACACCGAAACAATGCGAACGTTGGGGGAGTTGTCAGGGCAGGGCGGCGTGTACAAGGACGTGATGCACGCTTTCGTGTCCGACCTCCCGCCGCGGATGAAGGCGATGTTTGAGAGCATCGCTCAGCGGAACAACCCGATTGTGGAGTATCCGCCCCTGAAGGAGAAGGTCCCATCGGGGCCACTTCGTAATGACAATTCGCCAATCATCAATACCACCAGCGAAGATTTAACCCCACAGAAACAAGGAGGACCTGCGAAAGGTCTCGAAGGGGCTTCACCTACTCCTGTTAGTGCGTTGAGTTCCCCTGCGGCTGGATTACTTGCTCCACCAAACGAAACTCCAATTGCGGCCAGGAGCATTCCTTCCCAAACAAACCCACTCCAGCAACGAATGGCTACTCCAGGAGTGATGGGAGTTCCGCCGGGAGTTGAGTCGTCTCGGGTGCAGTTGCCTTCGACGGTACTTCGTGGGGGACCTCCGGTCGGGGCTGTTGATCCAAACATGTCCGGTAGTCGCCAAGTTGGGGATTACATTCCGACGTATGACTTCCCGCCGCCACCGCATGAGGCTCCTAGTGGATCTACGACCCCGCGACAAGACGTCGCAACTCGCCCGGCCGAGCCTGCTTACCCGCCGAAGTTCGAAAAACCCACACCTAATGTCATTGGGTTCAAAGCTCCGTTGCAGGACACGATGGATCTGCGGAGCGCGGTGGGCGAATGGATCTCCAACCCAAAGCTGATGCCGAAGGGGGTGACGGAGGCGCAATCCTCCGCATTGTACAAGTCCCTCACTCAGGACATCGGGAATACCATGGAGCGTTATGGCGCAGGGGACGATTGGGCGGACTACAACGCCAAAGCCTCGTCGCTGTATCACGCCGGCAACATGCTCAGCAAAATCGCCAGTGACGTAAATCCCACGAAGGACCCCGTCGCGGGCGGCAAAGCCGTTGAGTCGCTGTGGGGTGGAATGCGGAAGGACTCAAGCGAGATTGCGAACCTTCGCGCTCAGGTTCCCGAGGCCGCTAACGAAGTCGCCGCGGCGTTCCTCCGAAACCAGCCCGAGAAGTGGGCCAAGTTGCCCCGCGCGACGCAAGAAGCGCTGGTGCCGAACCCGTTCGACCGTCTGGTGCTTCACTCGTCGTCGGGGAAGCCGCCGTCGCCGTTGATGAACATCCAACACTTGGCGGAAATCCCCTCGATGGGAAGTGTGGGGTACGTGGCGGGGAAGCTCGCGGAGTCCTACGCCCACGATGCGTCGCTGGGGGCGACGGCTCCGCCGTATGCTATGACCGCTGCGGCGATGGCGTTGCCACCTGCGGCGAGGATGCTCGGGCGAATTGGGAAGAACCCACGGCTCCTGAACGTCCCCATCACTGGCGGCGTGGCGGGGGCCGCCGTCGGAGCGGGGACTTCTCCGTTAGTAACCAAACCATAAGCCACACCATCGCCCCTATGACGATGTAAGGCCCGGCGAAGTAGATGAGCCCGGCGAGGATCAATTTGGCCTCCCGCTTTCGTCTTCCGGCATCACCTCAGCAGCCCCGTTCCGAACCCCCTTCGCGACAGCATTGTAGAGGTTTCCGAACTCCCGCAGGAAGTCCGCTGCAACCGCGGGAACCATCATCACGGCGCAGCGTGGGGCAACCACCTCGACGACCTCTGACGATGTTGCGCCC
>Ga0182027_10003540_pt1 | contig 24682 bp, 15 predicted proteins | sample 712E1DmetaG_FD_121300 | JGI IMG/M metagenome (GOLD analysis project Ga0182027, IMG submission 121300) | Permafrost microbial communities from Stordalen Mire, Sweden - 712E1D metaG (Illumina Assembly) | ecosystem: Environmental > Terrestrial > Soil > Wetlands > Permafrost | place: Sweden... | reverse complement strand
ATATATTTGTACGAGCATGGCTGGCCTGCCGGGTTTTCTGAGGACGCGTAGATTCTGGGTCGTCGCGGCTGCCATCGCCCTGGTTGCCATGCTCGGCATCGGACTCGCGCTGTTTCGCGCCGCGCGTGGACTCGAACGGGCGAGAAGCGAAGGCACGGGCGGCGACATCCCCTTTCACGCCTCGCATCTGAGTCGCCACAGCACTCCCTTCGAGTCGATCGCGGCGCCGGCGGTCTTCCGCGACGCCGCGCTCTTCGACGGCAACCTCTATCTATGCGGCCCTGCCGGCCTGATCGAATACGATGCCGCCGGAACTCTTCTCGCGCGATACGTGGCGGGAGCCGATCTGCCCGCCGCGCCCGTCGCCGTCGCGACCGGGATTGCCGCCGATGCCGGCGAGCCCGAGCTATTCATCGCTACCGCCGGCGAAGGTTTGCTGGCGTTCAACGGCCGCGGCTTTCGCCAGATCCGCGCCGATCAGGCCGCCTGGCGCAACCTCACCTCGTTGCTGCCGCTCTCGACCGGCCGTATTCTCCTCGGCACCGCCAAAAACGGGGTGGTGGTTTACGATGGCAAGCGGATTTCCCCGTTCCACCCGGAGCTCGCGGGCCTACAGGTCAGCGCGCTCGCGGGCGACGAGGCGAGCGTATGGGCCGGCACTGTGAACGACGGCCTGCTCCACTGGCACGCGGGCCAGGTGGATCGGTTCGGCGAGGCCGACGGACTGCCCGATCCCCACGTGCTGTCGATCGCGCTGGCAGGCGATGAGGCCTATGCCGGCACCCCGCTAGGCGTCGCCGAGTTCGTGGCGGGACGTTTTGCGCGCGTTCTGGCCGAAGGAGTCTTCGCGCAATCGCTGCTGGTGCGCGGCGACACGCTGGTGGTCGGGACGCTCGAGGAAGGCGTGATCGAGGTCCCGCTCGCTCCCGGGCGCCCGCGTCCCGCACGGCACGTCGGTGAGCCAATGCCCGCGCAGGTGGAGCGATTGCTTGTGATGGACGATGCGCTCTACGCGCTGGCGTCGGACGGCCTGTATCGGGCCGCCAGTCGCGGCGGCGGCTTCGAACGCGTCCTCGATCGCGGCGCGGCCGTTCTGGCGGATCGCAACGTCTCCGCGCTGGCTTTCGATTCCGCGGGCCGGCTCTGGGTCGGCTACTTCGACCGTGGCCTCGATATTCTCGAGCCCTCGCTCGACCGCGCCTCGCATCGCGAGGACAGCCACGTTTTTTGCGTCAACCGCATCGTCCACGATCCCGCGCGCGCCATCACCGCCGTCGCCACCGCCAACGGCCTGGTGCTGTTCGACGCCGCCGGCCGCGAGCGACAGGTGCTAGGCCGCGACCAGGGGCTGATCGCCAGCCAGGTCACCGACATTCTGGTGCGCCCCGGTGGCATGACCGTGGCGACGCCCGCCGGAATCACGTTTCTCGACGCCGCCGGAGCGCGCAGCCTGTATGCGTTCCACGGCCTGGTGAACAACCACGCGTACGCGCTGGCTGCTGCCGGCAACCGCCTGCTGGTCGGCACGCTCGGCGGACTCTCGGTGCTCGAAGGCGATGCGGTGCGCGCCAACTACACCACCGCCAACTCGGGCCTGCGTCACAACTGGATCACCGCCATCGCTCCCGCCGGCGACGAGTGGTTCGTGGGAACTTATGGCGCCGGAGTGTTGCGCTTCGATTCTTCCGGCCGCTGGCACGGCTTCGCCGACCTAAACGCGCATTTCGAGGTGAACCCGAACGCGATGCTCGCCACCGATCGCGCCGTCTACGCCGGTTCGCTCGACGGCGGCCTCTACATCTTCGACCGCGCTCGCCTGCGGTGGCGCAACGTGAGGGACGGGTTGCCCTCGCTCAACGTCACGGCGCTCGCCGCGCGCGACGGCTATATCTATGCGGGCACCGACAACGGGCTGGTCCGCTTCGGGGAAAACACGCAATGAACCGCCTCCTCCTCCTGCTCGTTCCGGCGCTGCTGTGGGGCGACGCCGGCGTCATCATTCCCTCAAACCGGCAGCAGCCGGATGCGAGCGTGCTCTCGCTCGAGGAAATGTGGATCGTGGTGCGCATCGACGATGGCGACGCGCGCGTGGCCATCCGCCAGATCTTCGCCAGCCATCACAGCGGCGTGCTCGAAGGCAACTACCTGTTCGCTCTTCCAGGGCGCGCGGCGGTCTCCGACTTCGCCGTGTGGGACGACGTGACGCGCATCCCCGGCGTGATCCTCGAGCGCCGCCGCGCGGAGGAGATCTACGAGCAGGCGCGCGCCCAGGCCATCGATCCCGGTCTGCTCCAGCAGGGCGAGCGCGGCTCGGATGAAGCGCGGCGATCGGCGGTTTTCAGCGCGCGCATCGTGCCGATTCCAGCCTACGGCACCAAGCGCGTCGAGATGGAATACCACGAGAGCATTCCGGTGGAGGACCTGCACTCCATGTTTGCGATCCCCCTGCGGCCGGACGCCTACCAGGCGCAGCAAGCGGGGCTGATCCACATCGATTTCGAGCTGCATTCCTCGCACCCGCTCGCGAGCTTCGAGGCCGCGAGCAAAGTGTTCCCCCTCCGCATCGAGCAGCAGACGCCCAATTTCGTGAAAGCGTCGTTTGAGGGACGAAAAGTGGCCTTCACGGAGGATTTCGGCGTGCGTTACGCCATCGACCCGGCCCGCGGCGACCGCCTCGAAGTCATCGCGCATCGAGACGCCGGCGAGCCCGGGTTTTTCGAAGCTTCGGCGCTGCTGACCGGCGGCGCGGCCGCGAAGGCCGAGGGCGCTCCGCGCAGCATCGTGATCCTCTTCGATAATTCGCTCTCCATGCAGTGGGAAAAGCTGGAGCGCAGCTTCCAGGCGCTCGAGACGCTGCTGCGCGCGCTGCGGCCGCAGGACCGGTTCAACCTGATCCTGTTCAACTCCGAGACGCAGGCCTTCGCGCCGGCGCCGCTCAATGCCGACCCCGCGGCCGTGGAGAAGGCGCTGGCATTCGTGAAGGCAAGCCGCCTGCGTGGCGGGACGGACCTCGCGCGCGCGCTCACCGCGGCGCTTGCGCAACCCGTCGCGGCCGGCTTCGAACCCTACCTGGTTCTGCTCTCCGATGGAGATGCCACGCGCGGGCGGATCGCCAACAACAAGCTGGCCGAGTCCTACGCGGCCCAGTGGAAGGCTGCGCCCCATCGACCGCGAACGTTCCTATTCGCCGTGGGCGACGACGCCAACATGCCGCTATTCAAGATGCTGGCTCAACAGGAGGGCGTTCTCGAATGGGTGCGTTCCACCGAGCCGGCCGACTTCAAATTGAGCGGATTCGTCGCGAAACTTGGCCGCAGGCAGATCGAAGGCCTGGCGCTGGCGGCCGAGCCCGCGGCTAACTTCGAATTGGTGTACCCACTCGAGACCGCCGTATTCGCGGGCTCTATCGAGCGCTGGGTCGGCCAGTACGCGAAGCCGGGCGCGGCCGCGTTCACCGCGCACGGCGTCCGCGATGGCAAGGGCTTCGAAATGCGCACCAAGGCCTCGCTGCCCGCCGCGAGCGCGGAGCATCCGCAACTTCCCCGCACTTGGGCCCGCGCCCGCGTGGACGCTCTGCTCGAGAAGATCGAGCGCGAAGGCGAGGACCGCGCCAGCATCGACGAAATCATCCGCCTGTCGCGCAAGTACAAGTTCGTAACGCCATACACCTCGTTTCTGGCCGCGCCCCGCGCGCTGTTGCGGCCGCGGCTGATCCGGCCCGGCGACCCGGTCCTGCGCGTGAAGACCGATCCCTCCATCGCCTCAGTAGTGGCCCTGTTTCCGTTCGGGCTGGTCAAGCCGCTGCGCTACCTGGCCGAGGAGGACACCTGGCAGACCCGCTTCCTGGCGCCGGTGGATATGAACGACGGCACCTACTCCGTGCGGCTGGTCTTGCGCGACCGAGCCGGCCACGTTTACCGCGAATCGAAGACCTTCGTGATTGCGAGCAAGCCGCCACTGGTCCGCGTGCACCTCGACAAGCGCCGCTTCGGCCGCGGTGAAACGGTGCGGCTGAGGGTCAGCGCCTCGAATACGACGCGGACCGTGGTGGCGCGCATGTTCGGCGTCGGCCCGGTCAGTCTGCGCTGGAGTGCCGAGCAGCAGGCCAACACCGGCGAGTTCGCCGTGCCCGCACAACTTGCGCCGGGGCAGTATGTCCTCACCGTGACGGCCGAGGATTTTGCCCACAACATCGGAAGCCAGGAGGTGCCACTTGAAATCCTCCCGTAATTCTCTACTCGCGGTCGCGCTGCTGGCACTGGCCGGTCTCGCGGCCCGCGCGGACCTGCCGCGCTGGTTCCAGAACACTCCCGCGGTAAAACGATTCGAGGGCGTCTTCACCACCACGGTCAGCGTGCCCGGCGGCCCAGTGACGGTACGGCGCGAACCCGCCCAGACCCGCGCCTCGCTGACCCAACTGATCGCCGCCGCGCCCAACGACGCCGAGCTGTATGCGCTTCGCGCGCGCGCCGCCGAAGAGCAGCTCGACACCGCGGCAGCGGAGGCCGATTGGATCCAGCAAGCGAAGCTCGCGGCCGATCCCGGCGCGGGCCAACTGGCCCTCGCGGATTTCTATCACCGGCGCCTGCGCGCTCCCGAGGAAGTCCGCGCTCTCGAGGCCGCCGCCGAGGCGCCCAATCCGGCCGCGGAGCGGTTCCTGCCGGCCGCCGATCAGCGCTCCTGGCGCACGCTCCAGCGGCTCATCGCGCTGGTGGATGCGCAGGCCCTCCCGGTCGAAACCGGGCAGGAAGTCTACCGGCTGTGGATCAAGCGCTACCCCGAGCGGCGCGCCATCTATCGCCAGTTCTTCGGCTACCTTCTCGACAAGAAACAGATCACGGCCGCTGACGCGCTCGTCTCCGGATACGCCAAGGCGTTCCCGTCCGACGCCGTCTTCCCCACCAGCGCACGCGCCGCGCTCGCCCAGAGCCGCGGAACTCCGGAGCAAGCCCTAGCCATCTACGATCAGGCGTTCCAACCCCTGTGGCCGCCCGAGCTGGTGAAGGATTACTTCGAGCTGCTCGCGAAGACGCACGGCCTGCGAACGTTCCTCGGCAACGCGCGCACGGCCGTGAGCGCGAATCCCACCGATCTGAACGCCGCCGCGCGCATCTTCTATTACTACCAGCAGCAGGGCAACCTGCCCGAGGCAAAACGCGCACTGGTCGAATTCCGCCAGAGGAAAGACGCGCGGCAATCCGCCTGGAGCGCGGTGGAGTTGTGGACCCTGGGCCGCCTGATGCAGGAGGTCCACGACTACGACGAGGCCGTGCGGAACTATCACGCCGTATACGCGCTGGCCGGGGCCACGCCTGCCGATCGGGAGCGCGCGCTGGCGGCGCTGGCGCAGCTTCTCTTCACCGCGCCGGAACAGCCCATCCGCTTTGGCTCGGGCGACCTTTCTTTCTATAAGGACATCGCCACCATGGACCCGCACCCCGGGTTCTTGAACGGCATTCTCTCCCTGCTGCTCAACTCGACCATGCCGGAATACAAGTACAACGACGAAGAGCAGAAGGCGGTGTCGTACTTCCATCGGTCGCGTGCGGCCGAGCTCGTGGCCCTGTTCGATTCCAAGTTTCCCAAGTCGAGCCGGCGGCCCGCGCTGGCAGCCAAACTGATCGATACGTATGCCACCTATGGCGCGAGCGACGGCGTCATTCGCGCGGGCAAGCAGTTCCTGGTGGCGTTTCCCAGAACTTCGTTGCGGACCGAGGTGGCGCTGCGCATGGCCGACGCCTACGCGCGCACCGGCGACGAGCGCAGCGAGTTCGCCACTTACGATGTGCTTTTGAAAGAGCTGGCGGAGCGCGCCGGCGGCGTCCCGCTGGGCGCAAAGCCAACGGCGGCCGCGACAGAGGAGGATGTCGAGACAGAAGAAACCATCGCGGCGGATGAGGATGCCGTGGCGCCCGCCGGTGCCGCGCGCACCCGGGCGACGGCCGCTGAGAAGCCACGGTCGAGCCCGGCGCGTTCTCCCGACTACGCCCGCGTGCTCGAGCGCACCATTTCCCGTTATGTCTCGCTGCACCGCCCGCTCGACGCCCTGGCCCTTCTGCGCCGCGAGCTCGATCGCAATCCCAACGACCCCGGCCTCTACACAAACCTCGCCACGTTCATCGACCAGAACAAACTCGATGCCGGAATCGACCAGGTCTACCGCCGCGCGATCCAGCAGTTCTCGAGCCTCTCCTGGTACGACAAGCTCGCCCGCTGGTACCTGCGCAAGCGCCAGGTCGCCAACCTTGAGCAGCTCACGAAACAGGTCGTGGATGTTTTCGCGGGCACGGAACTCGAGCAGTATTTTCGCCAAGTGGTAGGCCAGAACGCCGTCACGCCGGTCCTCTACCTGCGCGTCAATCTCTACGCCCACGAGCGGTTCCCTTACGATCTGGCGTTCGTCCGCAACCTGCTCACCGCTTACTCCCGCCGCGACACCGCGAACGAGGCAGAGCACGAGCGGCTGCTGCGGAACTACTGGTTCTATGCCGACGATCTGAAGCGGCAGCTCTTCCAGAGGCTCTCGAACACAGGACGCCTCTACAGCGAAGTCGAAACGCTCCACGTCACCGACCCCAGCGCGATGGCGGCAGCGAACCCCGCGGCGGTCCAGTTTGTGGGTGAGGCCCAGGCGTGGTGGGCCCACTACGAAGCGGCCGCGCCTGCTCTCGAAGCAGTTGCCGCGCGATTCCCCGCCGACGCCGCGCTCGCACACAGGGCCGCGTCGCTCGACCGTTCGCTTGGCTACACCGAACGGGCGGTGGCGTTCTGCGACAAGCTTCATCAGTTCGACCAGCGCGACCGCAAGGCGCTTACCGAGATCGGCGAGGTCTTCGCCGACCGCGAGCAGTTCGCCAAAGCCCGCCCCTATTGGGACCGCATCGCGAACATCGAGCCCGGCAAGACGGGTGGCTACCTCGAAGCGGCCACCATTTTCTGGGACTATTACCAGTTCGACGACGCCCTGCGCCTGATCGAGCAGGCGCGCCGGCAGGCCGCCAACCCGGCGCTCTACGCCTACGAAGCCGGCGCGATTTACGAGGGCCAGCGCGATTACGAGCGCGCCATCGCGGAATATCTGAACGGCGACGCCGCGGCTGCCTCGGCTCGCGGGCGGCTGCTCACGCTCGCCAAGCGCCCCGCCTACAAGTCGCTCATCGACCGCCTCACCGCCGACCGCGTCGCCGGCGCGAATCCCGATGCGGCTGCCGTTTCCCTGCGCATCGCCGTGCTCGAAGCGCAGAATCGGGCCGGCGACGTCGGTCCGTTCCTGGCCGCCCTGGCGTCGCGCGCCACCTCCATCGACGCGCTCGCCGGCATTCGCGCCGACGCCGCTTCACGCGGCTTCGACAGCGTCGTCCAAAAGGTTCAGGAACGCGAGGTGGCGGTGACCGCCGACCCAGTCGAGCGAATGCGGGCGCGCCTCGATCTCATGCGGCTCTATGAGAGCAAGGCCGACGTCGCAGGCGCCCGGCATGCGGTCGAAGACCTTTATCGCGAGAACCCCGCCATCCTCGGCGTGGTGCGCGCGACTGTCGATTTCTACTGGCGCAACAAGATGCCGTCGCAGGCGGTCGACACCCTGGTGAGCGCCGCGACTGCCGCCAACGCTCCGCTTCGCCGCAGCTTCACGCTCGAAGCCGCGGACAAGGCTGCCCAATCGGGCGACTTCGCGCGTGCCCGCGAGTTCGCCACCACGCTGCTCAACCAGGAGCCGCTCAACGCCGAAACCATCGCCGCGGTGGCCAACGTCTACGCGCGCCAGGGCGACGACCGCGGCCTGCGTGCGTTCTTCGAAGAGAAGATCCAGGCCCTGCGCGGCGCCCCATCCCGCATCGCCGAGTTGCGGCGCAGTCTGCTCCCCGTGCTGACCCGCCAAAAAGATTTCGCGGCCGCCATGGACCAGTACATCGAAATCCTCAAGAGCTATCCCGAGGATGACGACCTGGTGCGCGAGGCCGCCCTGTATGCGGCGGCGCACGGCGGACGCGAGCGGCTGCGCGGCTACTTCGCCAAGGCGTCGGCGGACTCTCCTCGCGATTTCCGCTGGCCGCTAGTACTGGCCCGCATCGAGACGTTCTTCGAAGACGCGCCCGCAGCCATCACCGCGTACTCGCACGCCATCGCCATCCGGCCCGATCGCACCGACCTGCGCATGGCCCGCGCGTCGTTTGAAGAACGCCTGATGCGCTTCGACGATGCGCTGGCGAGCTACACCAAGCTCTACGATCTGACCTATCACGACCCGCAGTGGATGCGGAAGGCGGCCGAGATCCACGCCCGCCTGGGCCGCCGTGCCGAGGCGGTCGCCGCGCTCCGCAAAGGGTTCATAGACGGCCGCCCGGAGCGCGCGCAGCAGTTCTTCGAGGTCGCGCGCATTCTTGACGGCTGGAATCTGCTGGCCGAAGCGCGGCCGTTCGCCGAGCGCGGCGTGGCGCTCTCGGGCAAGGTCCTGTTCAGCGAACAAGCGGACGGCGCGGCGATCTACGCCCGCGTGATGACGCGGCTGCGCGCCTGCGAGCCGGCCCTCGAAGCGCTACGCAGTGCCGGCGGGCTCGACGATTACGGCTTCGATCAGGCTCTTAACTCGATGGGCGAAACCGCCGCGCGCTACTTCACGCCCGAGGAGAGGACCGCCCTGGAAGCGTCGCTCGAAAAGGAGAAGGCGGCGTTCCCCGCCGGCAAACTGCTGTCCGTGGTCGTCAGCGCCGGCCTGACTCGTCTCGACGCGCGGTGGCGTTTCCAGATGATGATGGCCGACCCCGGCGACTCGAGCGTGGGTGTGCACGAGACGCGGTTAATCGATCTGCAGCGCCAGCGCATGCAGTACGATGAGCTCGGCGTGCAGCTCGAAGCCTACTGGCAGGTGCGTCCGAATTCCAGCGAACGCGATAATCTGCTCGACCAGGCGGCCGCGGCCTATCGCGCCAGCGGCAATGTGGGCGCGGAGTTGCGTGTGCTCGCGTTGCGTCACGGGCGGGCCGGCCTCGAAGGAGACTTGCTCCAGCGCTATCTCGATCTGCTGGCGGCGCACACGCCCGACCGCCTGGTGGCCGAGGCCGGGCACGGCAAGCAGCCTTACCCCGCCCTGAACACCGCCGCCGCAAGCGGCAACGCGAAGCTGGCGCTCGAAGCTATCCGCGCGCACGGCAGTTCAATGCCGCACGTCTGGGCGCGCGCGTGTACGGGCCTCGCGGGCCTCTACTACGCCGACACCTCGCCCGAAGTGCGCACCGCATTTGCCGAGGCGATCGGCGACGCGACCATCGGCGACCGGCTCGGCCGGCGCGTGGACCGCAACGAACAACTGGCCGGCGGCCAATGGTTCTACTACGGCACGGCCTACGGCGAATACACGGCCCTCACCAAGAGTGGCGACCCCGAGGATTTCCTGCCCGGCCTGCTGGAGGGCACGCCCGCCCGCGCCGACGCCTACGCCACCCTCGCCGATCTGTACAACCACAACCACGACTCCGCCCGCGCGCTCGCCGACTACGATCACGTCCTCGAACTCACCGCCAAGCGCGGCGACGTCTACGACAAAATGGCCCTGATTCACTGGGACGCCGGCCAGCGCGACCAAGCCATCGCCGATTGGAGAAACGCCTTCACCGCGTTCCGCAAGCTGGAGGACGATCGCATTCCCGAGAGCTTCTGGACCGACCTGCCGGCGGCCCTCAAACACGTCGGCGTCCGCAAGCTCTTCGCCGAAGTTCGCCCCCAGGCGGATAGCGCTCTGCGGATCTACATCCGGCGCAATGGCTATTACCGCCTCACGCCCCTGATCGAGAGTGCGCTGGCAGCCACGGGGGCAACGGCCGAAGGAGCCGCCTGGATCGTCGATCTCAGCCGCGCCGCGCCCGACCCTCTGGGCGTGCTGTCCACGGCCCTCGATTCGAAGCTCTTCGACAGCGTCCAACAAGAGGTTCTCTACAAGCGGATTCTCGACGACGCCTCGGCCCGCGCCGACCAACCTGGTCCGGAGCACGAATACCTCGAGCAGACTCTCCGCGGGTGGCAGTTGCGCTGGATCGGCTTCCTGCTCGACACCAAGCAGACTGCGCGAGCACAGTCGGCGCTCGACGCGTGGAAGGGCGAGCGGTCCGGGGTAGCAGCGCTCGAAATCCGCGCGGCCGCTCAGTCAGGACGCCTGGACGCGCTCCTCGCTCGATACAGCCGCACGCCGGAGGAGACACCAGAGGCCGACACTTTGCGCGCCAGCGCCGCCGCCCTCAAAACTGCGGGCGATGCGGCCAACGCCCACCGTCTGCTCGAATTCCTCTACACACGCGAGCTCGACGCGCACAACTTCATCGCCGCGAATTTCCTCGGTTTGGCCGAGGTCCGCATCGAGCAGGGCGACCTCGCGGCTGCGCTCGCGCTGCTGCGGCGAATGGCGCTAGTCGCCGACGAGCCATTCCAGGATCTGGCGTCGGCGGCCGACCTGCTCATACAGACCGGCCACAAGGCGGAGGCCCGCGAGTTCCTCGCCGCGCGCGTGAAGGCGGTGCCGTGGGATCTGGAAAGCCGGGTCAAGCTCGGCGACGCCACTCCTGGCCGATCGCCGGACGCGCCCTACGAAGTGCGCCTCAAGGCAGCGGAGCTCGGACCTGGCTCCGGTTTCGGCAGCGGTGAGTTGGACCTGCTGGCCGGCGGCGCCAGTCCTTCGCCCGCCGCGGCCGAAAAGCCGTACTTCTATTTCGCGCGGCTCAAAGCGGCGGATGTGGCCAAGCCGCAGGATCAAGTGGCGCTGCTCAGGAGCGCCATCGCGATCGATCCCAAACCCATCGCCCCACGCCTGCGCCTGGTCCGCGCGGCCGCCGCGAGCGGCGATCCCCAGCTCGCTCTGTCGGCCGTCGAAACCGAGATCCGCGGCCTGTCCTACTACCTGAACGACCAGGATTCCGTTGCCGGTGAGGTGCCCTGGTTCCTCCGCGAAGGCGCCGACACCGCCGAGCGTGCCGCAGTGACTCGCGACCTGGCGAAAGCCTCCGCGGATCTCGGCGCGTGGCGGCAGGCCACGCTTCTCTACAGAATCTCGCTGGCCATCGAGCCTTCCGCCCAGGCGCGCGCCGCGCTCGAACGGGCGCAAGCGCAGCAGGAACGGCTGGCTGAGAACACGCGCCGCCGCCCCGCGATCGCAAGCGAACTGGGACAAGCGAACCTGGTCGAGCCGCGCTTGTCCGAAGGAGGCCCATCGAAATGAGAAAACGCATCCTCCTGTTGTCAGCGATATTGGCGCTGGCGATGTGGGCGTTCGTGGAGACGCCCGCTCCAGGCGCCGGCCTCGCCGCCTACATCCCGAGCGGCTCGCTGCTGGTGCTCGAAGCACGCGACTTCGGCGCGCTGCTCAAGGACTGGAACGCCTCGCGCGAAAAGCCGGCCTGGCTCGCCAGCAGCAATTACGCCGTCTTCTCGCGCTCGCGCCTCTTCATGCGCCTGGGCGACGCGCAGACCGAGTTCGCCGCCGCGGCTGGCCTTCCGCCGGACATGGACCTGCTGTCCTCCGTCGCCGGCACGGAGTCCGCCGTAGCGCTCTACGACATCGGCAACCTGCAATTCCTGTACATCACTAGGCTGCCCTCGGCGCGCGCTCTCGAGACCGCGCTGTGGCGGACCCGCTCTTCCTACGAGACGCGCAACGCCGCGGGCCTCGACTATTTCATCAAGACCGATCCCGCTTCCCACCGCGTCGCGGCGTTCGCGGCCGCGAAGGATTACCTGCTTCTGACGACCCGCGAAGATCTCATGGCGGGCGCGCTCACGCTGCTCGCCGCCCAGCCGGCTGAGACGGTCGCGGGCGAGCGCTGGTACGCGGAAGCGGTGCGGCGCGCCGGTGCCCCGGGCGATCTGCGGCTGGTGATGAATCTGCCCGAACTGGCGGACAGCGCCCACTTCCGCTCCTATTGGATCCAGCGCAACGTTTCCGAGCTCCGGCAATTTGACGCCGGCATCGCCGACCTACGCCGCACCGAAGGCCAGCTCCGCGAAGACCGGACCTTCGTTCGCTTCGACACGCCCCAGGGCGAGCCTCCGGACGCCGCGGCCTGCACGGGCGCTCTGCGCCTGGTCCCGGAAGACGCCGGCTTCTCGCAGATCTGGATCAAGCCCAGTGCCGAGGCTGCTCTCGGGCTGCTGTACAAAAAGATCCTCGCACCCGGGCCGGGCGTGGCTCCGCCGTCGCTCTCCGCGCCTCCTGCGGCCGTCAGCGGTCCGGCCGGCAGTGAATCCGATCTCGAGACCCGCATCGACCAGCCTCCGCTCGACGATTCAAGCGGCGATGCCATCCCCCCGGCGCTGCGAACCATGATCGGGGCGCCGCTGCAGGCCATGCTGGAAATCGCATCGAGCCGCGAGGCGCCCGGCGGCGTGCTGGTTGGAATCGATACGGCGGTGGTGCTGGTCGGATCCTCGAATTGGGATGGAGCCGGCGTCCGCAAAGCGCTGGCGCCTGTCGCGGAGTTCGGACCGCTGGGCCGCATCGCGGTCGAATCGCGCGACCGCGTGCTGATCGTGGCGAATTCCGGGGCGCTCGCGGCGCAGATCGCGGCGCGCCTCGATGCCCCGGCGACCGGCCCGCCGTTCACCTACACGGCCGCCTTCCACCACGCCGCCGAGCGCGGCCGGTTTCTCGCCATGACCCGCCTCATCGACTACTCCGATGCGCAGGGCCAGGAACACGAACCCAACTTCTTCTCGGAAAACCTGGCCAGCCTCAGCGGCGTGCTCGGCCGCGTCGAATCGTCGAACATGACCGCGCTCGACCTCGGCACCACCCTCTCGGAGACGGTGACCTACAGGCTCGCAAAATGATCCGGGCCGCCCTGGCACTGGCGCTCGGCGCAGCGTCGCTTTATGACCAGGCCGTGGTCACGCTCCTCCACGAGCGTTTCACCCGCCCCGACGTCTCGTATATCCTGATCGAGACCGGCGCCGGACGCGTCGTAGACGCGCAGTGGCCGGATGCCAGCCAGGCAGTGGCGATGGGGTCGCTGGTAAAGCCGTTCACCACGCTCGCCTACGGAAGATCGCACGGCTACCGCTACCCGGACTTCGTGTGCCACGGCAGCGAATCCGGCTGCTGGCTGCCTGCCGGTCACGGCAAGGTGGGGATCGTGGAGGCGATCGCTCACTCCTGCAACGCCTATTTCGACGCGCTCGCCGCCCAGGTGCGCTTCGAGGACGTAGCGGCCGAGGCGCGCCGTTTTGCGATCGCGCCGCCGCCCGAGGACGCTCCCCATCTCGCCTATGTCGGCCGCCAGGGCTTATGGGAGACCAGGCCGGAGGACATGCTGCGGGCCTTCGTAACGCTTCTCGCCGATCCGCGCGCGGACGTGGTGCGCAGCGGCATGGCGGAATGCGCGCGCCATGGTACCGGCCATGCACTCGGCGAGGGTCTGGCCAAGACCGGCACCGCCCCCTGCTCCCACCAGCCGAAGGCGCCCGGGGACGGCTTCGTGATCGCCTTCGACCGCGCCACCGCCCCGCGCTATGCCCTGTTGGTCCGCGTCCACGGCGTCCCTGGAGCCGAAGCCGCCATCGTCGCCGGCCAGGTGATGCGCCTGCTCCGCGAGGGGAAATGACACGCGTCGCTTTCTGCCTCGCGCTCGCGGCGGCCGCGTGTTCCGCGCAAACCGTCCGGATCGGCGTCTTCGGCCTCTTCCACCCAGTGGAACTGAGGCTCGCGGCCATTCGCGGCGGCGCGCTCGATGTCCGCCTGGGCGCGTCGAGCTTCGATCTTCGAGACGGCGAGACGGCAACCGTTGCGCTCCAAAATGGCGAGATCGAATGCCGCTGGCGAGGCGGCACCACCAGTGGCCAGATGCTCGCAGCATCGCCGGGCGACGCCGCCCTGGTCCTGACGGTCCCGGGTAAGCTCGAACGGCGCTTCCGCGGCCGCCTCGAAATCACCGCGGCCAAAGGCGCCCTCCGGCCGGTCATCCTCATGGATATCGAGGACGCGGTGGCCTCGGTGGTCGCTGCCGAGAGCCCGCCGGGAGCGCAGATCGAAGCGCTCAAGGCCCAAGCCGTCGTGGCGCGCTCCTTCTATGCGGCCGCGCATCACCGCCACGTGGGGTTCGATTTCTGTGACACGACGCATTGCCAGTTCCTACGCGCCGCCCCGCGAGCGCATACGGCGGCGGCCCGCGCCACGGTCGCAACCCGCGGCCTGGTCCTGGCCTGGCACGGAGCCCCTGTGGCCGCGCTCTACTCGGCCCGTTGCGGTGGCAGGACCCGAACCCCCGACCGCGTCGAGCCCGCCGATTATCCCTACTTCCCCGTCGCGTGCGCCTATTGCGCCCGTGGCCCGCACCGCGGTGCCACGGCCGGCCACGGCATCGGATTGTGCCAGACCGGCGGCGCCGCCATGGCCGCCGACGGCGCCGGATTCCGCGCCATCCTCGAGCACTACTATCCCAACACCGTGTTGGCGCCGCTGCGGTGACTGGTAATTCTTTCCAGCAGCCCTTCAAAACTACCCACCCGAAACCGATCTTCCGGCCCAATTGACTGAGTTTCCGCTTTGGTGCCCGGCGTGCTTAAGAATGCTCAATGGTCGCCATCGTCCGCCTCACCCGGCACGTGATCGTCGGCTACGCCTGCCGTAAGACCGAGTATCGTTGCGACGACCTGGTGCTCACGAGCATTGACCAGGCCACCGTATGGTGCCTGCGCGGATGGGCCGAACCCGCCACTTCCCCGGATTCGGCAGCCGCCTCCGGCCCTCCCCTGGTAGAATGCTTCCCATGCGAAGCATTGGCGCACTCTTCCTGACGGTCCTCGTTCTGACGCTCGCCAGTTGCGGCGGCTCGAAGCCACCTGCCCCCGCGACGCCCGTTCCCGCCGTCTACCGCGTAAGGTTCGAAACCACTCGCGGCACTTTTGTGGTCGAAGTGACTAAGGCCTGGGCGCCCGAAGGCGCCGAGCGATTCTATCGGCTGGTCGAAAAGCAGTTCTACGACGACACGCGCTTCTTCCGCGTGGTGCGCAATTTCGTGGTGCAGTTCGGCATCAACGGCGATCCGGTGGTCGAAGCACGCTGGCGCAACATGACCATGCGCGACGACCCGGTGACCCAGAGCAACAAGCGCGGCACCGTCACCTTCGCCATGGCGGGTCCCAACACGCGCACCACCCAGCTCTTCGTCAACCTGAAGGACAACACGCGGCTCGACGCCGCCGGCTTCGCCCCCTTCGGCCAGGTGGTGGAAGGCATGGAGGCCACGGTCGACCACCTCTGGGACTCCTACGGCGACGCGCCCCCCCGCGGCAGCGGCCCCGACCAGACCTTCGTCGAGACCATGGGCAACGCCTACCTGGACAGTAAGTTCCCCCACCTCGACACCATCCGCCACGCGCGCATCGTCAAACCGTAACCTAGAATAGAGCCATGCTCGCCCGTCTTGCCGCGGTTGTCCTTCTGGCGGCCTCCGCCGCAGCCGCTTCTCCCGCGGCCCACGCCCGCGTCCGCGCCCTGATCCACCGCTACCTGCCGCTCTACGAACAGCGAGTCGTTCTCCACGACATCCCCGCCTCCAACGGCCGGGACGTCTTCGAGTTCGAAACCCGCGACGGGAAACTCGTACTCGGCGGCAACTCCGGCGTCGCCCTGGCCGCGGGTTTCAACTGGTATTTGAAGTACTACGCGCTCATGCAGGTCACCTGCTGCGGCAGCCAGCTCAACCAGCCCACCACGTTCCCCGTGGTGCCGTCGAAGGTGCGCCAAACCTCCTGGGCTCGCCATCGCTACTACCTCAACTACTGCACCCACAGCTACACCGCCGCTTTCTGGGATTGGGATCGCTGGGCCGAAGAGATTGATTCGATGGCGCTGAACGGCATCACCATGCCCCTCGCCATCACCGGCCAGGAGGCGGTCTGGCAGCGCACCCTCCGCCGCTTTGGATTCTCCCACACCGAAATCGCGGAGTTCATTCCCGGCCCTGCTTTCACCGCCTGGTGGCTCATGGGCAACCTGGAGGGATGGGGCGGCCCGGTCTCCCAGCGCTGGATCGACGACCGCGCCGCGCTCGAGCGCAAGATTCTCGCGCGCATGCGCGAATACGGAATGACGCCGGCGCTGGCGGCCTTCTACGGCATGGTGCCTGCCAAACTGCGCGCCAAGCAGCCCCACGCGCGCATTTTCGATAGCGGCCTGTGGTGTGGCTTCCGCCGCCCCGCCGTGCTCGATCCCTCCGATCCCCTGTTCGCGCGCATGGCCGCGGCCTTTTACGAAGAGCAGAAGTCGCTCTACGGCGACGCCCTCTACTACGCCGGAGACCCTTTCCACGAGGGCGCCGTGGTCAACCAGATCGACGTTACCAGGGGCGCGGCGGCGATCCGCGATGCGATGCGCCGCCATGAGCCCAAGGCGGTCTGGGTGCTCCAGGGCTGGCAGGACAATCCCGTGGACGCGCTGCTGAAGGCCCTCGCCCCCGGCGACGCGCTCATCCTCGATCTCTATGCCGATGCCCGCCCGCAATGGAGCCAGCGGCCCGAAGGCTTTCGCGGCCAGGAGTGGCTGTGGTGCATCCTGCCGAATTTTGGAGGCCGCAGCGGCGTCTTCGGCCGCCTCGACCGCATGGGGCCCGATCTTCAGAAAGCCCGCAGCCACCCGCTCGGCAAGCTGCTCGGCGGCGTAGGCGCGCTCATGGAGGGCAGCGAGAGCAACCCCGTCACCTACGATCTGCTCTACGAACTGCCCTGGCGCGAGTCGCCGCCCGATCTCAGCGATTGGATCCGCCGCTTCGCCGACCGGCGCTATGGCGTGGCCATTCCCGAAGCGGAACAGGCTTGGGCGCTGCTGGCCGCTTCCGTATACGCCTGTCCCAAGTCCGAGGACGGCGCGCCCGAGCCGGTTTTCTGCGCCCGCCCGTCCACCAAAGTGGAGCACGCGTCGAGCTGGGGAACCACCGCACTCTACTATCTCCCGTCGGACCTCGAAAAGGCCGTGCGGCTCCTGCTGCGCTGTGCTTCACGCCTCCACGGGGCGGACGCGTATCAGTACGACGTGGTCGACCTCACCAGCCAGGTACTCAGCAACCGCGGCCTGGCCCTGCAAGGGCCGGATCTCGCCCAGAACGCGCAGCGTTTTCTGCAACTCATGCGCGACCAGGACCGCCTGCTCGCAACCCGTAGGGAGTTTCTGCTCGGCACCTGGCTCGCGCGCGCCGAAGCCCGCGCCGGCACCGACGACGCCGAGCGCCGCCTCTTCCTCAGGAACGCCCGCCTTCAGATCACCACCTGGGGTCCCCGGGCGACCGCCGACACGCTGCACGACTACGCCAACAAGGAATGGTCCGGCCTGGTGCGCGACTTCTACCTGCCCCGCTGGAGCGCGTTCTTTGACAAACCCGGCGCGCTCGACTTCTACCCCATGGAAGAGGCGTGGGTGAACGGCAGCCAGACCTACTCCGCCCAGCCCGCCGGCGACCCAGTGAAGGTGGCGGAAGAGGTGATGGGGCGTTAGTGCTGCGAGTGCGCCCGCTTGCTGACGCGCGCGGTTCAGTAGGGTTGGGTGTTCCGAACCGCGACCGTGAGGGAGCGGACCTAAGCCTATCCCGCCGCCCCTTGGGCCAGCACCGCACCCACCTTCGCCAGCAACTCGGCCGGAGTGAACGGCTTCTTGAGAAAGGCGCCCTCCAGTGGCTCGCGGCTCATAAAACCGGAGATGAACAGCACCCGCAACGACGGCTGCTCGGCCTTCAACCACGCGTAGAGGTCGGCGCCGCCCATGCCGGTCATCACGATGTCGGTGACCAGAAGATTGATGGGTTCCTCGCTGCGCGCCGCCATCGCGGTGGCCTCGTCTCCACTCGAGGCCGCCAGGACCTTGTAGCCCCGCTCGCGCAGAACCTCGGAAATCAGTTTACGCACAGGGTTGTCGTTTTCCGCGACCAGAATAGTGGGCATAAGGGAAAGCGGGGGCCAGGCACGCCCAGCCCCCGCGGTCGTCTTCCCTGGCATTTGCACTTTGCGTTCCAGCGCGTAAGCCATGCATAATCAAATCGTTAAATAGAATCTGCGCTATTGAATTCCACATAGTGAATCCAGTTTTAGAAAGGTTAATGCTCGGCGCCGCCCCCCAGACGCTACGATGGTAGGTTCAGGCCGATGGATATCATTGAGTTACAGGCCGTCTCGAAAAAGTACCCGATTTACGAGCGCCCCGGCGACCGTCTGCGGGAGCTGCTGACCCTCAACCGCCGCTCCTACCACCAGGACCATTGGGCGGTCCGCGAGGTCACCCTGGGCATCCACAAGGGCGAGACCTTCTGTATCATCGGCGAGAACGGTTCTGGAAAGAGCACGCTGCTTCAGTTGATTGGCGGCATCCTCGCACCGACCAACGGCGAGGTTCGGGTTCATGGCCGGATCACCGCCCTGCTGGAACTGGGTTCCGGCTTCAACCCCGAATACACCGGCCGGGAGAACGTCCACCTGAATGGCGCAATCCTGGGGTTTGCCGCGGGTGAAGTCGACCGTAAGCTGGGCCAGATCCTGGAATTCGCGGAGATCGGCGCGTTCGTCGACCAGCCGGTGCGCACCTACTCGAGCGGCATGCTGGTGCGGCTGGCGTTCGCAGTCGCCGTCCACCTCGACCCCGATATTCTCATCGTGGATGAAGCCCTGGCGGTCGGCGACGTCTGCTTCCGCCAGCGCTGCCTGCGCAAGATTCACGAGATGCGCGGCCGCGGCGTGACCATCGTTTACGTCACGCACGATGTCTCGGACGTCAAGGCGCTCGGCCACCGCGCCCTATGGCTCGAGCACGGCCGCGTGGCAGCGCTCGGCGATGCTGGCGAGGTCGTCCAGAAATACCTCGCGGCTCTGATCGCTAAGGACGCCCGCCGGCTGCGCGGCGTCCACGAACGCGCTTCGGGGCCAACGGCGGAATACTGCGAGCCCGCCGAAATCGTGACGTCGATCTCGCCTTCCACGCGCCGGCACGGCGACGCGCGCGCCGAGGTGCTGGGTATCTCGGTTATGGACGATCGCGAGCACCCGGTCGAGGCGGTGCGCACCCCCGCGCGACTGGTGGTGCGGGTCAGCGTCCGCGCCAGGGAGGCCGTGCGGTTGCCCATCGTGGGACTTCTCATTCGCACCCAAGCCGGCCTGGACTTCACGGGATCGAACACCGCCAGCGAAGGTGTCGAGATGCCGCCGCTCGAACCCGGCCAGGTGGCCACCGTTGACTTCCGGATCCGCCTGCCCGAACTATCGCCCGGGCGTTACGCCTTTGCGCCCGCGATCTGCGAGGGCACCTTGCGCGATTTCAGCATCTGCGAACTGGCCGAGGACGCCGCCGGGATCCGCGTCCTCCCCGGCGACACCCCGGTGACAGGAACCATGCGCATCCCCTGCGCCGGCGTTTACTCATCGGTTACGGGCTAACCCGTCAGGTGTTATGTTCGCCAGCAGGGGGCGATTACGTATCAAGCACGCGCACGAGGCCATGCTGCGCACGCGCGATCCAAAAAAGAAGGCGGTGGAAGACTGGGTTCGCGCAACCGCGGGAGCACGTGCTGGCGGTGCTCGGCCGCGCCGTTGGGAAGCACCTGATCGACGCCACCAACCCCATCGCCGCTGAGCCGCCCGTGAACGGCGTCCTGAAATACGCCACCGGGCCGAACGAATCGCAGGGTGAGTGGATTCAAGCGAAGATCCCCGCCACCCGCGTGGTGAAGGCTTTCAACAGCGTTGGAAAAGCCGCGATGGTGAACCCTGAATTCTCGCAAGGGGTTCCCACCATGTTTCTATGTGGCGACAGCGCCGACGCCAAGGGCTGGGAGCCCTACGACTGCGGCGGCATCGTCGCGGCGCGGGCCATCGAGCCGCTGTGCATGTTGTGATGCATTCCCGGCTTCGAATGCTCTCGAAGTGATCACTTGTACGCGACGGCCACGACGCGCTTGCCCCGCGCGTGCTGCTCGTAGGCGCCTGGCGGCGGGGCAATGGTCTCCACCCGCCGGAAGCCCGCCTGCTTCAGCATGAACTCGAGCGCGCGCGGCGACGGACAGGTCGCGATGGGAGATGCGCCGGCCTCGGTGTTCTCGTTGTAGAACTCGCCCGATTCGTCGATCAGCGCCAGCACGCCGTGGTATGGCCGGGTCCACTCCCGCGAGCCCCACTCCGCCACGCCCTCCACCTCGTCAATCACCTGCGTCTCGATGACGCACACCTCGCGCGTCAGCCGGCCTATGTTGCGCAGGCAGAGCATCGGGTTCTCGAGGTGGTAGAGCAGGCCGAGGAACAGGCACAACTCGAATTCGCCCGTCTCTTCGACCCGCAGCTCCTCGCAGTTGCCCAGCCGCCACTCGACGTTGGTCAGCTCCAGCGCCGCGCCGACGAAGCGCGCCCTGGCCAGGTTCGTTTCCCGCACATCCACGCCCAGCACCGATTTGACGCCCGCGCGCGCCAGGGCCGCGGTGTAGTATCCCTCGTGGCAGCCCACGTCAATCGCGCGGATCTGGCTCAGCCGTTCTCCGAAATGTCCCTTCACCGCCCCCATCACCATCCCCAGCCGCGTTTCGTGGATGGGCAGCACCTCCGGTGGCAGCGACGACGGCGTCCGCCGGCCATCCCCCAGGTCGAATTCGTAAAACCAAGGTGCAAGTGCTTCAATCTGCTCGCGAATCTGCTGATCAGTCATGGGAAGCGTCCATTGTAGCATCGGGCCAGTATGTAAATATCACTTGACAACAAGTACTGTATGCTTTACATTGTGAGTATGAAACCTGACACAAGCTCCACCCTCTCCTGCTCCACGCGAGGGACGCTTGCCCAGACCTTGTGGCTCCTTGGCATGGCGTTCAGCACGGCGGGCGGGATCCTTCTCATCGCATGGCTCAAACCTGCGCTCCCGATCCGCGTCGCCGCGGTGGCCGTCCCGCTGGTCTGCGGCGTCGCCTACGCCTTCCGGCTTCTGCGCGACCTGGCGCGGTTGGACGAACTGCAACTGCGCATCCAGCTCGAGGCCGCTGCTACCGCGTGCCTGGGCGTGTTCCTGGTCACCCTGCTCTATCCCATCTTGCAGATCGCGGGATTTGTCGGCCAGCTTCAGCCCTACTACGTTGTCTTCCTGCTGGTAGGCCTTCTGCTGGTCGGCTACCTCAACGCCAACCGGAGGTACCGGTGAGAAACACATTGCGTGTGTTGCGCGCCGAAAAGAACTGGTCGCAGGCGGACCTGGCCACTCACCTCGGCGTCTCCCGCCAGACCATCAACGCCGTCGAGACCGGCAAGTACGATCCCAGCCTGCCGCTCGCCTTCGGAATCGCGCGGCTGTTCGAGAAGCGGATCGAAGAGATTTTCCTGCCAGAGGTGGGACAGGCGGCGCGATGAAGAAACGATGACCGCTCCCTCTGGTCGCGGCTCGGTCAACTGGAAACCGAGCCGCGACCAGAGGGAGCGGTACTAGTGATCGCGCTCCGTCACCAGCGCGGTGAGCGTCGCCAGGGCGCGCTGGCACGGCGACTCGGGGAAGCCGGCAATGATCACGCCGGCCCGCTCCGTGAACTCGCCAGCGCGCCGGCGCACACGCTCCACGCCGCCGTGCCGCTCGATCAGGTCGAAGATCGCAGAGAAGGGCACGCAATCGTAGTTGCGATCGGCCAGCACCGTTTCCACGAGGCGCCGCTCGTTCGCATCGGCCTTCTCCAGAGCGTAGATCAAAGGCAGCGTGACCTTGCCTTCAAACAGGTCGTTGCCCACCGGCTTGCCCAGAACGGTCTCGCGCGCGGTGAAATCGAGCACGTCGTCGATAAGCTGAAAGGCCATGCCCAAATTCCAGGCGAACTCGCCCAGCCGCTCTTCGACCGTAGAATCCGCGCAGGCTACGGCCGCGCCGAGCCGCGCGCAGGTGGCGAACAGGCCGGCCGTCTTGCGGTCCACCAGATCCATGTAGTCGGCTTCGGAAACGTCGATCGAACCGATGCGCTGCAACTGCAGCAACTCGCCTTCGACCATCGACTGCGTGACGCCGGTCAGCATCTCCAGAATGTGGAAGTTCCGCTCGCGAACCGCGATTGCGAAGGCCTGCATGTACAGCCAATCGCCCGCCAGCACCGAGGTGTGATTCCCCCACTTGATGTTGGTGGAGGGCTGGCCCCGCCGCGTCTCGGCGCCGTCGATCACGTCGTCGTGCACCAGGGTCGCCGTGTGGATCATCTCCACCACGGCGCCCAGCCGGACCGCGCTCGCGCCGCCTCCGCCGAGCAGCTTCGCGGCGAGCAGCACGAGTGTGGGCCGCAGCCGCTTGCCGCCGCCCGCACGCAAGTACTGCGCGATGGTGGTGATGGCTTCGACCGGCGCGACGAATTCCACGCTGATCGCCTGCTCCACCTCGCGCAGGTCGTCCTCAATGAGGTCGAGAATACCGCGCGCGGCTACCGAGGCCTCAGCTTTGCCGGTCATTGGGTTGTCTTCAGTCTAACCGAAACCGCTCGTTGACCGACGAGCCGCTTGAAATTCTCGGTTGTTGCCGCGGCGATTTCCTCCACCGGTACGCCTCGCAGTTCAGCCAGCTTACGCGCGGTCTCTACGACGAACGCCGGTTCGTTCCGCTTGCCACGGTGCGGCACCGGCGCGAGGTACGGCGCGTCGGTCTCCACCAGCAGCCGGTCGAGCGGAACCATGCGCGCCGCCGCCTGTATGGGCAGCGCCTTCGGAAACGTCACCACGCCGGCGAAGCTGATGTGAAAGCCGAGCGCCAGCGATTGCTCCGCCTCCTCCGGCCCGCCCGAAAAGCAGTGCATGACGCCGCCCGCCAGGGGCGCTTCTCCCAACATCCGCAGCGTGTCCGGCCACGCCTCGCGGGTGTGGATGATCACCGGCAGCCACAACTCCCGCGCAAGCTCGAGCTGCCGCGCGAAGACCTCGCGCTGCACTTCGGGCGGCGAGAAGTTGTAGTGGTAATCGAGACCGATCTCGCCGATCGCCACCACCTTGGGACGCGCGGCGAGCTCACGCAGCCGGTCGTACGTCTCCGGACGGGCTTTCGACGCATCGTGCGGCTGCACACCGACGCTGGCGACCATCTGCGCGTGCCCATCCGCCAGCCGGATGCCGGCTTCGAGATCGGGCGGACCGTGTCCGGTGCCGACTGCCAGCATGGCCTCGACGCCCGCCGCCAGCGCCCGTTCGATCACGGCCTCGCGGTCCGCGTCAAACTGCGCGTCGTCCAGATGACAGTGCGAATCGACTAGGGTCATGCTACTTCAACCGCGCGCCGACCGGTATGTCTTCGAGGAACCCCGCCAGCACCGGCTTGCCGCCCTCGACCGAAGCCGCCACGATCATCCCGTTGGAGACCACCCCGCGCAGCTTGCGCGGTTCGAGGTTGGCGACGATGACGACCTTGCGTCCCACCAATTGCTCGGGCTGGTAGGCTTCGGCGATGCCGGCCACCAGCGTGCGCGGCTCGGCCTCGCCCACGTCAATCGTCAGATGGAGCAGCTTGTTCGCGCCCTTCACCGGCTCGGCCGTGAGCACGCGCGCCACACGCAGATCCACCTTGGCGAAATCGTCGATGGTGATTTTGGGCGTTGCCTCGGCGACGGGCACGGGCGGTGCAAGCGTCTTACCCAACAGCGCCGCCTGGCGCGCGGCCTCCTCCTCTTCGAGAGCGCGCATCTGGGGGATCGCGACCTTGGCGTCGATGCGCGGGAACACCCCCACCACCTCGCCGATCTTCTGTCCCGCGGGCAATTGACTCCAGGCGAGCTGGTCCAGACGCACCGAGGCCAGCGGCTCCGTCATGCCCAACTGCGCCCAGATCTTCGCCGTCGATTCGGGCAGCACCGGCGCCAGCAGAACCGTCGCGATCCGCAGCACGTTGGCTGCGGTGTAGAGCGTCTCGTCCAACGCCGCGCGGCCCTCCTCCCCCTTCTTGAGCAGAGTCCACGGCGCCTGCTCGACGATGTATTTATCGGTGGCCGAAAGCAGCGCCCACAGCGCCTCTAGGCCCTTCGAGAATTCGAACTCGGCGAACGACGCGATCATGTTGGCCGTCGTCGTGCGCGCCAGCTCTGCAATCGCGGGCGCGCCCGTGCCCGCCGGGATCGCCCCGGCGTTGTACTGCCGGATCATGGTCAGCGTGCGGCTCGCCAGATTGCCCAGGCCGTTCGCCAGGTCCGAATTGTAGCGGCCCACCAACGCGTCGTAGCTGAAGCTGCCGTCCTGCCCGAACACCACCTCGCGCAGCAGGAAGTAGCGCAACGCGTCCACGCCCATCACCTTCCGGATCGGCTCCGGCCGCACGATGTTCCCTCGCGACTTGCTCATCTTGCTCTCTTCGAACAGCAGCCAGCCGTGCGCGAAAATCCGCTTCGGCAGCTCCAGGCCCGCGGCCATCAGAAACGCCGGCCAGTAGACGGCGTGGAAGCGCACGATCTCTTTGCCGATCAGGTGCAGGTCGGCCGGCCACATCCCTTCGCCCTCGACGGCGCTCATGTATGTGATCAGCGCGTCGAACCACACGTAGAAAACGTGCGGCGCCTCGCCCTCGACAGGAATGCCCCACTTCATGTTGCTGCGCGTGATGGAGACGTCGGTGAGCCCTTGCTTGACGAACGCGATCACCTCGTTGCGCCGCGTCTCGGGCTGGATGAACTTCGGCTCGCGCTCGTAGAGCTCCAGCAGCCGGTCACCGAATGCCGACAGCTTGAAGAAGAAGTTCTCT
>Ga0182027_10003538_pt1 | contig 24683 bp, 27 predicted proteins | sample 712E1DmetaG_FD_121300 | JGI IMG/M metagenome (GOLD analysis project Ga0182027, IMG submission 121300) | Permafrost microbial communities from Stordalen Mire, Sweden - 712E1D metaG (Illumina Assembly) | ecosystem: Environmental > Terrestrial > Soil > Wetlands > Permafrost | place: Sweden... | reverse complement strand
TAAATCCTTTGCCGCTTGTAAAATATTTAAAGACCCCTTAATATTAGTTTCAACATACGCCTCAGGTGAACAATATGAATACGGAATCCCAATTAAAGCGGCAAGATGGAAAACCATTTCCACATCACGCATCGCATACCGGACAATATCCGCATCTCGAACATCACCAGAAATTACTTCTATTCGCCCTTTTCGCGCTGATGAATCCAACCAGCCCCAAGCATTCCTAGAGTTATAATGAACAAAGGCCTTAACATTATATCCAGAAACCGACAACTTTTCAGTTAGATGACTCCCGATAAATCCACCTGCACCTGTAATTAATACTCGCTTATTTTTTAGTTTCATTTTTATTCCTTAGAAGGAACCTGATATTGAATAATATTTCTGGTCCAATTAATTCCTTTTTTCCTTAATATAGCGTCCCCTTCTCCCTTTGGTTCCAACCCAGCTACCCTCATATCGGAATCCATCATAATCTTAACAAGTTCTTTAAATGTTACTTTGGGCGACCAATTAAGAACCTTTTTAGCCTTAGAGATATCAGCTAAAAGATAATCAACTTCAGTAGGACGATAATAAACAGGATCTATTTTAACATATTTTTTGTAATCCAACCCACAATATCCAAAGGCCTCAGTCACAAATTCCTCAACTGAATGACTTTCACCAGTACCGATTACATAATCGCCCGGACTATCTTGCTGAAGGATCCTCCATTGACACTCAACGAACTCAGGAGCAAACCCCCAATCTCTTTTGGCCTTCAAATTACCTAAGTAAAGCTTATCCTGTTTCCCCGCAAGAATATGCGCAACAGCTCTTGTAATCTTGCGAGTGACAAACGTTTCACCACGCCTAGGACTTTCATGGTTAAAGAGTATGCCATTACAAACAAACATATTATAACTTTCACGATAATTTACAGCAATCCAATAAGAATAAACCTTAGCAACACCATAAGGGCTTCTCGGATAAAATGGCGTCATTTCATTCTGAGGTGGAGGCGAAGCTCCAAACATTTCACTAGACGACGCCTGATAAAAACGAGTTTTTATTCCACTCCTTCGCACAGCCTCCAGGAGACGCACCGTACCAAGCCCAGTTATATCACCTGTATACTCTGGAATTTCAAAACTCGTTCTAACGTGACTTTGCGCACCCAAATGATAAATCTCGTCTGGCTGAATGTTATAAATTATATGTGTAAGTTGGCTGGCATCACTTAAATCACCGAAGTGGAGAAACATTTTTGCATCACGCTCGTGAGGATCCACATATATGTGGTCTATCCTATGGGTGTTAAAAGTACTGGCACGACGTCTTAAGCCATGGACTTCGTACCCCTTAAAAAGCAAAAATTCTGCTAAATATGAACCGTCTTGGCCAGTAATCCCAGTTATTAGAGCTTTTTTCATTTACTTCCTTTCATATCTTTTAAGATTGCTTCGCCCCTCCGGGGATCGCAATGACGTTTTACTTTTTACTCTTCTGCCAAAATTCCAGAAAGAAAGCTAAGAATACACCAAACATTAAACTAAAAATACCCGCGATAATAACATTTTGTTTTTTCTTAGGCCCTACAGGATTTTTAGGCTTAATTGGCGCGTCAAAAACCTTGAAATCCTTAGAATTAGATAACAAAATTTGCAAATCGTTTCTTTGATTTCTTAGATCAGTAAGATTATTCTCATATTTAGGGAGGGTATTTTGTAAAATGATCATCCTCAGAGATAACTCTGCTTGAGAAATATCCTTAGAACTAGGGATACCAATAATCATATTTTGCGTCCTAGTTATATCTTCTTCGGCATTCTTAATTGCTCCCTGTAATTCCTTTAAACGCCCTTTAATAATAGCCGTTCTCTCCTGGTAAAAATTTTGACCTTGGGCAATAAGCGGATTTACGATTGCTTCATTTATCTTAAGGGCCGTACCAATACCAGGATAAGTTATCTTAATTTTTAACAAATTGGTACCGCTTATATCGCTAATTTTAATATCTTTCTGGAGATTCTCAACTGTAATCTTAAGGTTTAGATCATTAATTATAGATAGAAGCAGATTTTGATTTAGCATTATTGCTTTCGCCTCTTCATTTTTAATTAAAAATTCACCAACACTCCCAAGTTGAACTGTAGTAGTAATTTCATAAATCCTGGGCATTAAAAGGCTAACTATTGCTGTAATAACAACTGCAATAAAGAATACGTTCAAGATAAGTTTTTTTCTTTTGATTATGATATTGATGTATTCCCGCAGATCAATTTCATCTTCCTGGATATACTGTTGATTTTCCATTTACGCCTCCTTAATAATTGCGGGTTCTTGATTAGATTGCTTCGTCGGGCTATACCCTCCTCGCAATGACGTGCTTTTATCACTCAACGAAGACTCAAACTCTTGTTTCAATTGATTATATTCTACCTCTTTTATTTGTAGGAAATGCTTGATAAGCCTTAATTTTTCTTCCAAGCCTTTCTCGGTTAAAAGATAATGGATTTTTCTTAGCTTCCCGGGATTACTGGTGAAACTTTTGGCCTTAATGAAACCCTTTACAATAAGCTTACGTAGGAGATAATTAGTTTTACCTAAGGAGATACTCAGGCGGCTTGAAAGATCGCGCTGAGTAATATTTGGCTTGGCCTCTAACTCTTTGAGAATAAAGAGAGTTTCTTCTGTTTGAGGTTGTTCAGTCATTGAACAGATATTTTAACAAACAAGGAGAAAAAGTCAAGAAATATGACGGATTTTTAACTTAGAAAGGGATGGTTATTCCTGCTTCTATTGCCTGTTCTTTTTGGCGGGATTTCAGTCTTATAAAGGCTTCGGCATCAAAGGATTCCAAGAATTTATGCGTCATGGTAAGAGTTATGCCTAAGGGTTCATCCAATTCATTATTAAGCGCGAAAATAACCTTGTTATGGCCAAAGGTTACCTCTGCTCCAAATTATATAGCTCTAACCTTACCCTGGCCATAATCCATCTGGAAAATTAGAGAATCATAGACAGTGTATGTAATTTCATTAAAATTTGTTAGATTCTCTCTCTTTCTACGTCTATTGACATTAGAAAGGGGGATTTTTTATGTTTAAGAATAAAATGATGAGATAGCGATAAATAGAAACGAACACTATTCTTTAAAAAAGGAGTTTTGTATGAAGAAACTTAACGTTTTGGGGATCGAAATAGCTTATTATAGAAAAAATGATCAAGACTATGTCTCATTGACAGATATGTTAAAGGCCAAGGACGGTGGTTTTTTTATTTCTGATTGGCTTAGAAATAGAAATACTGTTGAATTTCTGGGTATCTGGGAGCGAGTCTATAATCCGGATTTTAATTATGGCGAATTCGCCATAATTAAAAATCATGCTGGCCTGAATAACTATAAAATAAGCGTTAAAGATTGGGTTGAGAAAACCAATGCCATTGGTTTGAGAGCAACAGCCGGAAGATATGGAGGAACCTACGCGCATAAAGATATTGCTTTTGAGTTTGGCATGTGGATAAGCGCGGAATTTAAAATTTACCTTATTAAAGAATTTCAACGATTAAAAGAAGATGAAAATAATCGTTTGAAATTAGGCTGGAACTTACAACGTACTTTAGCTAAAATCAACTACCGTATACATACCGATGCTATAAAAGAGAAGCTAATTCCTAAAGAGCTGACTAAAGCACAGATAAACATTATCTATGCTTCGGAGGCTGATGTTTTGAATATGGCATTATTTGGCATGACATCTCAAGATTGGAACAATAATAATATTGAGAAAAAAGGCAATATTAGGGATTATGCTGATATATCGCAACTAGTATGTCTTTCGAATCTTGAAAATTTGAATGCTTTATTTATTAGTGAGAACTTTCAACAGGAAGAAAGATTGTTAAAGCTAAATAGGATTGCCATCCAACAAATGAAATTACTCACTAATGATCTTCGGGTCAAAAAACTGGGAGCTAAAAACTAGAAAACATTCCTAAAAAGGGATGGTTATTCCTGCTTCTATTGCCTGTTCTTTTTGGCGGGATTTTAGTCTTACAAAGGCTTCAGCATCAAAAGATTCCAGGAATTTATGCGTCATGGTAAGAGTTATGCCTAAGGGTTCATCCAATTCATTATTAAGCGCGAAAATAATCTTGCTGTGACCAAAAGTTACCTCTGCCCCAAATTCTATAGCTCTAACCTTGCCCTGGCCATAATCCATCTGGAAAGTTAACCCTAAATTACGGCCAAACTTCCATTCACCATAGAGAATAAGTACCTGGCCGGGCGTGGTCAGACGGCTCTGACGGATACCTACGCCAATACGGTAGCGAATCTCTCCTTTTTTAGGGTAAAGTATCGGTGATTCAAGCTGAACCCTGAATTCAAAACGCGAGGTTGAGCTTCCTTCAAGTATATAAACAAGGCGGTTAGCTGAAGATATGTCCCAATAGCCTTTAAAAGTTAATAAATCCGGGCCATCCCCAAACCTGTATTCAATCTGTTGGTTGTTGTTTATTTTCCAGCTACCTTTAAAAGTGTAAGTTTCAGGTGGGCCCTTGCGCAAGGTAGCCTCAAAACAAAGTTCATTATAATCATTGGCGCGCCAGGTGCCTTTAAGTTTAAGTATGCGCAGCCTCTGGCGGTTGGTTTTAGATTCAGTTTGGATGGTTTCGATAACGAGGACGTCAGATTCAACGGCGATAAAACGTTTTCGCAGGGTATTATTTGGTTTAATCATAAGAATTGAAGAACAGTATGTTCCAAGATTGAACATACTGAACTCTCCCTTAACTCGCCTGAATTAAACCATAGACAATATAGTAATTCTATCTAAAATAAAGGGTTGCGAAAGAAATACTAAAGCTTATTTGCCGATATCCTTACCGTTTTGCCATTTTTCCATACGGCTAAAGGGCGCCCGGATTTTTTATGCTCCTCAACAACCTGGCGTATCGCGCTTTTCATAGCTAATTCCGCCTTATCCTGTATAGTAATCTCCTTCTTCATTCTTTGTTCTCCATTCTTATAATCTTATTAAATAATTGCTCATCTGAAACAATTAAATTGCCATCTACATTTTTTGCAATTAAAGCGGGGATGATGCCTGAATTATTAAAAATCATCCAAGAATCCAATAATGGCTGGTACAACCTAAACAAATTAACCATAGACCTAGTAAAGCGCCTGCGCACATCCTTGGAGGGGACATCGTGGCCACCCCTTAAAACTCTTTCCTTAATACGCACAATAGCAAGCTGCGAATTAGGTATCCATAGAAAGAAAAGATGCAATTTATACCCTTTTACTTTTAATTTCTTAAGAAGATTAACATATGATTTACCTGACAACGTGGTCTCAAATCCAAAATCAACCCCACTTTCCGCAAGGCCGTTAATCTGCTCCAAAACAATTCTTCCAGCTTTTATAGCAAATACACGGGGAGAAAATGGCGAAAGCCCCTGCGCTATGAGATCAGCATTCACAAAATTCTGACATACAGCATAATCAGGCAAGAATTTATTCGCAAATGTAGTCTTCCCTGAACCGTTAGGACCGGCAATTATATATACATTTTTGTTATTTTTCATATATTTTATAAACAATATTATAACATTACGACGAGGAAAGTAAAGGGAAAATAGGGTAGCGCTCCTATTTTCCCGGGATCCTCTCAATTATCCCCACCACATAGCTATAAGTCCTCTTGGGATTATCTATATTCTTCCAGGCGATTATGCCAAAGGCCTTTTTTACTTTCCTCTCTCCGTATTGGTTTGTCTTTAGGATTATATCTATGATTACTTCAGGATTATTCTCTTCAAAAACAATCTCTGCGTATTTTCTTGCTTTTGTGTACGCAACCTTACCATATTTATCTTCTACCGTTTTTAGTTTAAATTCTGACACTTTGAGATCATAGGGCCTTAAGATTTTATACATTTTAGGCAATCTTTCATCATAAGGTTTATTGGTTAATGTGTCATACTTTACTTCTATTAACCTCTTTCTTCTTAATTCACCCATCCCCTTAGTGATAATATCTTCATCCACCCCGCCGAATTGCTTAATTATTGTGGCAACACTCTTTGACCAAAATGGCTTTGAGTCGCTTATATCAGAATAAGCTAAATTTATAAAATAACAGAATTTAGCCCTGAAGGTTAAAACCCTGTTCCAGCCGAAATTAAAATAATCATCCGGAACCTCAAAAAAATTAGGGGACGTTTCTATTTCACTGTCATTGCGAGGCAGCGTAGCTGCCAAAGCAATCCCATCCTTAACCAGCGTTATGGTTGCCTCCTTGCCATAACCTGTCTCAAACTTTATCAGCTTATATTTCTGCTCTAATTTCTTAAGCACTCTTGTAATTTGCCTTCTATAATCTGAATTAATCCAGCCTTCATAAATCCCAAGATACTTGGCTAATGCTTCATAGGTTATCGTTAATTTAACTCCGGCTTTGCCATTGGATTCTTTAAGCAGGTACAAATAAATATCAAAAGCTCGCTCATCACTGGCTTTCACCATTTGAGGCGCAAGAGCAGGGTTTTCCATAAACTCCCAGCTAATCGGCGTTGAAGGACCGATAAAATTAAGGTATTGCTCTATATTCTCGTCTATCTTGATCGTCTTAATATAACTTAAAATATCCCCTGCCAAACCTTTTGACTTGATCAAAACATTTACTTCATTACTTTTATTAAATGAGGATTCCGTCCAATTCGTACTGCCTAATATGGATATATTCTTGTCTATGATCACCGTTTTAGCATGGGTATATCTTACCGGCTCATCATAATACACCCTTACTCCTGCTTCTTTCAGGCGTTTGTAAGCCCTTATGCTTTTGATTTTAGCTTCCCAGTCGCTTGTGCTCCTGCGCTGCACAAAATCAACATTTTGATCCAGGATAACTTCTACATCCACCCCTCTTCGCTTTGCATCTATTAGGGCGCTGACTAACTGATCAGCTTTTAAATTTTCTTTGTACGCGGATAATTCGATGACGAACATTACGAGGTTTATTGACTTCTCTGCTTTTGATATGGCCTCTATTGTGGCGGGAAAGTATTTAGTTCCGCTTATATCTGCTACTTCTGCATCATAAGAATAAGCCCTCGCAGTTATTCCTAATACTGCAAGGGCTATTAATAAATAGGGACAGCGACCATTTTTCATATGGATTAATAGGGACAGCGACCATTTATTAAATGGTCGCTGTCCCTATTTAACTATCCTTCAACCTTAATAGTTATGCTCTTTACGCATGAAGGCAGTTCATGATTTTCTGTATTATTAACCGTATACTGCCATTCGTCATAGTCAAATGCCACCGCATAACACCTAAAAGCCTCTTTTCCGTCAAACTTAACCAAAAATCCGCCGTCAGCCATATGCAGATCCTCCTATAAAATTAGGGGACGTTCTATTTTCGCCCCCTATTGCGTGCAAGCTTCTTCATAAGAGCTTTTGGGTTCTCAATCAAATCCGTGGCGCTCCAGGCATCGCTGCAGTATTTTTTAATATATTCATACGGCAAGTACCCGTAACCCTTATCCGCCCATTTTGCGCCCCAGGAATTCTTAAACTTAAAAATCTTAAGTTTATCATCATAGCCGACAATACAAATAGCATGCCCTCCCATCAGCTGTTCTTTACGCTTAGGCATAGGGACAAAACCATTTTTCTCCACACTTTTATTAAACCATGATTTATACACATCTACTCCGGCAAGAAAGGGACCATTTACTACTAAGCTACGTTTCATATCAAGTTGTGAGCCTAGGCGGGCATAAGCTTTAATCTTAAACCTTTTTGCGTCTTTATCTGCGCCTTTTAGAGGGAGGTTTTTTTGATGCGGAGCATACGGCCAGAATGATTCATGGCAAACCCCGTAATTTAACAGCACCTTCATCGCAACACGTGGATAGGTACCTTCTCCGAATGGATCGCCGTCGATTTTCTTACATTGACTATAGAGAAAACGCGGGGAAAGAGTGATTAGCTTACGATACTCCTTCTTATCCTGGAATTCTTTAACGCCAGCAACTGAAGCAAAAGCTACACAAGTTCCTTCGTTACCTTGGTTTCTAACCGGGCTCATTAATTTAGTGAAGTCAAAACTGATCGGGACAGGAACTACGGGCAGGACTAACCCCATGGGAATATCGCGGGAGTCTACTGGATCCTTACGGCAACCAAGAGCATAAATAGGGACAGCGACCATTATTCCTCCAAATTTGGGACGCTCCTATTTAAAATCAGGGGACGTTTCTATTTTACTAACATCCTCTATTTATGTCAATATAATTGTAGGCAGTGTACGTAATTACAGCAAAGATAAGTAGTTACGGAATAAATACTGCGGCTAGCTTTTAATTCAAATCAAATCGTGGTTTTGGTGGCTCAGGCGGCGGCTCAAGTAATTTCTTAATCACCTCAAATATCACCTGAATGTCCGTTTCATGTAATTGATACTTCCGCTCTAATTCCTCAAGTTTCTCTGCCAGCTCTTTATGTATTAATAACAACTCCCGTAATTTTACGAATGCACGCATAATAGCTATATTAACTTCTATAGCGCGTTCACTATTAAGCACAGAAGAAAGCATGGCAACGCCCTGTTCGGTAAAAGCATAAGGCAAATATTTAACATTCCTGCCTTGCTTCAAGGTCACAAATTGTGACCTTGAAGCTTCTGCTTCTTCCCATGATATTTGGAACATAAAATCCATAGGGAAACGTCTTGTATTCCTCTTAACTGCCTGATTCAAAACCTTTGTAGTGACTCCATACATCTCTGCCAAGTCCCGATCCAATATGACTTTCCTGCCTCTCACCAACAAGATCTTTGTTGCCACTATCTCAACCGCAATCTCTTTTTTATTCATTTATGCCTCCTTGCACCAATAGACGCAACAAGAGGTAAAATCTAATTACATAATACCCCAACTTGAAGTCGCAAATTGCGACTTCAAGTTAGAAGTTTCTCTCTTTGATATCACAATTTGTGATATCAAACCTGAAGAGTTATAAGCCATAAGCAGTCTACGTAATTGCATTAAACCCTACCTTCGGCTTTTCCGGCACAGGTGGAGACGCCATAAGCTGCTTAATTGCTTCAAAAATTGCAACTATATGCCTATCAAACTCTGAAAATTTCATATCATGATTCTTATATTTAAGCTCAAGAGCTTCGATTTTAGCAGCAAGATCCTTATTCGTTAGCAAAATCCCCCTCATTCGTACAAACGCCCGCATAATAGCAATATTGACCTCTATAGCGCGCTTGCTATTAAGCACGGAAGAAAGCATCGCTACGCCTTGTTCGGTAAAAACATATGGCAATTTTCTCAATCCTCCCCAACTTGATGTTCCAAATTGGAACATCAAGTTTTCTGCTTCCTGTTTCGTCAACTGAAACATAAAATCCTTAGGGAAACGCTGCAAATTACGCTTAACAGCCTTATTTAAGTCCCTAGTTCCTACTCCATACAGACTTGCTAGATCTCTATCCAACATCACCTTTTTACCTCTCACCAACAAAATCTTCGTTGCCACTACCTCAACCGCAACCTCTTTTTTATTCATTTATGCCTCCCTGCACCAATAGACGCAACAAGAGGAAAAATCTAACAAAGAACGGGGACGTTTCTATTTATTAAATAGAAACGTCCCCTGATTTTCGTCTAAAAATAGATCCGACCCCAATTTCCTATTAGGTCAGATCTTTTTGCGCGCTATAAATTTGCTTAATCGTCTCTTCTATGCCGAATTTATACTGCCAGCCCGGATAATGCGTCTTGAACTTAGATACATCGCTGATCCACCAGATATGGTCGCCGATACGGTTAGTATCAATATATTCATAATCAAACTTCTCACCGGTTAGCTTCTCGCACATTTCAATTGCTTCCAGGACCGAAACATTAGCGAACCTGCTTCCACCCATGTTATAGACCTCTCCGCAGCGCGGATTCTGGAAATAGCTATAGAAGGCGTTTACCAGGTCAAAAGAGTGGATATTATCCCTTACCTGTTTTCCCTTGTAACCGTAAATTTTATATTTGCGTTTAATAACAGCACATTTAACTAAATAAGACAAAAATCCATGCAGCTCAGCACCGGAATGTGCCGGGCCGGTAAGACATCCTCCTCTAAAAACTCCGGTTTTAAGATGAAAATATTTCCCATACTCCTGCGTCATAATGTCAGCGCTAACCTTTGAGGCGCCGAAAACCGAATGCAGGCAATTGTCGATGCTCATTGTTTCATCAATGCCTTTAAAATATTTATGGTCGACAGATATCTCAAAACGCTTTTCTTTTTCAACTAAAGGAAGCCGGTTTGGGGTATCGCCATATACTTTATTCGTTGAGGTAAAGATAAAAACCGCCTGAGGGGATAACTTACGCAGAGCCTCAAGCATAACCAGCGTGCCTTGGGCATTAACACCAAAATCAACTACCGGATCTTTAGCAGCCCAATCATGGGACGGCTGGGCCGCGGCGTGCACAATTAAAGCTATATCTTTATTGTATTTCTTGAAGATTGAATTGATTTTACTCTGATTGCGGATATCTACGGAATAATGCCGATAGTTTTTATGCAGCTTTTGCAGGCGTTTCTTGTTCCAAAGGGTTGAACCATCAGCCCCAAAAAAGCTTTTGCGCATATTGTTATCAATGCCAACAACATCAAAGCCTTTTTCGGCGAAGAAACTCACTGTTTCAGAACCAATTAACCCACAAGAACCTGTGACTATAATGATTGCCATGTTTTTAATAGGGACAGCGACCATTTAATAAATGGTCGCTGTCCCTATTTATAAAGTTTATTTATATCTTTAAGCTTACTTTTAAGCCATCCTTGATGCTTAAGCGACCAATCCACTGTAAGTTTAAGACCCTGAGGAAGCTTAACGTTCGGTTTCCAAACCAATTCTCTGCTAACTTTTCTCGAATTAAGGCTATATCTTATATCATGGCCTAAACGGTCTTTAACAAATTCAAATCTATTCTGGCTGACTCCGAGAGTTTTTAGTAATAATTTAACCGTATCTATGTTTTTGCTCTCACAATTACTACCCAGATTATAAATCTGGCCGATTTTACCCTTGCGCATAATCGTCATAATTCCCTTCACGCAATCATCGACATAAAGCCATTCACGCACGTTTAACCCTTTGCCATAAACCGGGACTTTCCCTTCTTCTATTATTCTTAATATGGCAAGCGGGATAAGTTTCTCCGGATATTGCCACGGCCCATAATTATTCGACGGCCGGATAATTATCGCGGGAAACTTATTTGTCCTTATATATGCCTGCACCAATAGGTCTGCCGCTGCCTTGGAAGCCGCATAAGGACTATTAGGCTTAATCGGTGAATCCTCATTAAACTTACCGTTTGCGATCTCACCATAAACCTCATCCGTTGAGATAAAAATAAATTTCTGTACTTTATGTTCACGGCTAGCATCAATAAGAACTTGCGTTCCCTTGATATTAGTTTCCACAAACGGCGTAGCATCATTAATACTACGGTCAACGTGGCTTTCAGCAGCAAAATGAACTACAATGCCTGGTTTCTCTTTAGCAAAAATAGATCCGACCCCGTTTTTGCTGCAGATATCGGTTTTATAGAACTTGAACTTACCCCTCACCTCTTCAAGGCGTTTCAGGTCACCGGCATAGGTAAGCTTATCGATAACAACGATCTCAGATTGCTTCGTCGCTTCGCTCCTCGCAATAACGGAGATAAGCCTCACAAAGGCGCTGCCAATAAAACCCGCACCGCCGGTAACTAAGATTTTAGGTATTCTTTTACGCATTCTTCTAAGATTGAATTAATGTTTCTAACTTTAAAACCTGTTTTCTCAAGCTTGCTTGTAGACAAAATCAGGTTAGTCCTGATTAAGCCTAACTTCTTCAAAACAATCACTTTGAATTTAAAAACAGGAACATATTTTTGATAAACCTTCATAAGCTCAGGATAACGCAGTCCGCCCTTATTTACTACATTATACACCCCTCGGGCGTCAATTTTAATCAAATGTTTGACTGCCTGGATAAAATCAGGGATGTAGGTTACGGAATTGGGGATATCAATTACTTTCTTGTATTTTATAAGCTTATCTAACACATTCTTAGGATGTTTAGCATTAAGCAAAGGTATGCGTATCCTCGTAATAAGTATATTGTAATCCCGGCCAAGTACCTCAAGCGCCCTTTCCGCATAAATCTTGCTGCGGCTGTAAAAAAGCTTAAAGAAATAATCCTGGCTATTTTCATTTATCGGTTTATTTTTCTTATAATCATAATCAAAAATACAACCACTGCTTATATGCACAAACTTAATATTATTGCGCAGGCATATCTCAGCCAAAATTACCGGGACGAAACTATTTGCCAATAGAGTTGCGTCCTTTTCCAGCTCACAGTCGTCTACATTACGCCTGCCAGTAATACCAATACAATTAATGATTATCTTAGGACGATATTTCTTAACCAGCTTCTCGGCATCGCTAAAACAATTTATCATTGAGCCGTCGATCTTACAGCTAAGCTCTTTTTGCAGCCTTTCGCCGATAAAACCTTTTCCCAAAATTAAAATATTTTTATTCATCCTTAATTAAATCCTTTAAGTATTCTCCATAACTGGTTGGCGTCTGGCTGGCAAGTTTTAGTAATTGTGTTTTATTAATATATCCCATACGGTACGCCACCTCTTCAATACAACCAATCTTTAACCCTTGCCTGTCTTCTATTGTCTTAATAAAAACTGACGCGTCAATGAGCGATTCATAGGTACCCGTATCAAGCCAGGCATGGCCACGGCCAAGGAATTCCGCCTTGAGCTTACCTCTTTTAATGTATTCATTATTTACTGACGTGATCTCAATCTCTCCCCTAGCGGAAGGCCTAATATTCTTGGCAATCTTGACTACCTTATTATCATAAAAATATAACCCTGAAGCTACCCAATTAGATTTTGGCTTTTTAGGCTTCTCTTCAATCGAAATCACCTTACATCTCTTATTAAACTCAAGCACGCCATAACGCTGGGGATCCTTTACATAATAACCGAAGATTACAGCTCCATCTTTTATCTTCGCTGACTGCTGCAAGAGTTCACTTAAATTATAGCCATAGAAAATATTATCCCCCAAAATAAGGCAAACGCTATCACGGGCGATAAAATCTTCAGCAATAACAAAACTCTGAGCAATCCCTTTTGGCTCAGGCTGGGTTGCATAAGTAAGCTTAATCCCTAAGCTGCGGCCATCACCGAGCAGGTCTTTAAATCTTGGAGTATCTTTTGGAGTTGAAATCACCAGGATATCCTTTATTCCCGCAAGCATTAAAACCGATAAAGGATAATAAATCATCGGCTTGTCATAGATAGGCAACATCTGCTTGCAGACGCCTTTAGTTATCGGATAAAGCCTTGTAGCTTTACCACCGGCTAAAATTATGCCTTTCATTTAACCCTCCCAAACTTAAAATATAAGAATATCAACACCAGTAAGCTTATTAAAGTAATCGCGTTGGCGAATATGATTATGGGATCCTGGCGGAAAAATCCGTAGACCATCCAGAGAAAAACACCGGTAGAAAGCTGGAATAAAGTAACCGGGCTTACATCCTTAACAGACTTGGTCCTTAACGACCTGGCTATCTGCGGGATAAAGGAAAACATGGTGAGGGTGGCGGCGCTTGCGCCAATCATCGTCCAAAGCATAATTAATTATTATATCTCTAAACCCTTAAAAAATAAAGGATTAATAGGGACAGCGACCATTTATTTTCAGCTAAAATGGGAAAAAATATTACGGCCTTCCTGTTAGCTACCTACGAAGTGTAAGCGGGCTAAGAATATTGCATTGCATATTTATCGAGAAGTTCACGTATCATTTTCTGATATTTTGTATGATATTGCCCTGCCTTATGTTTAAAAAATTCAACGCTCTTTTTATTAAGGGCTATAGTAACTTTAACCGTCTTCTCGGCAGTTACCAATTCTTCGGGTGCCGGAAGAAAATCCTTAACCCTCGTGAGCTTACCAATAGGCATATTCAGATCTTCAGTCTTTCTTTTCATAATAAACCTTTCCTTTTCTCCAGTAGCCAGCGACGAAAATCCTTATCTTGATTCCCGAATCAGGTACCAAACAAAGCTTTCGTATTCTTCATCTATCCATCTAAAATATAATATAGTTCTAATAATATATCAATATAATAATACATATAATTATATGTATTATTATCGACAATCAGCACACCTTGCTCTATCTCCTTATTTCATTTCCTCTCGTATCGGCAATCTCAATGCGCTTGCGGCAGGAAGTTTTCCAGCCAGATATTTAGGCAATTTATTAGTAAGATAGTATTCGACAACTCCCATCGGCTTCTTGACACTACGCAAAGCATACTCAACCACGATGTTATCTTTAGCCGCACACAGAATAATGCCTATTGACGGATTTTCATCTCTCAGCCTTACTTGTTCATCCAATAGCTGCAGGTAAAAATCCATTTTCCCGGCATATTCGGGTTTAAACTTGCCGGTCTTAAGCTCAACTGCTACAAGGCATTTCAATAAACGGTTAAAAAACAAAAGGTCAACTAAATATTCATTATTCTTTAATGCGAGCCGGTATTGGCTCCCAAGAAATGAAAACCCCTTACCCATTTCAAGCATAAAGCGCTTAATTTTTTCAACAAGGCGGCGTTCTAACTCCCGCTCGATCACGGATTTTGTTATATCAAAAAAATCGAGGTTATAAACGCTTTTTATGGATTCATCCGCCTGCTCAGCAAGATATACAGGAAGAACTTTAGGGAAATTATGAGTTTTCTGTTTTAGGTTAAACTCGTAAGCTTTGGCCTTTATCTGATTAAGCAACACATTCCTTGACCAGCCTAAATCACGGGAAGATTTAACATAATATTCCCGTTCTTTATCATCGGAAACTTTCTCCATAATCAGCAGATTATGTCCCCACGGAATTTCTGCAACAAGCTGTTGCAGAAATGACTTGTTTTTGTATTCCTCATAGAATCTGCGCATATTCCAAACATTTCTTTCCGAAAAACCGTGGACTTGCGGAAACGCCTCTTTCAAGTCGTTTGCGAGCTTCTCAACTACCGCATCTCCCCACTTATATTTTTTCTGCCTCCTTACAATAGTCCTACCAATATCCCAGTATAACTTTATAAGTTCTTTATTGACCAACCTAATTGCCTGAATCCGTGCCGTAACAATGTGCGATTTGATTTCATTTAAAAACTTGATATATTCTTTGCCTATAGCATTCTTCACTCCGCACTTCTCCTTCCTCGCGTTATTATTTTCTTCCTGCTATAACAGACGCGAGAAACAACAAAATCTAACATTTATTTTCCAACATAAAACCATAGACAGTGAAAGTAATTTTATTAATACTAGGTAGTTACAAAAGAAATGCTTGAGGAATATGATGTTAAGTAAACTGTCTACAAGGTAAGCTTAAGAAACCTGCGGGAACCGGCCTTGAGGATGCCGGGTTCATACGGAACAAAATCATCTTTATCAACTTTAACATTGTTAAAACTAACTGCTCCCTGCTTAATCAGCCTGCGCGCTTCATTACCACTGGCAGCCAGCTTGCTTTCAGTAAGAATGGTTAAAACTGTTTTTTTGCCGTCAGTCTTAAAGACCGGCATATCTTGGGGGATCTCTTTTTGGGAAAATACGCGGGTAAACTCCTCAGCTTCTTTTTCCGCTGCCTGGCTAGAGTGGTATTGAGTAATGATAATCTTGGCCAGATTTACCTTAGCTTCCTTAGGATGCATCCCTTTAACTGAATTTAAATCTTCGTCAGTAAGCAGTTCATAATATTTGAGCATCAACTCGTCGGAAATTGACATAATCTTGCCGAACATATCTTTTGCCGGCTCATTTATGCCGATATAGTTATCATAAGACTTGCTCATCTTCTGTACGCCATCAGTGCCTTCAAGAAGCGGCATAGTCAGCACAACCTGCTGCGGCTGGTTAAAATCTTTTTGAAATTCGCGGCCAACCAGCAGGTTAAATATCTGGTCAGTTCCCCCCAACTCCACATCAGCCTCGAGCACAACTGAATCATAACCCTGCATCAGAGGGTAAATAAACTCCAAAATGGAGATATTCTCACCTTTTGTATAACGTTTTTTAAAATCGTCGCGGGCAAGCATCTGGGAAACCGAGGCGTGAGTGGTAAGCTTAAGCATCTCCACAACCGTCATCTTTTCAAACCATTTACTGTTAAAGACTATTTTTAACTTGTGTACATCCAGAATTTTAGCTACCTGCTTTTCGTAGGTTTGGGCATTTTTGACTACTTCTTGCTTGGTAAGTTGTTTTCTGATCTCCGAGCGGCCGGTAGGATCCCCAATCTGGCCGGTAAAATCTCCGATTAGAAAATAAACCTCATGCCCTAAATCCTGGAACTGGCGCAGTTTCCTTAAAAGGACAGTATGCCCCAAATGTAAATCCGGGGCAGTAGGGTCAAATCCCGCCTTGATCTTTAAGGGGCGTTTGGTTTTAATACTCTCTTCGAGCTTTTTACGCAGTTCGCTTTCAGAGAATATATCAACCACCCCGCGCTTAATAATATTTAGCTGTTCTTCAATATTCTTCATAATTAAGCAACGTCATTGCGAGGAGCGAAGCGACGAAGCAATCTGAATTGCTTCGGGTACTCACGTGCCCTCGCAATGACGCAACATTTTCTTATAGGCGGGCGGTAAGGCCGATTTTCGCCTGCTCCACATCCACCTTGATTACTTTTACCTTTATTTTATCTCCGGGCTTTAAATTGGCAACTGTTTCTTTTTCAATTTCGCTGGAATAAATCAAACCTTCCAGCTCATTGTCAATTTTAGCAAACACGCCAAACTCCGTGAGGCTGGACACCTCTGCCTCTAATTGCGTATCTAGAGGATATTTTTCCGCAATTTTTGCCCAAGGATTTTCCTGTAATTGTTTTAATCCTAAAGCGATCCTGCGATTAGTAGCGTCGACAGAAAGTACAGCCACATCAATCTTCTGCCCTTTCTTTAACACATCCTGCGGATGCCCGATTCTTTTAGTCCAGGAGATATCAGACACATGGATCATCCCTTCCAGGTTGGAATCCAGCTCCACAAATGCCCCGTAATCCGTAAAACCACGCACCTTACCGGACACCTTTGCGCCTACCGGATATTTACCCTCAGCTTCAGTCCAGGGATTCTGCTCCAACTGCTTTAAGCTTAAGGATATCCTGCGGGACTCTTTTTCTACGCTTAATATCTGGGTTTCCAGTATATCGCCGACGGCAAACATCTCCCCCGGGTTATTTACGCGTTTGGTCCAAGAGATCTCGGAAACATGGATCAGGCCTTCAATGCCTTTTTCCAACTCCACAAAAACTCCATACGGCAGGATATTCACTACCTTGCCTTTTACCTTTGCGCCAACGCTGAACTTCTCACCGATATCCTGCCATGGGTCAGCAAGCCTCTGTTTAAGCCCCAAAGAAACCTTGCCTGAAGCCTGGTCCATATTTAAGACCATAACCTCAATTTTATCTCCGATAGCCACAATCTCGCTCGGATGGCTGATCTTTGACCAAGACATATCCGTGATATGCAACAGGCCGTCTACTCCGCCTAAATCAATAAAGGCGCCGAAGTCAGTAATCGCCTTAACTAATCCGGGATAGATATTGCCGATCTTTAACTCTCCCCATATCTTACCCTTAGCCACATCCCTATCTGCCTGCACTGCCTCGCGGCGGCTGACAATAATACTGCGGCGTAAGTTATTCACCTTAACAATCTTGAACTTAAACACCTTATACAAGATGTCCTTGTCCGGAATGTTGCGGAAAGAAGAAAGCGAGCTGGGTAAAAAACCTTCTATCCCCATAATATCAACCAGGAACCCGCCCTTAACCTTCTTCACCGGCTTACCTTCAACCAGGGTGCCTTCATTGGATAATTTAACAATCTTATCCCAACCCTGCATACGCATGGCTTTTTCGCGTGATAAGGTCATTACCCCGGCGTCATTTTCCATGGTCTCAAGCAGGAACTCCATTTCTTTGCCAATCTCTAAATCTCCTGCGCTGAACTCTGTAATCGGCACAATGCCTTCGGATTTAAAGCCTACATCCACTAAAACTTCTTTACTTTTGATCCCTACGACTTTGCCAGAAACTACCTGGCCTTCTTTTAAAACTTTGATACTTTGGTTATACAACTGCTCTAATTCTTCTCTTGTTGTGCTTGACATTTTAATTACTCCTTAGTTTTAATAGGGACAGCGACCATTTATTCTGTCACTGTTTTTATTGTTTAATAGTTAATTATTTGATAATTGTTTAATATTAGCCATTATCAGATGCGAAGTTTCCTGATAAGGCCTCCCCCTTTCCATATGAATTTGCTCGTAGCAGAACATCTTATACTCCATCTTTCATAATTATCTCTTTCCCCAACGCCAGCAGCTTCTTCGCCTGAGTCAGGCTCTTTGCCTCAGCATAGGTGCGCATAATCGGCTCAGTCCCCGAACCGCGGAACATCAGCCAACTTTCGTCTTCACAGATAAGTTTTATCCCGTCGTAATCCTTAATCTCCACAACCTTCTTGCCTAATAATTCAGTAGGCAGGCTTTCTTTTTTAGGCTCAACGCGTTTGGCCAAATGAAAATCCTGGCGCACATAATAATATTTGCCGAACGCTTTTTCAGTTTCATTTAAAATCTTTAGTATATTCTTGTTGCGGTAAACCATCATTTCAATTAACAAGAGGCCCGCCATAGTCCCGTCACGCTCCGGGATATAACCCTTCACCCCCATACCGCCCGCTTCTTCTCCGCCGGCGACAATATCTTCAGTCTCCATAAGATTTGAGATGTATTTAAAACCTACAGGGGTTTCATAAAGTTTGATCCCTAAAAACTTTGCGATATTGTCCATCATCGTCGAGCCGCAAATTGTCTTAACCAAGCCGCCGCTCCAATGCCGATCCTGATTTAAGTGTAAAGCAAGTAACCCTAATATTTTCTGCGGATGAATAAATACTCCTCCGGGAGCTACCGCGGCGATCCTGTCGGCGTCGCCATCCAAAGCAATACCTAAATCGAATTTCTCTTTTTTTACGCGCGCTTTTAATTCTTCTAAGTTTTCTTCAACCGGCTCAGGCCTGCCGCCGTCAAAAGAAGGATTGATCGTATTGCGCATAAACTCTAATTTTATGTTTGTGCCCTTAAGCACCTGGGCGATAAAACTGTCTCCTGAACCATACATAGAATCAACCAGTACCTTAAATTTCTTATTCTTTATCTTCTTTAAATCGATATAATTGCGGATAAACTTTATATAATCTTTGATGATATCTACGGCCTTAATCGGCTCAAGCAACGCAGCATCTTTAACCGGATTCTTACCAAGTAGCCCCTCAACCGCCTGAGTTATCTCCTGGCTGGCTCCGCCGCCGGCGGCATTTTTAATTTTAAAACCATTATATTCCGCCGGATTATGCGAAGCAGTGATCATAACCCCTAAATCTAGTTTACGTAATTTTACTATAAAACTTAATGCCGGGGTAGGCGTAGGCCGGTCAGAAAGAGTTACTTCTAGGCCGTTATTCTTTAATACTATTGCCGCTTCCTCCGCGAATTTACCGGACATAAAACGAGTATCATATCCTACCGCAACCTTTTTTCCACTGCCTAAATAATCCGCTACTGCCTGCGCCAGGATCCTCACATTCTCCAAAGTGTAAGTATCCGCGATAATCGCCCTCCAACCGTCGGTGCCGAATTTAATTTGTGAAACTGCGTTGCCCATTTAAGTCTCTCCTATCTTATCTTAAGCTGTTAATCGCTTTTTTTGTATTTTTCGCTCCAAAAATATACGAACCCGCTGCTAAAACATTTGCCCCCGCCTCCCTAACCTGGCTGCCGGTAATATCGTTGATCCCTCCGTCTACGGCGATATCTTTTTTAAATATGGCGCGCAACTGCCGTATCTTATTTAAGGCTGACGGAATAAATGCCTGGCCGCCAAATCCGGGGTTAACAGACATCACCAAAACAAAATCAACCAGTGGTAAAGCTTTCTTAATCCTTACTAAAGGGGTTGCCGGGTTTAAAGATACTCCCAATTTCACTCCTTTATTCTTTAGCCCTTTAGCAATAGCTGCCAACTCTTTTACGCTCACCGTCTCAATATGCACGGTAATCATATCGCTTCCGGCATTAACAAAAGCGCCTATATACTTAGCCGGATTCTCGATCATTAAATGTACATCTAATGGAAGCCTAGTTACCTTACGTATGTATTTTACAACTACCGGGCCAATAGTAATGTTCGGCACAAAATGCCCATCCATTATATCAACGTGGATTAAATCCGCTCCCGCGCGCTCTACTTTTTTAAGTTCAGCGCTAAGGTTACTGAAATCAGCCGATAATATTGACGGGGCGATCTTTATCTTCATCTGTATAATTTTCTTTTCTTTATATAGTCAAAAACTCTATCCGTCACCAGATAGCCGAATGATTTATTTTGCGCTACGCACTGCCGCACTTCAAAACCCGAAACATCCACCGCCCTAATCGCCAAAGTCTTAATATAATGCGGTATCTCCTCCAGTGGAAAACCCGGACGCGTAGCCGCCACAAATTTAACCATCTTGATTATTTCGTTTAAATCCTTCCACTCATTTAAATATTTAAGCAGGTCTGAGCCAATGATAAAATAAAGCTCATCCTGGCTGTATTTACGCTTTAATTCTTTTAGTGTATCAATTGTGTAAGAGCGGCCCTGACGTTTGATTTCAACATCTGAAACTGTGAAATATTTATTTCCCTTGATGGCTAATTTTAACATCTTAAGCCGATCAGCCGCCGGAGCAATATTCAGATTATCTTTATGTGGAGGCAAAGCTGTCGGGATAAAAATAATCTTATCGAGGCCTAACTTCTCTCTCGCCTCTTCCGCTAAAATCAAATGGCCGATGTGCACCGGATTAAAGGTTCCGCCTAAAATGCCGATCCTCATTGCCTCACCTGGCCACAACCAAAAACCATATATTTATAGGTAGTCAGCTCTTCAAGCGCCATAGGGCCGCGGGCATGCAGCTTATCCGTTGAAATACCTATCTCAGCACCCATACCGAACTGATTTCCGTCGGTAAAACGGGTTGAGGCATTATGGTAAACACAGGCTGAATCCACCTGCTTTAAGAATTTCTTAGCCTCATCATGATTATCGGTAATAATGGTATCCGAGTGATGCGAGCCATAATTATTTATATGCGCGATTGCCTCATCTATATTTTCCACAACTTTTACCGAAAGAATTAAATCCAGGTATTCAGTGCGGTAATCTTTTTCCGTAGCGCGCTTTGCCCATTTAGCTATTTTTTGAGTTAAGGCGCATCCGCGGATCTGGACCCCGGCTTCTTTGAACTTCTTAAGCATCCCCGGCAAAAACCTTACAGCTACATCGCGATGCACCAGCATGCTTTCCATGGCATTACAAACTCCCGGCCGCTGCACCTTGGCGTTAAAACAAATCTTCTCCGCCATATTCAAATCCGCCCATTCATCCACATAGACATGGCAGATGCCTTTATAATGTTTAATCACCGGTATACGCGAAGAGCGGGATACTTTTTTGATCAACTCCTCACCGCCGCGGGGAATAACCAAATCGATATAATTATTTAACTTTAGCAAAATATCCACAGCTTTATGTTCGCGGGTTTTAATCAAGTTAATCGAACCAAAAGGTAAAGCGTGTTTTTCTATTACCGAATTCAACACATTGTAAATCGCCAGATTAGAATTCAAAGACTCAGCACCGCCGCGTAAAATTACGCTGTTTCCGGACTTAAGGCAAAGCCCGATACAATCCGCGGTAACATTCGGGCGGGATTCATAAATTATAGCAATTACTCCGATAGCGCAGCGCACCTTCTGAATGCGCAGTCCGTTAGCGGTATCCCAGCCGCGTATAAGCTCACCCACCGGATCCTTAAGCTTGACCACCTCAAGCAGCCCATCCGCCATCTGTTTGATCCTTGCCTCATTCAAGGTAAGCCGGTCAACAAAAGCTTTGCCCTTACCACCAGAGGCGGCAATATCTTTTCTATTCGCTTTTAAAATATCCGCTTTACTGCTCAGCAAGGCAGCGGCCATATCTTTAAGTACCGCATCCTTAGCGGATGAAGGCAAATTAGCTAATATTCGAGAAGCGGCTTGAGCTCCTTTTGCGATATTTTCTATTTCTTTTTTAAGGTTCGCTTTTATTTGCATAAAAATATAGTTCCCTGAGAAAAAGGATTATTTGTCACCTGAGTGATAATCCCCTGTTTTCGCCCATGCGCAATTACGCAAGGAACTCCTCCTTCAACAGCAATACGCGCTGCTTCTATCTTAGTAACCATTCCGCCAACGCAGGTTTTTTTGTTGATCGGGCAAGCCAAAGCTTTTATCTCACCCGTAATTTTATCAACCTGGCGGATAACTTTTTTGTTTTTATCTAATAGGCCGTCAACGTCGGAAAGAATAATTAAGAGATCCGCTCCCACCAATATGGAAACTAAAGCCGATAAACGGTCATTATCCCCAAACTTGATTTCTTCGGTGGCAACGGTATCATTCTCATTTATAACCGGTACGCAGTTCAATTTCAACAAGGTATCCAATGTGTGCTTTGCGTTTGTGTAACGCACCCCGAGAAAATCATCCCAGGTAAGCAAAAGTTGGGCGCAATTTAATCTGTATTTTTTAAACGCTAACTTATAAACATGCATCAGCTCATGTTGGCCGATAGCCGCGGCAGCCTGCAAGGACTCTAACTTTTTAGGCCGTTGGGTTAGCTTTAAAATTGACATACCCAAAGCAATCGCCCCGGAAGAAACAACCACTACCTCTTTGCCCTGCTTTATTAAGACAGCGATTTGCTTGGCAATCCTGTTAACCAAAGCAGTATTCAGCTTGCATTCGTCTGTTTCAAACAAGCTTGATCCGATCTTTATTACTACTCTTTTATAATTTTTTCGCGATTGCATCAATTAACTCCCCTAAATTTGTCTTCTCCAGCGCCGAAATTGGAAATACAGGTTTTTTAATTAACTTCTTAAACCTTTTTAAGTTTTCCCCTGCGCCCTCGATATCCATTTTATTGGCGACGATAACCTGAGGTTTCTTATAAATATCCTTGCTGTAATTCTTTAATTCCAAGTTAATCTTTTTATAATCACCAACCGGGTCCCTGCCTTCAAAACCCGCCATATCCAAAACATGGATTAAAATCTTAGTGCGCTCAAGGTGTTTTAAGAATTTATCACCCAGTCCGCGCCCTTCTGAAGCCCCTTCAATTAAACCCGGCAAATCAGCAATAACAAATCTTTTATCTGCCGCATTTACCACTCCTAAAATCGGCCCCATTGTCGTAAAAGGATACGGGGCGATCTTCGGCCGGGCATTTGAGATTGCCGTAATCAAAGTAGATTTTCCCGCGTTAGGAAATCCCACTATTCCCACATCAGCCAGAAGTTTTAAATCCAGGATGATTGTTCTCTCCTCGCCTGGCTCCCCGGGGGTTGCTTCTTTGCGGTGGGCATTACCGACTCCGCCTTTACCGCCCTTGGCGAGAATAACCTCTTGCCCCTCTTCACTTAAATCACGCAAAAGAGAGCCAGTTGCGGCGTCTTTAACCATCGTTCCCAGTGGAACGCGGACAATTACATCTTCTGCAGCCCTGCCCTTTTTGTTGTTACCGCTGCCATGTCCGCCGTGTGCGCCGAAAAAATGCCGGTGATACTGAAAATCCAAAAGCGTAAGCAGGTTATGATCCGCGCGAAAGATAATATCGGCGCCTTTACCGCCATCCCCGCCATCAGGTTTGCCTTGGCGCTGGTATTTATCGCGGTACATACTTTTACAACCCTTGCCTCCGCTGCCGCCCCGCAGATCTATTTTAGCGCTATCAATAAACATGTTAATTGGATACCAACTGGTAAATTATAGCCCTAAATCAATAGATTTGATCTTAAGTTCGGTAAGTTGAGCGCGATGGCCTTTTTCCCAATGCGAATTCTTTCTACGGCGGTATTTATAAGCCGTGGTTTTCTCGCCTTTGGTCGCCCCTAAAACCACTGCTTCGACTTTAGCGCCTTTGACATAAGGCTGGCCAATCTCCACAGTTTTATCACTGCCGACTAATAAAACCTTATCTAAGATAATATTCTTGCCTTTATCGAGCAATTGTTTATCAACTTCAATAATATCATCTTTTTTCACATTGTACTGTTTTGCTCCAACTTCAATTATTGCATACATTTGTCATCCTCCTTGAAGGTAACTAAACATGGTAAATTTGAATTATATATTATATATCTACTGGGGTTGAGGGTCAAGTGATAAATAGGGACAGCGACCATTTATTCATGGTCGCATAATAGGGAATAAATGGTCGCTGTCCCTATATTTAAGCTATTCTGATATCTTCTAGGTGCGCGGCTGGGTTAGAGATCAAATTAACTTTGATCCTGTATTTCTGCTCAATTGCGCGCAGGGCCTCCTTATCTTTTAAGATTTCATCAATCACAGGCGGTGCCAGGGTAACTGATGCCTGTTTTAAGGTTTTGCCCTTGAGATAGCGCTTTA
>Ga0182027_10003536_pt1 | contig 24687 bp, 35 predicted proteins | sample 712E1DmetaG_FD_121300 | JGI IMG/M metagenome (GOLD analysis project Ga0182027, IMG submission 121300) | Permafrost microbial communities from Stordalen Mire, Sweden - 712E1D metaG (Illumina Assembly) | ecosystem: Environmental > Terrestrial > Soil > Wetlands > Permafrost | place: Sweden... | reverse complement strand
GCGCCAAGGAGGAACTGAGATGAGCACCGATAGATGCCCAATATGCAACGCACCACTATCCTCTAGCGGCCGCAAGAGATTTGAATACGTACTATATAAGGAGTATACTGATGCTGTACAGAGAGCACACTGATTCGTGTCCTAAAGATTGCGATGAAGAAGAATGGCCCTACGATTCAGACTACGACGAAGTAGGGCGAGTTTCGTATGTACCTATAGAGGAGCTTCCCGATGGGGTATAATGAACAAGTGCTGATCGGCACTAAGGTGGAAGAGGAGCATCGAAAGACGTTCGACTGGCTCACACAATGCTTTAGGGACGATGTAAGCCCTTCTTTTAATGCGTTCTGCGCCCATATAGCTATGGATCATGTGAGGGAGAATGATAAGTACTATGAGAAGTTGGAAGAGGCGGGACTATGACTGATTGGCGAGGAGTTGATATATCTACTATATCACAAGCATTAGACTTTGCGGCAGATGCAAGAGCGTTTCCAGAATCAGTACGTACACATGGAGCGCAAGCGGCAGTTATTCTTGCCGACGAACTTCTTAGGCTACGTGCGTATGTAAACAAGGAAGTGAGGCTTTGATAGTAACCGACGAACAAGTAGAAGGTCTTGCCGATGCAATTATGTGGGCTAAACAGATCGTAACGCACAACTGTCGAGGAAAGATAGAGATAGAGAGCTTGAAGACGTTCATCCGTGTATTTGATCCTGACTATTACTTCAAAGGAGAAAGCTGTGAAGACCCCCGAGAGCATTGAAATTAACGGGGTGAAGTATTTCCGTGTGAAAGATTTCGCCGCGCTCACGTCTCGCACTACGCAAAGCGTCTATCAACTCATTAGGTGGGGTAACGCTAAGCGCAAGCTAAAAGTTAAGAAGATCAGTGATATGCCCTACATTCCTATCGAGGAGCTTACTGACTTTCCGTTCATCAAGCCGGGGCCGTTTAATGAAAACAACGTCTATCATTACGATAAAGAGGGGAACGTAGTATGAGCCGACTTATTACAACGTCAATTCTCGACGCTATTGATTGGTGCAAGACGGCACCCGATTCAATTAATCAAGCCACTGGAAATACGTGGAGGCAGGATGCGTATTTACAGATTAAAGCTACGCTCGGTCGCGCTCCGTGGAATCCCACTCCCGCTATTGTACGTGGTATCGACGTAGAGAATAGCATCTACGCTATCCTGCGCGATGGCAAGGAAGAGTCTGTTACGTGCTCCGATTCATTCCGTAAGGTCTTAATGGAGTGCAAGGGCGGGCAGTTCCAGAAGAAGACCAAGACGATCATCGAACTAGACGGCGTTGAGTATTGCCTCTATGGTAAGATTGATGTGTTCTTTCCGACTAAGATCGTCGATCTTAAAACTACGGGCAAGTACAGTGGCAAAGAGAAGTACCTCGGCACTTCACAGCACCATCTTTATTGTTTTGGTGAGAACATTCCTGAGTTTGAGTATATCATTATAGAGTTCGTCGATGAAGGATCGAAGAACATACGCGGCGTTCATCATGTATCGTACGTCTCTCCGAGCTTAGAGTTCGAAGAGAACTATATGAAGAGTAAGATACGTGAATTGCTTGAGTTCCTAGAGAAGTACGACGAGCCGGGGGACTTGAAGGAACTGTATAACACTACGTATTGCAGGCACTAGGAGGGCAGTATGGAAGAGATGAAGGATATCTTTGCCGACCTTATTAGGGAAGGACACTATAGTCAAGTAGTGTTCGGAGATAAGAAAGTAGCGTGCCGACCCTTTCAATTTAAGGGTGAGTCTCATATACACGGTTTAGCCTTTTTCTCATTGAAGAACCCTAAGCTTGATGATAATGTCGAACTTAAACAAGAAGATATTGAATATATCATAGCTTCTATGCTATTTAAGGATCGGGAAAGTGTAGACGTAGTTATAGAATGGCTTAAGTCTTTTAAGACTAACGTGTTCGGATTGGTAGTATGAGTGAGGTTCATTTTATCTACAAAACGAAACCTTACCAGCATCAAGTAGAGGCGTTCTATAAGCTGTATGTCCTTGATTTCTTCGCGCTACTTGCCGAACAGGGTACGGGTAAGTCGAAGATACTGATCGACATTGCTTCTAACCTCTTCCTTGAGAAGAAAATCGATGCGGTGATGCTCATTGCTCCTAATGGGGTGCACGTTCAATGGTCAGAGGAACAGATACCTCTGCATTCTCCGATACCGTACACCGATCTTGTATGGGAGCACACGACTTCTAGTAAGGCTCAGCGCGATCTTGAACACTTTGTAACGGATAAGACAAGCGCATTGAAGTGGTTCTGTATCAATGTAGAAGCGTTCTCACGCGACACTCACCTAGAGCTATTCCGCACGTTCTTACGTCGCAACCGTACCTTTGTGATTGTGGACGAGTCCACACGTATCAAGTCACCTACCGCACAAAGGACAGTCAATGTAATACAGGGTTTAGCGCAAGTGATTAAGATTGGGCGGCGCATAACGTCCATCCTTCCTTTATCAGTGAAACGGGCGATTGCTACGGGCACTATGGTAACGAACTCACCCTATGATCTGTGGAGCCCGTTTGAGTTTCTACAGCACAACTATCTAGGGCTAGACTATTTCAGCTTTCGCAATCACTACGGTATTGAGACGAGGGTGAGTCTGCCAGGGAACTACCGAGGCTATACGCGAAAGATTACGAGTAAGGAGATACAGAGTGTACGACAGTACATTGATAACGGAAAAAGCGTGGAAGAAGTCGCTAGGATCATGGCTATATCTGAAAGTTCTGTACGCTTTCTTAAAGATAACAGAAGCGTTGTGGCTCCATACAAGAACTTGGATGAACTTAAGCAACGTATATCTCCGATTTCATTCATTGTACGCAAAGCAGACTGCCTTGATTTACCGCCCAAAATCTACGAAAAAATATATGTGGAGTTAAGCAATGAACAACAACAGGCTTACAAGACTCTTACAAGAGAGTTATGCGCGATCTACAACGGAGCAGAGATTAACGTACTTAACAAAGTTAGCCTTTTGGGGCGCCTTAGCCAAATTACAGGAGGTTTCTTTCCAGCCTCGGAAACAGAGGGCGAGAAGACTACGGCATTTAGCACGAACCCGAAGCTCGAAGCCCTCGTTGACGACTTGTGCGAGTGCGCAGATTTTCCGGTCATCGTCATTGCCTTTCATGTTGCCGAAATAAAGGCTATTCATGCTCGGCTTGTGAAAGAGTATGAAGGGGATAGGGTTGAATATATTTGTGGGGAAGTGGGGAAAGCCGAAAGAGCGAACATTATTGAGGCGTTTAAGAGAGGCGACGTTAAACTTTTGGTGGCGAATGCGCGTACTATCGGTACCGGATACAACTTACAAGTGTCGCACGTTCAATATTTCTTCTCCAACAGCTACAGTATGGAGGAGCGAGAGCAAGTCGAAGATCGGATTCATAGGGACGGCCAGAAGTCGGATACGGTGGTATATAAAGATATCATTGCAAGAAATACTATTGATGAAAAAGTTCTCTCTGTCTTAAAATCGAAGCGCGACCTCCTTGAGTACATGCGAGGTAAAACTATACATGAGTTCTTAGGAGAGTAGGGATGCAACATCAATTCACAAAGAGTAATGGTATTCAATGTGAGTTCATCGAGTGGGATGGAACCAATAGGCGAGGGAAAACGTGCTGTGCTTTGGCTAAGGAGTATAGACGAAAAGACGGACAGCGTTTTAACCTTATTAAAGGAGGAGATGTAAAGCGTAGTAAGCGAGTCATTATGAGATTGTGTGAGTATCATTATGAGGAAATAGCGAAGCTGGTTCGACTAGAGGAGGCACAAGTTGAGCGACAGTTTTCTTGATGATTTTAAGGACGACACTGGTTCTGCATTAGACGAAGTAATGCAGTACGTTGATACCTTAAATACCTTGGCTGTGGATATTGAGGCTATTGAAGAGCTACTGAAAGCGAAGCAAGCGCTCTTTGATGAGCTATCCAAAGAAACGTTACCCGCGCTCCTCGCTCAGAATGGTTTGGATGAGTTGAAGCTGTCCAATGGTAAGAAGCTATCAATCAAGGAAGATGTTTTTGTCGACATTCCTAAGAACGATGAAGGCAAGAAGCTCGCTCTTGAATGGTTAGGCAATAACGGTGGTATTGATCTTATTAAAGAGGAGGTTACTGTAGACAACCCGACGCCAGAGTTTAAGAATGACTTGCGGGTGCGTGGATTGACGTTCGAGGAGAGTACAGCGGTAAACACTAATTCCTTGAAGGCGTGGTTTAAGCGGAGGCTTGGCATGACGAAGGGATCGATTCAAGACCTCGATTTGAACGAGGTACCTAAGGCTATGAATCTATTCATCGAGAGGAAGGCGGTAATCAAATGAGCGATCAGGAAGAAGAGGTTCACGACGAGGATGACTTTGAAGAGGACGAGGCCCTTGTAGAGAATGCAGAAGACGATTACGACGATATGGAAGAGGAGGAAGATGACGGCGAAGAGTGGATAGAGATTAGGGGGGCGGACTACGGGGAGCTTGAGAGGCGTAGTAAGAAACTCAAGTTTCTTGAAGAGGCTGGTGTAGAGAATTGGGAAGGTTTCGATAACGCTATGGAAGATATGGCGAACTTTGAGGAGGACGTAGATGAGTGATTTTCTTGATGAGGTTGCAGGACAAGGATACGAGGATTTCAGCGCTCACACGTACAGCATTCCGTTCTTGAAGATCGCCCAGCCTCTTTCACCAGAGATAAATAAGAATCACGCTAACTATATTAAAGACCTTGAAGCAGGGCAGTTCTTCAACTCTCTCACGAAGAAGAACTACGGTTCTACCATTAAGCTCATTCCGCTTCGGCAGAAAGAGATGTGGCTTGAGTATCTTCCTAATCGAGGATCGTTCAAAGGCCAGCATGAGCCTGGATCAATTCAGACTACGGGCGATCTGTATAGCAAAGAGGGCTTGAAGACTCTGCAAGGCAACGATATCTCTGACGTGCTTACGTTCTACTGCCTCCTGGCCGATGAGTCAGAGTCAGGACCGATTGTGTTCTCCCTGTACGGCTCAGGGTTCGGGCATGGTAAGACGTGGAACAGCCTGATTATGACTTCTAAGACGGACTCAGGGAAACAAGCGCCGTACTTCGGATCGGTATGGGAACTGAGCACTTCGTACAATCAGAACGATCAAGGCTCATGGTACCAGATTGGTGCGGCTAAGACCACCAATGTGAAGAGGGATCGCAAGATCACGGAAGTTGAACTCAAAGAGTATATCCTTCCGACCCGCGATATTCTCAAGTCCGTTACCTCTAAGATTGATTTCTCACAAGTTGCAGGAGGAGAGCAGAAGCAGATAGTAGACACTTCCAAGACTGACTACTAACATACTACCGTCCCTGTGCGGGTGTACAACTGCACAGGGGCTTCTTCATAAAGGGGCTCAGTGTGGAATTGTCAAATGGCGTACTAGATGATTTTATACATATATTCACAGGAAACTCTCAAGCGCACGGAGTATTTATACCAGGGAAACCAGCTAATCCTGGTGAGAAACAGGAAGGGCAATCTTTTGTCAAAGCAGAACTGGTAGATTATTCTTTATATGAGAAGCACCTTAAGGGTATAGATAGATTAGGTATAGTTCCTGCCCGGCAGGACGGTACTTGTAGTTTTGCTGTACTCGATGTAGACATATATGATAGCGATCATGCCGCTATTATAAAAGCCGTTCATAGACATAGCCTACCTTTACTTCCTTTCCGATCAAAATCAGGGGGGCTGCACTTATATTTATTTTTAGAAGTAACGTATGAAGCGCGTAAGATAATAAGTATAATGAATAGTTATCGAAAATTATTCCAATTAAAAAAAGCTACGGAAATATTCCCTAAGCAGACGATTGTAGACGATGGCAAAGTAGGCAGCTGGATCAATATTCCGTACTTTAATGTAGCTGAGGCAAAGCAGTACTTATATGATTACGATGGAAACCCCTGCCCCATAGAGGAGGCAATAGATATAATAAAGAAAGCGAAAGTACCAGCAGCGAGGATACCGAAATTACTTGAAGAACTCCCTCTTAGTGACGCTCCCCCTTGCCTACAGTCTATTTATACGCTTGCTGATACGCACGATAGAAACCAGTACCTATTCGATATGGCTGTATACTATAAAGCACGCGAAGGAGATGATTATGAGTTTGCACTTGCGGAAGCGAATACTCAACTGGATAAACCGCTTAAGCCTTCGGAACTTACAGAGACGGTGGTTAAGAGTTTCAAGAAGAAGCATTATAGCTACAAATGTAATGAAGAGCCTATCTGCTCTATATGTGACAAGTCAGAATGCAAGACTCGCAAATATGGAATTGGTGGCAGCGAAGTATCAGACATATCTTACGAAGATTTTATCCAATATGGAGAAGACGAACCCACCTACGGATGGATAGTCAATGGTAAAGAACTACACTTCCTTAGCGAAACTGATATCATTAGACAGGACAAGTTTAGGGAGCTATGCTTTCGGGAGCTACACACGCTACCGTTTAAGCTCACGGATTTCAGTTGGACAGAGATAGTCAACACCGCGTTACAGAACGTCATAATAAAGAACGCTGATGAGATTGCAGGGCTATCGATTACACCGTCGCAACTGTTCAAAGAGCATCTTGTAGAGTTCCTAACTAGGAGAGCGCAAGCGGCTACCCAGGAACAGATACTTGTAGACCGTGTATACAGGGACGAGAATCTAGGAGGGTGGGTCTTCAAGCCTAAGAACCTGCTAGTATTCTTGACGCACCAGAAGCAGTTTAGGGTATACGGTATCTCGCAGGTGAGTGAGAAGCTACGTAGGATGGGTGGGTATCCTCACATGTATTATATAAAATCAAAGAGCAAGGCGACACGAACGTGGATACTGCCCTTCAAGGGTATAGAGAAGTACGTGGACGACGACTATCAAGATGTAGCGATTGACTTCCTTGATGATGTGAAGAAGGAGGAATATTGAAAGTCGATCTTATCTTTGGCCCACCAGGAACCGGGAAGACGACTGCGCTTATGAATCGTCTTGATGAACTTTTGAAAACTTACCGCCCGAACGAGATTGCCTTTGTGACCTTCACGAAAGAGGGAGCGATGCAAGGAGTGAGGAGGGCGTGTGAGAGGTTCGGCTATAAACAAAAAGAGTTTCCGTACTTCCGCACCTTGCATAGCTTAGCGTTTCAAGAGCTAAAACTAAAGCGTGCGAATGTCATGGGACCACAGCACTACAGGCACTTCTCTAAGAAGATGGGAATGAACTTCATCGGCTATTTTACAGAGGAGTTATCGAACGATGATGACAGATACTTATTCTTCGACCATCTCCAAAGGAACAACCCCAAGTACGCGGCCAAACAAGTTGATAGTTTCGATACCGATAAACTTCGATACGTTCGATCAAATTACCGAAAGTACAAAGATTTCTTTGCTCTTTATGATTATACAGACATGGTGGAAATGTTCAACAGAGCTAATAAGTCAGTTGATGTTCGTGTGGCGATTATCGACGAGGCGCAAGACTTAACGACGCTACAATGGGAGATGGTATGGAAGGCGTTTCGTAATGTGGAACTCATTATTATCGCGGGAGACGACGATCAGGCAATCTACCAATGGTCGGGCGCTGACGTTGAATACTTTCTTGGCATTAAAGGGGATATCAATATCTTACGGCATTCCTATAGACTTCCTGATTCCGTTCTCACGTATTCCAAGCGTATCAGTACTAGAATATCTAAGCGAGTTGACAAGCAATTTGAAGGCACAGGGATCACGGGGAAAGTGAGAACGATTAACAATCTCGATGAGGTAATAATTAACCCTGATGAGACGTATATGTTCCTTTCTCGTAATAACTGCTTCCTAGGGCAACTGGAAGATTTTGTACGAACTAAAGGCTTTATGTACCGCATGAAGGGTAAGCCTTCTCTGACGCAGAACGACTTTTCTGCTATCAAACTCTACGAACGTATACGTAAGGATCATATCATAAGCGAGGAGGATGCATATCAACTACGAGACTATTTGAAGCCCCCGATGAATCTGCAACTGCCTTGGTATGAGTCCTTTATATGGGATGAGGACAAGTGTAACTACGTGCGCGATCTCATAAAGAATAAAGTTGATGTGAGTAAGGTGAACATTACTATCGGTACGATACACTCTGTTAAAGGTGGGGAGGCGGATAATGTCGTTATGCTATTGGATATCACAAAATCTGTGCGGGATAACCTCGATAGGAATCCTGATTCGGAGCTTAGGGTGTTATATGTGGGTGCTACGAGGGCCAAGAAAACATTGACTGTGGTGAACAGTAATTCTAAGTTTGGATATACAATTTAGGAGGGAATATGTTTTGCTTCGCTAAAGACTGCTATGAAGAAGGCATATACGCTAGGAGCAACGGTACTTTTTACTGTTATGAACATTGCCAAATACGCAATAGAGGACTGAACGAGCGATTAAAGTTTAACGATCCTATCGTAGCAAAAGACGTTCGTGGAAAACCGAAGGTCGGGTACGTATTAAAGTCGTTATCTAACGCTATAGGAAAAACAAGAGAATATGGATTCACTAAGTACAAAGAGGGTGGAACGGACAACTGGCGCAATGTAGAAGTAGACGACATATACCATGCTCTTAAGCGGCATGTCGATAGCATGATGGATGCACGATTTAACACTAAGAGCCGGGAAACTGTGCTAGACTCAGAGAGTGGAATGCCTCATGCATGGCACGCGGCGACCAATTTGATGTTCATAATTGAGCTTTTAGATCAGGAAGCTAATTTCTTATCCGATAAGAAATTAGGGACAAACGAATAGCGGGCCGTAGGCGAGGCGGAAAAGTGGCAGGAAGAAAGTATACGGCAGGGAAAAAACGACCTCTCTACGAGGCAGGGTGCGTGAGTAAAGTCCTTAATTTGCAGGACTATTCGCGGGTATGCCCGAACTGTAAAAGAACTTTTATAGCCCATAGAAAAGACAAGTTGTGCTGTTCTACCTTCTGCTATAACGCTGATTATTATCGGAGACGACATGCAGTATCCTGACTTGTCTACAGCTAAACTTATCTCCTTCGATATCGAGACATACGTTCCTTATCTCATCGAGCAAGGCTCAGGAGTGTATAGGCGTGACGGTTATATATGCGGTGTATCTATTGCTACCTCTGACTTTGCTGAGTACTACTCTTTGCGTGATTCTGTTGATAAAGAAGCCAATAAACTTTACCTTAAAGATATTCTCGGTTCTGATGTTCCTAAGCTTGGCGTCAATTGTCGTTATGATATTGATTGGCTTGAGAACTTTGGGGGTATTAAAGTAAATGGCAAGCTCAACGATATCCAAGTAGCGGAGCCTCTACTCGACGCTTATCAAGGGCACTACTCCCTTGACTTTCAAGCAAAGAAGTATCTCGGGGAGGGCAAGCGTAATGATGAAATGGTGGACTGGTGTCAAGAGCGCGGTCTTAAAGGCGATCCGCGTATTCACCTATATAAGATGCCCTATGAGTTGGTCAGGAAATACGCGATTGGGGACGTACAACAGCCACTTGCGATATTTGAAAAACAACTGCCGCTATTGCAGGACCAAAACCTTATGCCCATTTATGAAATCGAGATGGCCTTATATCGGCCGATATTAGCAATGCGTAAGAACGGCATACGTATTGACCGCTCAAAGGTCAGTTACTATGTAGAACAGATAAGTAGGGACATTAAACAATGGGAGTACGAACTGTTCCACGAGTTCGGAGAGTTTAACGTCAATAGCTCACAGCAGATAGCTGCTCTACTCGATAAGCTTTGTGTGGCTTACCCTAGAACTGATAAGGGCAATCCTGCGATTGACCATCAGTATTTGGAGTTTTATTGTAATCATCATATAGCACATAAACTCTTGAAGATTCGCTCCGCAAAGAAAGCCCTCGGCACGTTTTTTGAAGGATCATTTACAGATTATAATGTAGGAGGTCGTATTCACCCTAATTTCTTGACAATGCGCTCCGACGAGGGCGGCGCGGTAACTGGCCGTATGTCATGCCAGAATCCTAACCTACAGCAAGTGCCTTCTAAAGATGACAAAGGTGAGAGCGTAGGAACGTATGGTACAGAGTGTAGATCGTGCTTCATACCCGAGGAAGGGTGCTGGTATGGTAAAATCGACTACTCACAGATAGAGTATCGTTGTATCGCCCACTATGCGATAGGAGAACAGGGTAATGTCATTAGACAAACTTTTATTGACGACCCACATACTGATTACCACGCGCTCGTACAGCGATGGATTAAAGAGGTTACGGGAACTGACCTCGATAGGAAGTTCGTCAAGAACCTTAATTTCGGTACCGCCTATTATATGGGTGTGGCGAGTATGTCTAAGAAGTTCGGATGGAACTACGAGGAGTCACAAGAACTTAACCGTGTTTATTTTGAAACATTCCCTTTCCTTAAACCTACCCGCAATGAAGTGGTTAGCACAGCGAAAGCGCGTGGATACGTCCGCACGATATTGGGTAGACGAGCCCGTATATCAAGAGACATGAGGGAAACGAAAAAGGAGTACGTAGTATGGAACTATCTAGTTCAAGGCACCGCTGCCGACATTATGAAGAAGGCTATTGTAGACTCATGGGAAAGCGGCATATTCAATGTGCTAACCCCACATATTACCGTACACGACGAGTTGGGGGTGTCTATACCCAAAACAAAAGAGGGTGCCCAAGCCTATCGTGAGCTTAAAAATATAATGGAGAACGTTGTGAAGCTTAAGGTACCTATCATTGCAGAAGCGGAGATCGGCGACTCTTGGGGTAACACCGATAAGTTTGATTTCGATGCACTAAAGGAGACACTATAATGGTACGTAAAGAAGAGCATTCGCGTTCTTACTCATCGATTATGGCAGAGCTTATCAGGGACGGCTACATTCCTAAAGACTCTAAGGATATTCCTTTGAAGTTCATTAACAAGGAGATTCTTAAAATTAAAGAGAAGAAAAGTGATCTTCCTGCAAGTATCCGTATCTTTTTTGCGGGTATGGCGATGATCGACACTATAAAGAAAGAGCAGGATGCTAAGAAAGCACAAGACGTAATGGCAGAAGCTAAGCCAGCCGAAGAGATTGTTATGGCAGGTGCGAAATGATTCAAGCGTCGGGTATGGTAATCACTGACAAAGATAAAGAGGTAATGATAGATGCGATACAAGACAGCATTAGTTATGGCAAATACAATAAATTGGCGGAAGAGGCGCTTGCCAACTATGAAGGCAAAAAAAGAGCCCTTCTGGTCAATTCCGGTTCGTCGGCAAATCTTCTCGCCCTCATGGCCTTTACCTCCCGAGAAATGTACGCTGGACTACGACTTCGCCCTGGCGATGAAGTCATCACTACCGCAGCGGCGTTCCCTACGACAGTGGCCCCCATTGTGCAATGTGGAGCCGTTCCAGTCTTTGTGGACATAGACGAGACGTACAATATAGACGTATCACAGCTTGAGAAAGCCTTAAGTCCGAAGACTAAAGGCGTAATGGTAGCGCATACTCTTGGTATTCCCTTTAATATCGATGCTGTACGAGCGTTTTGCGACAAGCATCAATTGTTTTTCATCGCGGATTGTTGTGATGCTCTAGGATCGCTATATAGAGGGAATCCCGTAACTTCGTATGGGGATGTTGTAACGAACTCATTCTACCCTGCTCACCACATAACAGCAGGGGAGGGTGGCGCGGTACTCACCGATGACCCTAACGTAGCGAATATCATACAGTCACTTAGAGATTGGGGTAGATCGTGTAAGTGTGACCCCGGAAAGAACAATGCGTGTGGCAATCGTTTCGGTGGGCAGTACGGTACACTCCCCGAAGGGTACGACCATAAGTACGTGTACTCACATCTTGGATATAACTTGAAGATGACGAACGTACAGGCCGCGCTGTTGTGGTCACAGCTATCAAGGATAGACGAGTACAGGGAGATTCGTCGTCGTAACTTCTATATCCTTTACAGTTACCTCTATGCCTATGCTTTCCCCTACTCATTGAAGGATGGAACGTGGACTGACTTTACGACTGAGGCTATGCATAGATCAGAGCCATCGTGGTTCGGCTTCCCTGTACTACTACCTAAGTGCATTAATAGGACGAGAGTAGTACGAATACTCAATGATAAAGGTATTGACACACGGCTTCTGTTTGCGGGCAACATACTCGATCAACCTATCGAAGCCTTTGAGCACAGAGTTGTAGGCAAGTTGACCATGACGAACGCGATTAAAAATCAGCTATTCTGGATTGGGTGCTGGCATGGCTTAGATAAAGCGACAGTGATGAAGCTAGGAGCAACCGTATACGACACTATCCTTGAGGAGATGCGATGAAAGTACTTATTATTGGCGCATCAGGGCAGTTAGGGAAGGTACTTTCTCCGTACTTCCCTGATTCTGATAAGCCGAGTCATATTGAGTTAGACCTGCTTCATAAGACAGACATAGATTATTATCTTGCACCACGCCCCTACAACCGCTATGATAAAGTTATTGTACTAGCGGGTGTAAAGAATCAGGATAGTATAGAAAAATTGGGACGGGATGCACTACGAACGAATATACTTGGTATAGGCAATGTCGTAGACGCTCTTTTTAGAGTTAGCGGTGAAACTAAATTGGTGTACGTATCAACTGAGTATGTTTATCCTGGTACAGAAGGAAACTATACAGAAAACTCTCCGGTGCTCCCAAAGAATAAGTATATATGGTCAAAGATAGGTGCTGAATCGTGTATTCACATGATGAATGAAGAAAACTATCTTATCATACGCTGTGCTTTTTCTACAAAACCCTGGCACAGAAAAGATGCGTATGTCGATCAATGGACTTCGCGCGAAGAGGTTAGCGTGATAGCTCAGAAGATCGCCTTCCTTATTAAGAACGACGCATTCGGAACATATAATGTAGGGAGTAAGCGCACTCGCCTCTATGATTACGCGAGTTCCATAAGCGATAGCTATATAGAGCGAGCGTATCTTACCGATCATCGTGTGCCGAGGGACACTTCGATGTGCATAGATAAGTATAATGACTTTGTAAAGGAGCACACCGATGCCAAAGTTACTTGATTGTACGCTACGCGATGGTGGCTATGTAAACGATTGGAACTTTGGTGAAAAGTCAATACGAACTATTAAAGAGAATATCGAACAATCAGGTATTGAAATCATAGAAGTTGGGTTCTTAAAAGCAGTAGAAAAGTATGACCCCAACAGAACACTCTTCCCCGGTGTTGAGTGGGCTGAGCATCCTATCTATCCAAAGAAAGAGGGAGTTACCTATTGTATTATGGTTGACGCACCTATTCCTTTCCCGATACAGTATGTACAAGACCGTAATGAACGTGGAGTAGATGCTATAAGAATCATCGTGTGGCGTGAAAAGGTAGACGAGTGTATCGAATATAGCAAGAAGCTCATCGAAAAAGGCTATCAGGTATTTATTCAACCGGCTAGAGTTAGCCAGTATAGTATGAGTGAGTTTATACAGTTAATAACAAAGTTCAATGCGATTGGTATAACTGCTTTTTATGTTGTAGATAGTTGGGGCACCTTGGATAGTTTCGACATTAGTAAGTATATGTGGTGGGGAAGACAGTATCTAAACGACAATATACAGCTAGGGTATCATGGTCATAACTATAAGCAAAAAGCTCTTTCGTGTGCAGAATCAATACTAGAGCATAACAAAGATATTATTCTTGATTGCAGTATCTACGGTATGGGGAGGGATGCAGGAAACCTAAACACTGAGCTAATCCTTGACCATCTTAACAAGCGATACGGTAAAAACTATAATCTTAAGCCTATCTTGAGTGCGTATTCTAATTGCATAAAAGGGGAGAATGACAAGTTCGATTGGGGATACTCGATGGAGCATTTCATTACCGCTATGTTCAACTGCAATACGAGGTACATCAATTATATCATGGAGAATGAAGTAATTCCTATGGATAAGATTTACGATATCTTCGAGAAGATGACGGAGAAACAGCGAATCGACTATTCTGAATCTCTTATTAAGGAGCTTATCTATGACGCACGATCTTAAGGAAGCGAGAAAAATCTGCCTACGTCTCGCGCATAAAGCACAGGATGGAAACTTGCAGAGTGCTTTTTCGTGTATAGATACTATATGGCAAATAATAAATGAAGCTATGGACAATGACGATATACTGATCTTAAGCAAAGGGCAAGCTACATTAGCTTTGTACGCTGTACTGATTCAGAATGGCACATACTTTGAAGAAGAGTTTGATAACATAGGGCAATACGGAAGTAGATATTCTATTCAAGCTGATGTGACTAAGAATATTGAAGGCATATACAACTCAGCGGGGGCCCTTGGTCATGGACTACCTTTTGCATGTGGTATAGCCTTAGCTAAAAAGGTGAAAAAGGAAAGCGGTAGAGTATTTGTCTTAACCGGAGATGGCGAGTTCAATGAGGGAACGATGTGGGAATCTCTTCTAATAGCTGAACGATTTAAGCTCGATAACTTATACCTTATTATTGATAATAACAAGTCCCATGATGTACCAATTTCAGTCAGAGAGTTTTCTAGCATTCATGTATACACAGAATACACACAACGTGGTGCTGGTTGCCCGTCAATGATGAAAGGTCAAACATGGTTCCACAAGGCACCTAATGATACGGAGTTAGCCGCGCTATGCAAGGAGATAGACGAACAATGAGGAACACATTTTTGACCGAAGTGGAGAACATCATTCGTAAAGAAGATGATACGATGTTCTTCACTATTGACATGGGTACGTGGGCGCTTGAAGACTTATTCAAAGAATATCCCGACAGAGCAATCAACTTCGGTATCATGGAAGATGGCTTGGTGAGTGTAGCAGCTGGCGTAGCATCACAAGGAATGATACCTATCATCTATGGAGGATGGTCGTTCCTCATTGAACGAGCGCTTGAACAGATTAAGCTTGACTTGATCTATCAAGAGTACGGAGCTAATATCGTAGGCACCGGAGCGGCGTATGAGTACTCGAAGTACGGGTACTCCCACTACTGCCCCGAAGACATTCTTATACTAAAGTCGATACCTAATGTTGAGATTGTTACTCCGGGTAACAAGAAAGAGTTCAAACAACTATTCTATGAGTCATATCGGAATCGTCATACGACATTCTTTAGGCTCACCGATCACGTCAATAAATGGGAGACTGAGGTAAGGTTCGGAAAGGCGTCAGTCATCAAGGAAGGTAAAAAAGCTACAGTGATCGCTGTAGGGAATATGCTTGACATGGTGATGGAAGTATGCAAGAATGAAGACGTTACGGTCCTCTATTATACGACTCTTGCGCCCTTCGATCATATTACATTGAGGGACTATTGGAATAATAGAATCTTAATATGCCAGCCTTTCTACACAGGATCGTTACTGAATGAAGTATATAGCCCCGGAGCGAAGATCGTAGAAGTAGGATTCACTAGAGATATCTATCGTAGCTATGGTACGTATGAAGATATCCTACGTCACTATAACATTAGTACAAAGGCTATAAGTTTTCAATTGCGGAGGCTTTATGATCTATGACACCTTCACGTTCTTTAGGGAACTCGATCTACTCGACATACGCCTCCATGAGTTGTATGATGTAGTAGACTGCTTTGTTCTCCTAGAGGCGGATAGAACACAGTCAAATATTCCGAAACCCTTCTATTACTACGAGAACAAGGAAAGGTTCAAGGACTTCTGGCCGAAGATACATTACATACAAGACACCAATACAACGCGGCTACATAAAGAGTTCTATGAAGTTGCAATTGATCTAGCGACCCGTGATAGACTCGTCGATGGACTATCGCTTAAGGATGACGACATTCTAATAATGAACGATTCCGATCAGATACTACGAGCGTCGGCTGTTGCTTATGAAGATTTTTCTAAGCCTGTACGGTTCAACTTTAGGTGCTACCAGTACTACTTGAACTTCTATGAGTACATCGAGTGGGAGCATTGGTGGGGCGCTATCGGTATGAAATATAAAACATATAAGGATAGCGGTCACGGTATCGGAGAGATACGATCTAACGTACACCTATTCGATTCCAAGTGGAAGGAGGATGCAGGATGGCATTGGCATTTTATGATGCCCCTAGAAAGTATCCGCTATAAACTTATTGCGAGCGCTCATTGGAGGAGCATCACAAGCCCCTTGAATATGAGTAAAGAGTTTATAGAAAACAACATTAAGAATGGCATTGATGTATTAGGCCGCAACCCAAGGCTTAAGTATGTACCTCTCGACGACAGCTTTCCAAAGTATGTAGTAGACAACCAAGAGAAGTTTGAACACATCATCTTAAGGGAGCCGCTATGATTTACGACACCTTTACGTTCTTTAAGGAGCTTGATTTACTAGAGATACGCTTACATGAGCTTGACGGAGTGGTAGACAAGTTTGTACTCGTCGAAGCCGATAGGACACAATCTAATCAACCTAAACCATTTTATTATGAAGAAAATAAAGAACGATTCAAAGAATATCAGGATAAGATAATCGCTGTGAAATCGTACGGTACTGAGAGATTCTGGAACGAAGGGGATCAGTGGTGTATCGATAACGCTACGAGAGATATGGTCTTGACAGAAGTACAGTACGCCCCCGACGATATTGTTATTCTTGACGACTCTGATCAAATACCTAGAGCTTCTGTTATAAAGAATTACGTATATACGGGACCAGTGAGACTGGCAATGATAGAGGCATACTACTATTTTAACTGTCTTCATTTTAACGGTGTCGCGGGATGGCCTTCTTCTCAACTATGGCGATATGGAGATATACCTAATAGACCGAGCCAAATACGCACTGATCAAGAGATAATAGGTTTTATGCCCGGTCTTGTTGGTAATACTGTACCCGATGCAGGGTGGCATTTTTCCTATATGGGAGGTATCGAAGCCATTAAAGAAAAAATAAGGGCAGGGTCACATTGGAAAGAATGTGGCACGCCAGAGTTTTTAGACGACGGGCATTTATCCCAAGCCTTATCATCGGGGAGTGATCTATTTAATAGAACGGACTATTTTAATATTACAACCGTTCCGATAGACGAGCGCTTTCCAAAGTATTTAGTAGAAAATCAAGATAAGTTTGCTAAGTATATTAGGAGGTAGTTATGAGTGACCGTATCTGTTACATTCCACTTCGCACAGGTGAGGACTTACTTCGTAATACCATCGACGGCCTCTATAACCAAGTAGACGCCTTCATGGTAATCAACAGCACAGAACGTGACCTATTCCCTTACTTTGAGGGACATGACCCTGAGCACAAAGTGAGCTTCATTAATCCCACTGACCCTCTGTGTTTTGAACAGGCAATAAACGTAGCAATCAAAACTGCGTATTGGCTTTACAAGTCACCGTATATCATTTGGGCGCACAACGATCTTATCGTATACCCTGGTGCCGTAGATGCGTTGATGGAAGCGTATGAGCAGTACAAAGATACCAAGTGGGGCGTGATCTACGGTAACTACGATGTACTGTGCATGTTCAACCCGCGATTCTTTGTCGATGAGAACATTTGGGGTGATCCCGCTCTTTTTCCGAATTACTTTGGAGACAATCACAGATACCGACTCATGGATTTACGAGGCTATGCTAGAATCAACGCGCCTAATGTTGCAGATAAGATTACGCATATTGGGAGTCAGACGATTAGAAACAGTACTTACCACAGCAGAATCAATTCACTTACCTTCGATCTTGAATCACAGCTATACGTTCGTATATGGGGGGCAATAGCGCCCAATGAGACAAATACTGATTCAACGTGCGGCGGGCTATACCCCTTAAGGAGTGTATAATGGATAAACTCAATGTGCTTGTGTGGGCAGATACCCCTACGTGTGCAACAGGTTTCGGCCAAGTGTGCCGAAATATACTTGCGGAGTTAGATTCGACAGGAAAGTATAGTTTTAATATTCTCGGCATTAACCACGGGGGCGATTACTATGACCACGATAAGTTCCCCTATCATATTTCTCCTGCTACTTGTCTTCTTACTAATGATACTGATCTTCATGGTCGTTCTAAGCTACTACGTATCCTTAAAAACGAGCGAATTGATATATTATTTATCATCAATGACACGTTCCTTGTACAGTCAATAATGAAAGATATTCTTAAGATACGATCTGAATTGTCCCTTGATAGACAGTTTATCATCGTGTACTACTTTCCTATCGACGCTATTCCACGACCGGATTGGATCAATGAAACGGTAAAAGTCGTAGATTTCCCTGTAACCTATACTCAGTATGCTAAAAATGAGTGCTGTAAACAAACAAACTCTATATTTCCTCTCGACGTTATTTATCACGGTACGAATAAGACAGACTTCTTCCCGTTAGACGATCCGACGATCCATGATTTTAGGGTGAAGGTCTTCAAGGATCATTGCGACGATTTTATTATTCTTAATGTAAATCGCAACCAACAGCGGAAAGATTTACACCGTTCTTTAGCGGCTTATGCATTATTCCATAAGAAGGTACCTAACTCATTCTATTTCATCAACTGCCAAATGGACGACATTGGCGGGAATATCGCGCTCATAGGAGAGCAATATGGGCTTACTATGCCTGATCCTGGGAAAGATATCAAAGGAGACTGGACCTGCCCCGCGCCGGGAACGTTCAACTCGTCACAAGGATACGGTATTGTTGTTCTTAATGGGCTTTATAATGCCGCTGATCTTCTTATATCTTCTACATTGGGTGAAGGTTGGGGCTTATCATGCACGGAAGCTATGCAATGTAAGACACCCGTACTCTTCCCACGTAACACGTCACTCGTAGAGATGATAGGACCAGAGGAGGAGCGTGGGTACTTCTGCGATTCTGGCGAGGATGAAGATCACTTTATCTGCCTCGGTCCTATGGACAATCACCTTATCCGACCTGTAGTAAACGTTCATAATATGGCGGATAAGATGGAGTACGTTTATAATCATTACGATGAGGCTACGGCGAAAGCAGAAGAAGCATTCAAGTGGGTACCTTCATGGAATGATCTGTTGCCTAAGTGGCTCAGCGTGTTCGAGAAGGCCGAGGCAAAACTGAAAGAGGTTAGGGGTGCAATACAAGACGGAAAGTAGATTTAGGAATCAGTTAGTAAACGAGATGCGGCTTGAGGGTTTTGAGGTACAAGGCATTGAGTCAGGGATGACGGGAAGAGGAATACCAGACGTATACTTCTCCCGCCGATCTAAATCGCCGCCGTATGAACCTGACTTACACGGATGGATAGAGCTTAAGAATATCATCGGAGAACTACCCGATCCTATAAACATTGACTTTAGGGCAGGGCAATATGAATGGCTCCACCGATTTGGAAAAGCTGGAACGCCTGTATACCTAATGGTAAGTTGCTGTGAAGGTATATTCGTGTTCAAGGGGGAAGAAATTAAGAAGAGTTATCGTCTGCAAGAGTTTCTTGAATGGCGACCACGATGGAGTAAAATGAAAGATATTTGGATAGCGTTGTAAAAGTGGCGGCTTAGGGCATAACACCCTAAGCCGTCTTTATTTCCACCACTTCAATGCTCGTCCACCTTCGTAACCCCCGACCGCTAGAAGGGCTATGGCGAGTACCGTTGTGGTATTACGGGAGAGCTCGAATGAGATTTTTAATCGTGTCAAGTCCGTCGATAACTGCTTGTATAGAGTCTGTAGCTTGTCCAAGTCCGTTTGCTGTTTGTCCAATAGCCTCTTTGAGTCCGTTAATTGTTGCGTTAAATCGTTGATTATCTGCGTCGATCTGTCCTTGGAGACGTTTAGCTGTTGCTGTAGATCGGCTATTAGAAGTTTGTAATTCAGTATTTGTTGCTCGAAGATCGTTATTGATGTTTTGACTTGCAACAAGTTCGCTTGATACCCGCTGATACTGTTTATCAAACTGTCCTTTGGCGATAAAATAGCATCCTGCGATACCAAGAACAAGACCGACACCAATACAAATAGCGTAGTTGCGAAGATTCGACGCCACATTAGTACCTCGCAGGATCGCCCGACTTGATAGCCTGGAAATCACCGATGAGCGAGAAGCCAAGGAACGCACCCGCTACAGCTTCAATAGCAAGAAAAGTAAAAGTAGTAATAGGAGCAACGGGGCGAACAGCGGCAATAAGGCCAGTAACAGCAAAAGCAAGACCGAGTAACTTATGAAGATCACCGAACCCTTTAATGTTCGTAAACAGGTCAACGAAAAACTTACCGACATCTTTACAGAACTCTTTGAACGTCATATTGTGTCCTCCGTAGTAAGCTTCACCGGGACTAACGCACCGGCTTTAATAGAGTACTGATCAAAAAAAGTCCCTAACTTTTCTAGCCCATAGTCAGTAACTACCAAGCATCCCGCACTCCACGCTACTCGGGTATCTTGATTTGGGTGGTTAGGCTTAATCTTTTCCCAATCATGGCATAGCCAAGGACTAGAATTAGTAGCTGTAATAGAGTCATCATTAATCACGCCACCATTAAGAGTAGTAGCCCGTACAACTCCATGAATCCTACCATAGTGTTGTGTGGGATATTGCTCAGCACGAAAGGCTTTAAGAAAAAAATCGCCAGGGGCTAGAGAGTCGTAAAAATGTGCTGTAGGATCAAGTCCTTCCATATTAGAGATGGACTGCACAGGGCAAACGAATAGCGTCTTAGTGTCATCTTTAACATAGAACTGGTCCAACGAGTTATGAGCGTCGTTATTATGCCAATCGAAAGGTGCGTTTGGGTCGCGTTGATACTCTAAGGAAATCTTTTTTCGGACAATCAGTATATTGAGCATTGTGCCCTCCTTTTATTTCCAGACATGCTCAACAATCAATACGAGAAGAGGGACAGTTACTACGCCAACTCCAAGTAACCACTCTCGCGCCGTAACTTTTCTCCTATTAAGGAGTAAATCTTTTTTAGTTTCATACTGATTAAGAGACTGTGTGTGCTGGTCTTTAGTCCATAAAGAAGGTATAAGTGATTTTATTTCACCTACGTCTTTTTCAACACAAGCAAAACGAGTTATAAGGCCAGACCCATTCGTTCCTTCGAGAATCGTCCAAATGCGGACTAGAAGATCGTGATCGGTAGACGGCGTTTCTCGTTCCATGTGAAGTAGTTCCCCTTTCGTTTATACTTTAGGCGCAGTCACATATATAGGCTGCTGTTTAACTACACTCCATACTTTAATACAATCCCCTGTACCTTGATCGATAAAATACCACTGGCATTTCTCGCATTTACATTTAGTAAACAGTCTCACAGGGCACTTCTTCTGTAAACGATTATACCCATACTTACAAAAGTTAATAACTGCATCGTTGCCTTTTAACGCTTCAACTAATGTACCTATTTCATTTTTTGTCATAATCACAGCTATCGGAATGGATTCATCAATAGTAAACGGTATCGCCTTATCGAGAACAGAGACTTTCTTACATTGAGCTATGACTTTAGATGAGCCGCGAATCTCTACGATCATTATGAAACCCTCCTAATATACACTACGCTGTAGTACGATGGATGAGTGTCGATCGCCGTGTTAGCAAAACCTCCATTTCCAGATGTATTAGTAGATGGGTCACTTGAAATTGGAGTCCCTAAATCAGTAGAGCTTGTGTTAAAAGAAGTAGTGCCAGGGGTTGTTAACGCAGCAGTTGTTATCCCCGACGAGAAGGGTCCAGCCGTACTAGTAAATGTATAAGTGTGTGAATGAGGGCCTAAATAAGTTGTGTGCGTATGACTACCTAGATCATGCGTATGTACGGGGAGTTCTGCCGCCGCGATAGTGTGAGTATTCGATCCTCCTAACGCACCTGCACCGGCTACAACTTTACCTAAGATAAATCTATCTACAAGATTTGGGCACCCTAAACCAGCATTAGCCGATATACATGCATACCATCCTATTAAGGTAACATTATCTGTCCAGTTATTATTAGCATCAAACATGAGAATAGTGCCAATAGGCAATTTTGCCATATACAGCGTATCCAACGCGGTTTTAATTTGCGTTGTTTGACCAATAGAAGGGCTTCCTCCTCCCTGTGTTACAACGTAATCCAGTTCTGAGGTGATATTATTTAATCCAGAAATAATCGTATTAAGCGCAGTAGTTTCTTGATTTTCGAGTTGATTATAGTATTCACAAGGTAGCTGTTGTTGAGGTTGATAACCGATAGCTAGTGTTGTGCCATCAAGCGCAACTTTGTTTCCTGCCGTACAAAATACCGGAATAGTAGGAAAACTTTGGGCGGGGGTCATATATGTATCTCCTTATACGTTATATAGTAATACTTGCGGTTCGGTAGCAAATCTAACCATTAGCTGATTGGCAACATTTAATTGTAATGCAGATATATCGGGATTAAATACCACTTTAATGTCCCCGACATTAATGCCTGACATAATAGTTATAGTATGAGGCCCAAACACTTGGCAAGCTGCATCCACATTAGCAAAAGTTAAGCCGCCGTATTTAATCTTAGCTGCTATAGGTAATAATTGTGCGTATACCGAGGCTCCGATTTGTGATGAGGCATACACGGAAGATAATAGCCCACTTAATGTAGTACCAGATATTACACTACCAAAACCAGAATATGTAACAAAATGAGGATTTACGTACCCTGATGCAGCAGAGTAGAACGTAAAAAGATGCCCGCCCGATACCGCGAGACCCGAAGGCACTAACGGCCATAACCACCCAACTAACTCGCCCGCTGTTGTCAATAACTGCGATACATAGTTATTGATATTCATACTGTACATATAATTTATTTCAGGAGAAGCAAGGAGTATTTCTTTTTCTACTGCTGCCATCAACGCTTGAGCATACGGCCCTGAGAGTTGCGCTGCAAGAAATTGATTCTGAGCCATTACTGTAACACTACCGTTGTATATTGACTGCTGAACTTCGCATACCCATTTGCGGGCATATTCACCACAACGCCATAATTAACTCCATCAAGAGACAGCATTACCCCTTGAATTGTAGCCCACGGGAAATTAGCCAACTGCGGTCCTAGATACTCCGTTGTAAGTATTTGACCCATTGGGGTAACTAATGCGGCTAAAGTATTATATAGCGCGGCTTGATACCCTGAGTTTATGATCGTAGATGCCTGCAAGTATACTTTTACGTAGACGTTTACCCCGACAGCAGTATCATAGTTAATGCCGAACGTTTGATTTGATAGTGTAGTTACGTTCTGCACGGTATTCTGTAATCCAGAATAGGTAGGCGCATTCATCAAGTTCCAATAGGTAGACGCTATCTGATTCGATCCACCTTGTACTACAATATACGCAGTACGAGCGGGGAGGTTTATTTGACTATACGTTCCCGATACAGTAAGCCCCGATATAGCTAACGTTGATAATCCATTGTTAAAATATACGTTTGCTCCGGTGACTCCTGGTAGCCCCCTAAGAGCTAGAATCACTCCGTTCAAATTATTACCGACCGTATTACCGGAAAGTAATCGTGCTCTCGCTGCCGCCGCAGTCTCTATATTTGAACCTACAAGACAGGGGGCATAGTTCGTAACAGAAGAGAAGTTAGAATATGACTCTACCATTCCGTTCGCTTGTCCTGATACTACAATCACCGGACCAGTACTATCAGCAACAGCAAACACCGAAGCGGAAGTACCTGCGGGTACCGTAAGATCACTCTGCGTAATAAACTTATTAGTTAAGCCACTCACAATGACGTGCGATCCAGAAGCTACAGTAAGAGCGCCGCCATTAGTTGCGGTGAACGTTACATACATAGAAGAATATGAAGCAGGAATAAGAGTTGTCCCCGCAATAGGAAGTAGGGAGTATATCTGGTTATCGTCGCAGTTAGCGATATCAAAGCTGTTCTTAGCGGCATTCAAGGGGATATCAATATTCTGCGCTATTTCCTGACCCGCCGCAAGCATGTAGAACCACAGGATATTACCCGTAGTTGCGGTGAGTATAGGTAAGCCCTGTGCTTGAAGAGCGGCGTTCATATTAGCTAGTATATTACTAGCATGAGCATTAGAGGATAGTACTTGCCATGTTGATCCTGCTACACTATACATTATCCTGTACTCCCTAGCCCAACAGTAACCGTTAAGGTACCTTGGGAAGTTTGATAGTTAGGAACATAGCCGTTCGCTTGCGCATCCTGTAACGCTTGTCTGATATTCGCGTCTAGTTGTCCAAAACCTATCTGCGAGGTAAGAAAACCTACCCAATTTACACCCTTATCAGGGAGCTGTGGTATGTTACCAGTCTGCATAAAAACTGCGACATTGGCATTCTGCTGTGCGGCATTCTGCCCTGATACCATAGGCACTTGATCCTTGATTACGGTGAAATCCCATACCGGATAGTTCGAGCCAAGAGGAGTGGTTGATGCCATCAACGCATCTATCATTCGTAACCTGCCTGTGAGTAAAGATCCGCCCACTGTGAGAGAGGATCGGTGTTCTGTGTTGTAGACATTCCTTTACTCGGGCTAGTCTGCACGGCAGAACCTTGATTGATAAGGGCATTAATCACTTGGGGTAGTAGATCATT
>Ga0182027_10003535_pt1 | contig 24696 bp, 9 predicted proteins | sample 712E1DmetaG_FD_121300 | JGI IMG/M metagenome (GOLD analysis project Ga0182027, IMG submission 121300) | Permafrost microbial communities from Stordalen Mire, Sweden - 712E1D metaG (Illumina Assembly) | ecosystem: Environmental > Terrestrial > Soil > Wetlands > Permafrost | place: Sweden... | reverse complement strand
GGCAGGAGTCGGAGACTAGAAGTCAGAAGCCAGGAGTCAGTGGCATAGATACGCAGACGTTTTCCGCTTTTCAGCTTTCGACTTTCCCAGTTTTCCGCCGATGAGCCCGCACGAACAATTCGATTACAGCGAGAAGCGGACCTTCTTTGGTCGGTACGGCTTTGTGATCGGAATGTGCGCGGTTGTGGCGGTCGTCGTCGTGCTGTTCAGCCAAGTCCTTACCGCCCACAGAGGACCGCCCAGGCACAAGGCTGCGGAAGTGGTCATGATCCGGCCGGTGACGTCTCCGACGCCTGCTCCTCCGCCTCCGCCCCAGATGGTGCAAAGACAGCAGGTGACGGAACAGACGATGGTGAACGATCAGGAGATCACTCCTGAAGAGCAGGCGCCGGAGGAGCCCTCGGCCTCGCTCGGCACGGGTATCGTGGGGAATGGGCCGGCCGACGCGTTCGGGCTTGGTCGGAGGGATACGGGAATCTTCAGCGGGCAGGGCGGCGCCGGCGGGCAGGGCACCGGCAATAAGTTCGGATCCTATTTCAGCCAGGTGAAAGAGTCGTTGAGCGATGCCCTCCGCCAGAACCCGCTGACCCGGAGCGCCAGCTTCAACATCAAGGTGCGGATCTGGGCGGACATCACCGGCCGCATTACCCGGGCCAAGTTGGTGGAGTCGACAGGCAATCCGGCCATCGACCAGGCACTGAAGACGGCGGTGTTAGTCGGACGTCAGCTACCGGACACGCCCGAGGGCATGGCCATGCCGATCGAACTGCACCTGACGGCGCGGAGGCCGAATTAGAAGAAAGAAAGAAGAGCGAAGAGCGAAAAAGCGGAAAATGGAACCCAACCAATCAATTCAACCACGGATTACACGGATGACACGGATGGAAAGAAGAAATGTGACACGACGGGGTCCAAGACCTGGAGACGCGACGCCCCCGTCGCGTCGTTTAGGCATTGGCGCGACGAGGGCGTCGCGGCTCCATAGGCCGGGCGAAGGGGGCTCGTGGCGTTGGCCGGATGTTTCCAATTTCTCGGTTTCCCAATTTCTCGATTTTGCCGCCTCTGCGACCTCCTGTAAAACGGATTGGTCCTTTTGGATCTCTCTAGACTGAATTTACATTCCCTAATTCCCGTGCAATCCATGCTTCAAATTAGACGATTTCTCCACCGGTCGCTTTTGACAGTCCAGAGCGGCGTTGTAGGGCGGGGTCGCCTGCCCAGAGCCGTTTCGACAAGCTCAAGGCCCCGAACATGTCGAGGGGCTTGTCGAAGGGGCCGAACCTCGCCGCGCCCGGTAAAACGCTGGGATGCGGCCTGCGCGCCCTACATCCTCCTTCTTGGTTTTTGCCTCTTCCTTCTTTCCCCGGCGCTTCGCGCAGCCGCCGACCAGCCGGCCGCGACCGGCAATGGTACCGACCAAACCGGTTCTCCGACTGCCATGACAGCCTTGGTCAACCGGCTCGTCGAGCGTGGTGCGCTCACCAAGCAGGATTCCGTGGAGCTGTTGCTGTTGGAGGAGGCCGACGCCGCCGACGCGCGCGCCCAGGCCGCCATGACCCAGGCAGCGCTCGCGAAGGCTGCCGCGGCTGAGGCGCGGGCGCGAGCGTACGCGGCGTTGCTGCGAGCGGCGACGGCGAAGGCGGCTACGCCCGAGCCAGCCACGAGAACGAATGAGACAGGCGCCTTGGGGACAAGTCGCCCCACCGAAGCGGCTCAGAGTGCGCCCCAGGCTGCAGGGGGAGCGAACGAGAACGCCTTGGGGACAAGTCGCGCCACCACTGCAGTTCAGAGTGCGGCGCCAGCCATCGTTGCGGCTGCGCCAGTCCCCGCAGATAAGGTTCTCACTCCTTCGCCGACCGTATCGAGCATTGGTTCGAATCCGCCGGAGGGCTCTTCAGGCGGGATCGGGCGTGCCCTCCTTAGCCCTGACGATGGTGGGCGACCCCGCCCTACAGATTCTTCGGCCGTTGCGGCCGAAGAATCTGTTCCTGACGACACGGTGCGCGTCACCTACGTCCCGGATGTCGTAAAGCAGGAACTGCGGCAGGAAGTCAAACAGGACGTCCTTGATGAGGCGCGCAAGGAAGGCTGGGCGACGCCCCAGGCGGTTCCGGGCTGGGTGAGCAAGTTCCGACTCTTCGGCGATCTACGCACGCGCTACGAGGCATTGCTTTACCCCGCTGGGAACGACGACAGCGGCGCGTTTCCGAATTTCAACGCCATCAACACCGGGTCGCCGTTTGACACCACCGGAACCGTATTCTCGCCGCAATTGAATGTTAATCAGGATCGCCAGCGTGAACGACTTCGCGTCCGGGTGGGAGCGGAGGTTGACCTGGGGCAGAACTTTAGCGCAGGCGTGCGCGTCGCCACGGGCCAGAATGGCAGTCCGGTTTCAGAGAACCAAACCTTGGGAGCCGCAGGCACCTCGGGCCAGGGCGGCGGATTCAGCAGTTACGCCGTCTGGCTGGATCGTGGTTTCCTTAAATACGAAACGGGCGGCATGCCGGACAAGGACCTGACCGTCAGCGTCGGCCGCTTTGAGAATCCCTTTTTCGCGACGAGCATGATCTGGGCGGACGACCTCGGCTTCGATGGCCTGGCGCTGCAAGGCAAGTTCCCGATCGGGGAGGACGTGACGCCCTTCTTCACCGCTGGAGCGTTTCCAGTCTTCAATACGGACCTCAATTTCGCCTCCAACAACCCGGCCAAGTACAAGAGCTACGACAAATGGCTGTACGGGAGCCAGCTTGGTACGACGCTGGATCTCGGCAAGAATTTCGCCTTCAAGATCGGAGCGGCCTATTATTTGTTCAAGAATGTCGAAGGCCAGATTTCGAGTCCATTTACGCCCTACTCCACCTCTGATGCCGGCGATACCGACAGCAGCCGCCCGGCCTTTGCACAAAAAGGCAACACCTACATGGCGCTGCGCGACATCGTGCCGGTTTACAATTCGTCTGGTCAACTCCAGCCGCAGTACCAGTACTTCGGGCTGGCTTCGAAGTTCCACGAGCTCGCCTTGGACGCGAAGCTGGATTTCAACCAGTTCGAACCCTTCCAGATCTCCCTCCAGGGGGAATACGTGAAGAACCGGGCGTTCGATCGAACGGCCATCCTCGCGAATGGGCCGCCGCAATTGCTCGGTCCAGTGAACAACAATGCGACAAATGGCACCACATTCGGAGGAGGCGGGAACGCTTGGTTGGTCCGGATGACGATCGGCGCCGCCGCGCTGCAAGATCCTGGGGACTGGAACGTCAATCTGGGCTACCGGAAGGTCGAGTCGGACGCGGTGGTCGATGGATTCTGTGATTCGGATTTCGGCGGGGGCGGTACGAATGTCAAGGGCCTCACGCTGGGCGGCAATTTTGTCGTCTACCACGGCGTGTGGTTGGGCGCGCGTTGGATGAGCGCCAGTCAGATCGCCGGTCCGACCTTCAAGAGCGACATCCTCCAGGTGGATCTCAATGCCAAGTTCTGAACAACTTAACCACGGATTACACGGATGACACGGATAACAGAACAACGCTCCAATTCCTGCCATGGAGGTGGGCCGCTATGTGGCACGGGCATCTTGCCCGTGGGATTGGATGACTTCGCGGAGCCGCAACTAAAACCAGACGATTTTACAGGAAGCAACAAAGGACGTAGAGGAGAGGAACCGAACCAGACCCACTCTCTGCTCCCTTTGCTACCTCCTGTAATACAGATCGATTCCTCCTGTTTCGGTTTCCGTTTTACACGCAGATTACGCAGATGGACCGAGAAGGAAATATCCGTGAAATCCGTGTTATCCGTGGTCAACTGGGCCTTCGTTTTCTGCTTCGTGGTCCTGACGGCTGGCGTGCTCCGCGCCGCCGATGCGCCGAACTCGGAGGAAGACCGTCTGCGCGCCGCGCTTCGCGAGATGACGCTGCAGTTGCGCACGGCCCAGTCGGACCTCGGCAATCTCCAGACGACCCAGGCGGCGCTCGCGGAAGAGAAGAAGCTGCTGAGCGAGAAATACGAGATCCTGAAGAAACAGGCGGTGGCCGACAAGGCGGCGACCGACAAGGCGCTGGCGGAACTTCAATCCCAGACGGCCGCGCAGAAGGCGCAGCTGGCGCGGGTGAACGAGGCGCTGGAGAAAGCCAGGGCGGAGGGCGAGAGCGCGGCCCACGCGCACATGGCGGCGGAAACGCAGAACGTGCACCTGACCGCGGAGTATTACGCGCTGCAGCGCCGAATCGCCGAGCTAGAATCGAAGAACCTCGCACTGTTCCTGGTTGGGAACGAGATCCTGACCCGCTACGAGGAATTCAGCCTGGGGAGCGCGATCTCCGCGAAGGAACCGTTTGTCGGCAAGACGCGCACGAAGCTCGAGAACCTGGTACAGACATATCAGGACAAGCTGCTCGACCAGCGGGCGCATTAGGGCGCCAAATCGTGAAACTGTGAAATCGGGAAATCGTGAAACCACCCAAGATCCTGCCCGTTGTAACCGCGAGCGCCAGCGAGTGGAGATCCACAGTCCTATTTAACCACGAAACACGCGAATCACACGAATGAAGCGTAGAGCTAAATCGACCTTTCTCACAGGAGGAAGGGGAGGTAACGGAGGGATGTGGAACTCAGGAAAACGGGTTTCGCCGCTCGTCGCTCGACCTTCGACTGTTCGGGCGATTTCCCGGTTTCCCAATTTCGCGATTTTGCCGCCTCTGCTTCCTCCGCGAGCTCCTGTAAGACAGATCGTTGCGGAGATTGTTCGTCACGCGAAGGCGCGAATTCGCCTTTGGTCTAGCTCCGTTCTCTTCGCTTTCTCCTGTAAAACAGATCGGTCTGATGTTTGGCCATCCGGGGTCTCCGACTCTGTGAGCTCGGCGTGCACTCGGTGAACTCGGTGTCCAAGAAGCCATGAAACCCGGATCGAGCAAAGAGGTTGGACGTCGTCACCGGCCGGCGGTGCTGCACTGGATCGACCGGCTTTGCGAGAGCCGCATGTTCCGGATCGTGGTCTGCGCGTTTATCGCGAGGGGGCAGCTCTACTGCGGCGACATTCTCCGGCATAATTCCTCGACCTCGTCGACAACGAGTTCGTCATCGTCATCCTCGCCCGGTGCGACGTCCACACCCGTCACAAGCATGGTGGCCAATCAGCAGGATCTGCTGGCGCGCACGACCAATGCGCTCGCGGCCGTGCGCGCGATGCAAGCGGCGGCGCGGGCGGCCGCGCTGAGCGGCCCGAATAATTTAGGAAAGAACCCTAATGCCCCGACCCAACAATTGCCCAATGTGCCCGACGGCCTAACGGGGGGGGGGCTGCAGGTGGCGACCGATGCCAACAACAATCCACTGCTCTGGCAGGGAGCGAACGCTCCGGTGCAGTCCGCATCCGGCAGTCAGACCGCGGTCACGGTCACCCAGACGCAGCAGCAGGCGCTCCTGCAATGGCAAACCTTCAATATCGGCAAGAACACTACACTGGCCTTTGACCAAAGCGCCGGTGGTGACAGTGTCGGAAACTGGATTGCGTTCAACTACGTCCGCGATCCATCGGGCAATCCGTCGCAGATCCTGGGATCGATCAAGACGCTAGGCGCGGCCGACTCGAGCGGCAATCCGCAGGTGGGCGGCCAAGTGTACATGATGAATTCCAATGGCATTATCTTTGGCGGATCCTCCCAAGTGAACGCGCATGCGCTGGTGGCGTCGGCGCTGCCGATTAACTACAATCTGATCCAGCAAGGCCTGCTCAACAATCCCGATGCCCAGTTTCTCTTCTCTGCGTTGCCGCAGGCCGCAGGGCAAAATGGTACACCGGCCTTCGACCCAAATTCCCCCGCGCCGGATGGTTCGGCCCCAATTCAGACTCCATTTGCCCCGGATGGAAGCGGCGCGGTTGGCGCCGTATATGGAAACGTTGTTGTCCAGCCCGGAGCGCTATTGACCGCCCCGACTAATGCCGACCATGTCGGCGGCCGCGTCGCCCTCATCGGCTCCAACGTGTCGAACGCCGGAACAATATCAACACCGAACGGGCAAACGATCTTGGCCGCCGGTCTGCAAGTTGGGTTGGCAGCAAGTAGCGATCCGGGTTTGCGGGGTCTTAACGTGTATGTCGGCGTCGTAGGAGACTATGCCGGTTCCGTCGCCAATGGATTGGACACTACCCATGCCACTTCGGCTCCGGGCAGCTATCTGAACGCGGACGGCACCACCGCCACAATTCCCGCGGGTACAGCACTTCGAGGCCTGATCGACGGCCGACGGGCGAATGGCACAACGGCCGACACCGCCGTTACTATGGTAGGTCGGACAGTCGACCAACTCGGCGCCATCGATGCGACAACCTCGGTGTCACTCAATGGCCACATCGACCTTTTGGCCGAATACAATGCCTTCGGTAATCCGTATTATCAGCCCGGACTAAATTATCCGGAATTCCTGCACGGCGCCACCCCAACGGATGTATCCACTGGTGTCGTGACATTAGGCGCGGGCAGCGTGACTTCTATTCTTCCTGAACTTTCGAGCCCGGATCGAATCGTCGGCACATCGTTGGCCCTGCCGTCCCAAATCAATCTTCGTGGTCAATCGATTCACTTGGCGGCTGGCTCCGATCCTGCCATGGGAGCGCTTGTCCTTGCGCCAAGCGGTCAGGTGACCCTCGACGCGGGAAAATGGACAACGATGAATGGCGTGGATTCATTTCTCCATTCGATCGGACAGGTCTACTTCGACTCTGGATCCACGATCGATGTGTCAGGATCGCAAGACGTAACGGCATCTGTCACGGAAAATATAGTCTCAGTTGAACTGCGTGCCGCGGAATTGGCCAACGATCCTTCTCAGCGGGACGGCGTTCTTCGTGGGCAAACCGTTCAGGTCGATCTTCGGGAAGTGGGTACTTATGACGGACAGGCGTGGGTCGGCACACCCTTGGCCGATGCTTCCGGATACATCAATCTTGTGCAACGGAACGTCGGCGAGCTTACTACATCCGGTGGTAGTGTGGCGATCAACGCGGGCGGGTCGGTGGTGATGAATGCGAAATCTGCCATCGAAGTCTCCGGCGGATGGATCAATTATGAAGGCGGCAATATCGAGACTACCAAGGTTCTATCGGACGGAAAAATCTTCGACATTGCTCAAGCCACGCCGGACCGCGTGTACACCGGTATCTACACCGGTACTACTACTACGACCGATCCCAAGTGGGGTGTGACGAACACCGTGTCCAGCAGCTTCTTGCTTACAACCTACGACCAAGGATACCTGCAGGGCGGCAATGGCGGCAGCCTCGCGATTTCGGCTCCGGCCATGGTGCTGGACGGCAAGCTTACGGGCCAGACTGTATCCGGCTCCCTCCAGCGCACTCCTGCCGGCCAGCTGGTCAAGACCTACAGCGGCTCGGCTATCGAGTCAGCGCTGCCGACTATTCAATCGGTCTTGGGTGTGCCCACAGCCAGTTCGCTCAGCCTATCTTTCCAGCAAGATTACCTGTCCGGCACTACCATCCTGGCGCGATCGCCGACTGCGCCGACCGTCGTTTTCACTTCCACGAACCTGGCTCAAGCGCCAGCGATGGCATTCCCTGACTCGACCACGGCTGGGTTTGCCGCGAGTCTTGGCGAGCGCGGCGTCAAAGGCGCAGAGCTTGATCTAAGTCCGGACCTGCTTTCGACCGCCGATCCGACAACCGGCGGGTTTGGCTCGGTTAGCGTGAAGAATAGCGACGGCGATATCCGGATCAGTTCTAATTTGGCTACAGTTCCCGGCGGATCGCTCAGTTTTGACGCGGCCAACCTGACCATTGACGACAATCTCACTGTCTCAGCCCCTTCTGGCAGCCTGGCGTTTACGGTACACGACTATTCACCCTATTCTTATCAGGCCCAAGTTTCCCAGAACGACTACACATTGCCCTCCCCTGATCCTTCGCGAGGCAGCTTCGAGTTGGGCAAGTACGCGACACTTTCCACCGCCGGCAATGCGGTGAACGATCGGGCAGGCCAACCCGGAGCGGGAACTGGTGCGTTCTTCATCAATGGTTACAGGTATGACGCGACAGGCGCAGAAGTTGATGCAGTATCTGTGCGCGCTTATAGAATCGACCTCGGTGACGACAGCACAATCGATGTTTCGGGTGGGGTCGCTGCGAGCATCTCCAGCAAGCTTACTTTCGGCGGAGCCGGCCGGATTTCCTTGCTTGGTGTGCTCGATCCCCAAGGCAGTTCCACGCTTCCCATCGGCCAAGATCCGACCAATTCTGCCGACACGCCAGCGGTTCGTGGTTGGCTTCGTTTCGATCCCGGCAAAGTCAGTTTCGTGGGTTATGCAGGGATCGGCGCGAAAAGCGGCACCCTGACGTTACAGGCGCAGGAGATCCAGATCGAGAATCCCGCTGCATTCAGCGATCCAAGCGATCGCACCCTACTTTCCCCAGCTAACCTTGATCCAACTGGTACTTTGCTTCTTTCGCCGAGTTTTTTCGGTAGGGATGGCATCGGCAATTACTCTCTGATTGGCCTTGGCTCGGCGGCCCTTGATGCCAACGGCAATCCTCTGGCTGATACTCAGGGTCCTGGTCGACTCTACGTACCGGGCTTGTATGTGGCTCCGAGCATAACAACCACTAGTGGCGATGTATTAGCAACGAACATTAATCCCCAGCCACTAAGCTGGACAGTGCTGACTTCCAACACAGGCCAGGGCGCTTTGACGCTGACTCCGGCGACGGACATCTTGCCGTTGGGCGCTCGATCGCAAGAAAGCATGAATCTTTTCGCCTCGGGGATTACTTACAGCGCCGGTTCAGCTAACATGCTCTTTGCCCGCGGTGATCTAAAGATCGGCCAGGGCGCAAGCATTGCTCTGGATCCAAAGGGGTCTGTCACACTTTCTGGAAACACTGCGCAAATAGACGGCCGTGTTATCGTACCTGGTGGCAGCATCACCGTAACAGGTGGGAACTCGTACCTGGTGACACCTGATGTGACGCTTCCCGATCCTGTTCTTGCTACAGTCGAGCTTGGCTCAACCAGCGGCCTGGATGTTGCAGGAACTACTGTAGGACCGGCAAGTCTGGCGCTCGAGCCTGGCATTCTCGGCGATGTAAATACTGGTGCGGTGCTCCCAGGCGGAAAAATCACGGTTCAAGGCAATATCGTTGCGCGTGAAGATGCGGTGCTCGATGTGTCCGGCGCTTCCGGCACGCTGAAACTGTTACCGTCCTATAATGGCGACGTCGGCACAAATGGACTTCTGCCGGCCCTAATACCTACAACGATCGAAAGTGACGCAGGTAGCATCACGCTGCAGGGCGGCCAAGTGCTCGTGTGCAATGCCACCTTACGCGGCGCTGCAGGCGGGCTCACCGCTCAGGGGGGTAGCTTGAGCGTGGCCTCAGGCTACTATTCGCAGGCCGCGACGACGCTTGCCGAACCAAATCTAGAAGTTACCCAAACGGGTCCGGTCTTGCTCACTAGTGGCTCACTCCTAGGCAAACCTCTCGTTGATGCCTCCGGGCAAAACATCGCCAGCCTAGGCCACTTCGCAGCTTCCGACTTCTGGAATCCATCGACAAATACCAGCGTCGGTGGCTTGACCAGCCTCACTCTCGGCGGGAACGTCTTGTTTGACGGTGCCGTTCGGCTTGGTGCTGGGCGGAGCCTGACTGTGGGTACCGGCGGATTCATCTATTCGACCGCTGGTGATTCGGGCTCCCAAGCGATACAACTAGCAGCGCCTTCCGTTACGCTAGGCATACCGTTTCAACCTCCTGTCGCCACCAATGGCGGGACGAACCCACAGATTTCAATACTTACCGATTCCTCCAATGCCCCATTTTACATCGCACCAACTCCGGGTACTGGCACCCTTGATGTCCAGGCCGAAAATCTGATTTCGTTGGGTAGCCTCTCATTTCAGGGGATCAGTACTGCCGATTTTCGAACCGCAAAGAACGGTAACTCAGTAGCCGGCGATTTGAGAGGCGACGGGACAGTGGACATCGCCGGATCTCTCGCTTTCACGGTTGGGCAGATCTATCCGACCACCGCCGTCAATTTCATGCTGGCCGCTTATGACTACAAAGCGCCAAATGGCAGCACACAGCCCGGCTCGATAACGATTAATCCTACCGTTGACGCTTCTGGTCAACTTCAGTTGCCAACGTTGCCCCTGTCCGCCGGCGGAACCCTCACACTCTACGCCAGCAGTATCGACCAAGGAGGCACACTGCGCGCACCATTCGGTACGATCAATCTTGGCTGGAACGGCGTCGGTACCGCACCCACCAGCGTCGCTGGCTCCCCGGCAGATTTGTTGGCTGGGCCTTCGCTGGCTTTGCCGGTAACAGCCAGCCTGACTCTGGCTACAGGAAGCCAAACATCTGTTTCGGCAGTAGACCCGGCCACAGGCAAGGCTGTTACAATTCCCTACGGTTACAGTACCGACGGCTCAAACTGGTACGATCCTACAGGTACGGACATCACGACTCTAGGCCCTCCGTCCAAGAAAGTAGCGTTATCCGCCGAGGCTGTCGTAGACGAAAAGAGTTCCGTAATAGATATAAGCGGCGGTGGTGATCTTTATGCATACCAGTGGGTTCCTGGCGCCGGCGGGACGCAGGACATTCTCGATTCGGCGTATGTGCCCAACCCCGCTGCGCCGACGATGACGAGCTATGCCGTGATTCCAGGATACTCAGCCGGCTTCGCTCCGTACGCAGCATTTGGTACGCAGGCTTCCGAAACCGGCTATGTTGCTGGAGCCTCTCTTGGGTTGGGCGACATAGTCCATCTCGATCTTGGTGACGGCAACGGCGCGCGCGATTATACACTCCTGCCGGCACGCTATGCTTTGCTGCCGGGCGCCTATTTGGTGACACCCATACCTGGTGTTCCGCCACTTTCGCCGGTCAAAGAATCGGATGGCGCCAGCATTGTGGCGGGTTACCGCACCAACTCCGTTGCCCATGCGCAGGGCGGTCCCGTCCTCTCCGTTTTTGAGGTTGCCTTGGGTACCTCGGCGTCCGGTGATGCGAATGCGCCCAAATCCATTGTGCGGGCACGCGCTCAATATACTGATTTCTCCGCTGATAACTTCTTCGCAACGAACACTTCATCAGGTACAGCTCCACTATGGCGTCTACCCGAGGATGCCGGCTACCTGCGCCTAACTGCGGCTGCCGGAGGCTCAGTTGAGTTTGACGGGAATGTCTCTGGCGGAGTGCAAACCGGAAGCAGTGGTCGCGGGGGATTGGTGGATATCAGCAGTCCGAACGACATCCTGATCACCGGTGGTGGGACAGATTCTGCCCCGGTCAGCTCCAAGGCCGCTCAGTTCGACCTGACAGATCCGCTCGTGCTTTCAGCCGACACATTGAGCAAGTTCGACGCCGAGAGTCTCCTGGTGGGTGGTTACCGCACCTCGAGTGAAAACGGAGCAGCGGTCACCGTTACCACAGGACAGATGGTCGTATCGAACGCTGGCGAACCTCTAAGCGGTTCAGATATCATCCTTACGGCAAATACAAAACTCACGCTCGACACCGGTGCAATGATCTCCTCTGTCGGGGCGCTCACCAACGCTGATAAGCTCCTATTTGGACAGGTTGACGCGAGCGGGAACGCGGTTTCTGGGAGCGGAAACGGTGTCGTTGTGCGCGTCACAAGCGACCCGGCTGCACAGATCGAACGCTTTGGGGTCAATCAAACGACGGCAGCAAACCTTAACGTCGGGGCAAGCGTGAAATTGGGCGCCGCGGACGGAGCTACGGGCAGCGTCATAATTGACTCTACCAATGGCATGGCCCTGAATTCTACAACCACGTTCTCCGCCGGCGCCGTGGCCTTCAACAGCGGCCAAATCAGCGTCCAATTCCCCGACGCTGGAAGCCTGCGTCTCCAGAGTGGCGGCCAGCCGACCACGGGCCTCGTTCTTTCCGGCGCATCCCTTAACGCCCTGCAACTGTCCGGTGCTTCGCTATCACTGCTAAGTTATTCCTCTCTGGATTTCTATGGTAGCGGCCAGCTGGGCAATGCCAGTGCGTCAAGCTTTATCCTCCACACTCCCGAAATTTACGGCGATGGCGGCACGGTCGCCATCCTTGGAAAAAACATCACGATCGACAATAGTTCCGGGGCGTCCGCTCCCGACATTTTCACTTCTGGTGCCACGGCGGGCGCCCTTCTTGTTGAAGGTGATATTGTGAATGTTGGCAACGGCACAGTGCAGGTCGATCGCTACGGTCAACTCGCTCTCAATGCGACGACATCATTGAATTTCAGTGGCGTCGGAGCCCTGTCCACTGAAGGTGATGCAACATTTACGACACCACTATTGACCGGCGCAACGGCCGCAAAACAGCAATTTTCCGCTGCAGGTGTATTGACAGTGGCAGGCACGCCTGGAATTGCGAGCGGAACAGGGCTGGGCGCCACGCTCACTTTGGAGGGCGCGAGCGTTACCGCAGGAAGCCTTATTTATTTGCCGAGTGGTACGCTGACGCTGCATTCCGCTGGCGCGGCCGGAAAGGGCGATATCAACGTTACAGGAACGCTCGATGTGGCCGGGGGCGAAAAAGCGTTTTACGACCTGCCGAAGTACACTGACGGGGGGCAGGTCAGCTTGGTGGCCGACCACGGCGACGTTGCCATCGGGACCACGGGGGTGGTCGACGTGTCCGGAGCCAAGACAGATCCTGCAGACAATTCTCGCGCCGGTTATGCATATTCAAGTTCAGGCGGCGGTCTCTCCGTCGATGCCACGGAAGGCCAGTTCTTCTTGGCTGGGGAAGTGTCCGGCCATGGTGCCACAGTCGGCGACGGGGCTTTCTTCACGCTCGATACAGGCAACCTTCCAGCGGCTGGCAGCGCGCCTGGGAGCTTGGCCAACTTGGCAGCAGGGCTCGTTTCGGGTGGATTTGATTCCACACAAAATATTCGGGTCCGAAAGGGAGATGTGACAGTCGATGGCCTGGTAAAAGCGCACGATTTCACGCTGTCGGCTGACAGCGGCTCCATCAACGTAACTGGCCGAATTGATGCACATGGCGCCACTGGAGGCACTGTCAATTTGGCCGCACAGGGTGGTGTTGCGCTTGCGTCCAGTGGGATCATAGACGCTTCTGGGGACGACTATGACAATGCCGGTAAAGGCGGCAGTGTGCAGTTGGAGGCAGGCACGAGCAAGTTCGACTCCAATGGCAAACCGATCACACCCGTCTCCTCGGCGGTAGTTGATCTCAAGGGCGACATAGACGTCACCGTCGGCGAGGAGTCCATTCCCTTTGTGGCCGGTGCCAACTTGGCGTTTCCATCCGGTGTGGGTAGAGGCAATGCTGTCGTGTTTAGCGCGGCGGGCCAATATACTTCAAGCAGCGGGCAAATAGTCCCCGTGACCGCTGGTGAAGCGGTCACACTCCCCTCCGCTACAAAGGTGGTAATGTCCTCCGCAGGCACGGTGAAGCTAACCGGGAATGGACAAGGCGGCTCTGTGCAAGTGAAGATTGACGACGGAAGCTCCCTACGGCTGCGCCCTGTGGCCGGTACGACTGCAGCGTCGGCAGCCACCTTGGTCGACGCCGCTCTCGGCCTCAATTCCGGTACCGTGCTTCTCAGCGCCCCACAGGTCGATACTTTCGGTCAACCCGTCTCCTTCGGGTCCGACGCTTCGATCGGATCCGACGTGGCGGTGCTCCCGATCACGGGCACTATATCCGGAGCCTCAAGCGTCGTAGTCGAAGGCTACCGCGTCTTCACGCCGGTGGCTGGGGTCATCGATACAGTCGAATCGGCAGTCCTAACTAATGGGACATCCTTCACCAGCCAGGCGGGCACCGCAACATCGCCAGGGCCGATCTCCAGCCGCCTTCTAGCTGGACAGACGGACCCAGCCCAGCGCGATGCGCTGTCTGCCGTGCTTCACATCCGCCCAGGCGCGGAGATCGTCAATGCGGCGGACCCGGGCACAGCGACTGTCGCTACGATTGCCGCTGGCACTACGAACAGCTCCGTGTTCCTGCCCTCCGGCGGCTCTTTCACTCTGAGCGGCTTGTCCGGAGCCACCAGCACTATCGTCTCCACCTCGGGTAGTGGCCAGATAATGCTGCCTGATGGCACCATTGAGACTCTTGGCACGACCGCCACCAATGTCGTATTGCCTGCGGGGAGCACCGTTGTACTGGACTCTGCCGGCAGCCTGACCTTGAGCTTCGCAAAGACGGGTATCGCCAGCGGAAGCGCAACTCTCCAGCTCGCTAATGGTGCGACGCTGGGGACGTCGGTCGGCAACACTCTCACGACTGGAAGTGGTACAAAAGTGTCCCTAAACACCGCTGGCAAGAGTTCCGTCGCGATCGCCGCCGCCACGCCGGTTGTGATGCTCAATGGCGGCACCGTTCGTCTTTCCAGCAATGGCACTATCACAACAATGGCAGGCACGACAACAAGCTTCAGTGCCGGCACCACTGTGACGGTCGCTGCCGGCAGCGTTGTGACACCCTCCAACGCGGGATCGATCACATACGCGAGCGGTACTGGCGGCACCGTACAGTTGGCCCTCTCTCAAGGCACCTATCAATTGTCTGGCTCCACAACCGTAAATCCATCTGTTGGAGACCTGACCCTATGGGCCGATTGGAATCTTGCCGCCAATCGATACCAACCGGCGCTAGGTGCGATCGGCGAGCCGGGAATGCTTTCCTTGCGTGCAGCCGGTAATCTTTACTTCAACGGGGCGCTCAGTGACGGATTCACGAGTGCCGCCTACGATGCACCTCTCCTAGCTGCAGGCACGCAGTCCACCTCTTATCGCCTTGTGGCGGGTGCCGATCTGACGGCGGCCGATTTCCAGCAAGTGCCGCCGTTATCTTCGTTAGGGGTTGGCACGGGGAGCGTTCTGATTGGCCAGAATGGCGTAGGTTCCACCAAGACCGGAGCCAATGCATTGACCAGTAGCGCCGTAGCTGGGCATTACCAAGTTGTTCGGACTGGTACAGGCGATATCACCGTTGCCGCGGGTCGGGATGTTCTTCTGCTCAACCAATTCGCGACCATCTACACCGCAGGCACGCAGGTTGCCGATGCTGCGCTGGGAGGCACTTTTGATCTGCCGGTATTGGACCAGCAGTCATATAATGTGGGATTGCCACTTGGATCGCCTCAGCAGGCGGTGTCTTATCCGGCCCAGTTCAACTTGGCTGGGGGCAACGTGACGGTTTCCGCACAAGACGATATTGCCCACAAAACCCGCGACAGCTTTGGCCGCTTGATCGATGATTCGGAGCAGGAGCTTCCAAACAACTGGTTGTACCGGCGCGGCCTTACTGATCCGGCGACCGGCCTTTTCTTCCAGGGTGCCGTCGATCCAACCGCCCGTCGCCTCGTTGCCAACAGCAGTGGCGAAGTCATGTCGACCGCTTGGTGGATCGATTTCAGTAACTTCTTCGAGGGTATCGGGGCTCTCGGCGGTGGCAATGTGACCCTGAACGCAGGACGCGACGTCCTTAATGTTGACGCTGTCGTCCCCACCAATGCTCGCATGGTTGGCAAGAACGCTGCAGGCGCTCCGCTAAAGCCTGATAATGCCAATCTGGTCGAACTGGGCGGAGGCAACCTTACTGTTCAGGCCGGACGGGACATCAACGGCGGCGTGTACTATGTCGAGCGCGGACAGGGAGATCTTACGGCCGGACGGAGCGTCCTAACCAACGCGACTCGTAGTTTCGGGCGCATAAAGACAGCCACCGAGACTTGGCTGCCCACCACACTCTTCCTCGGCAAAGGCGATTTCAGTGTCCAAGCCGCATCGGACCTTCTGCTCGGGCCGGTGGGTAATGTGTTCCTGCTTCCGAGCGGCATCAGTAATACGGCCTGGGACAAGACGTACTTCTCCACCTACGACCCGAGCGATGATGTTGAAGTGTCTTCTCTGACCGGCCAGGTTCAGTTGTCCGAGGATGCCCCTGACGGAATGTTATATTCCTGGCTCAATTCCGTTCAGCTGTTCTCCAGCGCAAGCGTCTCCAACACCAGACCTTGGCTGCGGCTGGATGAGAATTCGATGCTGGCCTTCAAAACGACGCCAACCTTAGCGCCAGCCACGTTCAAGGTGACCGCCTTCTCCGGCGCCCTGAACATTGCGGGGGATCTTAGTCTCTCACCGTCGCCCACCGGCACAATCGAACTTTTGGCCGACGGCACCATCTCAGATTTGAACCCCATCAATAGTGCAGGAGCATGGGGCTATGGCACGGTACGTCTATTGGACTCAGCGCCTACAGATTTTCCAGGCCCCGCATCCCCGCTTGCCACCGTTGCCTGGTCAGTACCCAACATCACCTTCAACCCTCAGAGCATTTACGCGGGCGTGGACGGGCTGCTGACTGAGGGCGAATCCACCGAAAACGACTCGTTAACGACTAAGCTGGCTCGGCATAGCTCGGGTCCGCTCCACGCAACTGATGATTCTCCGTTGCGAGTCTACTCGGCCGATGGAGATATCACTGGTTTGGCCCTTCTGGCCGGCAAGTCAGCTCGTGTGGTTGCCGCCAATGACCTGACCGACGTGTCGCTGATGTTGCAGAACAACCGCGCAGTGGATGTGAGCTTGGTCGCCGCTGGCCGCGACTTGCTAGCCTTCGATCCCAATTCACCAGTTCGACAGACGGCGGCAGCGGCGCCTTTCGTACGCTCGGACGAAGCGATTGCGGGTGAATCTGGGCGGATCGAAATCGGCGGACCCGGCACGCTCGAAGTGTTCGCCGGCCGCAATCTCAATCTTGGTGTAGACCCGGCGAACACGGCGCCGGGCATCGTCAGCATTGGCAACGACCGCAATCCTAACCTTCCGTTTGGCGGTGCGGACATTGCGGTCGCTGCCGGTCTAGGTAATATTTATACTTCAGCCGCAAGCGCGAAACTCTTGGCCCCAGGGCTTCTTAGCACGAACGCCGATTGGTCAGGCTTTGTCACCAAGTTTCTGGACGCCGGGACGGAAATCGGAGCGCGTTACCTGCCAGTTCTTGGCAGTGCGTTGGATCTGCCTTCTGGCACCTCAGACGATGCGATTGAAGCCGCCGTATCCGGAAGCAGTCTGAACGAGAATAGGGTATTGGCTCTTATGGACGCGTTTTACGCGATCCTGCGGGACTCGGGTCGCGAAAGAAATGATCCGACAAGCCCGAATTTTGGCACTTATACCGAAGGACTGGATGCTATCAGTGTTCTGTTCCCCGGTAGCCCGCTCCCGACCAGCGAAGATTTGTCGCATGGGAACGCTTTGCAGCGGCCGCCTGGCCCTGCGAACGGTGATCTCACCATGGCTACCCGGGAGATAGGGACATTCCAAGGCGGGAATATTTCGATGCTTATGCCAAACGGCGGAGCCACCGTGGGCAGGCCCACCGACCCTCAAAAGGCCGATCAAGGCATCCTTACGGAATATGGCGGCAACGTCTCAATCTTCGGGGCTGATAGCATCGATGTCGGCACGTCCCGCATTTTCACGCTGCGCGGTGGAAATGAGATTCTTTGGTCGACTTGGGGCGACATTGCCGCCGGCAGCGGGTCGAAAACCGTGTATGCAGCGCCGCCCACACGCGTGCTGGTTGATCCTCAGAGCGCTGACGTGCAGAACGACTTGGCCGGATTGGCCACCGGCAGCGGAATCGGCGTGCTGGCCACCCTCGTGGGAGTAAAACCGGGCGATGTCGATCTGATTGCGCCGGTCGGGACTGTCGACGCGGGCGACGCAGGAATTCGGGCATCGGGTAACCTGAACGTCGCAGCGCGCATCGTCTTGAACGCTTCGAATATACAGGTTGGCGGAGCAAGCGCGGGCACGCCGCCGCCGCCCGCGCCGCCTAATCTCACTCCGTTGACTGCTGCATCGAGCACTTCCGCCGCAGTAACCAGCGCAGCCACTGACGTCACGAAACAGGAAGCCACGTCGGCGCAGAGCGAGTTGACAGAGTTCCCGTCAATAATAACGGTCGAAGTTGTGGGGTACGGCGGCGGGGACGAGAGCGACAACGGTAATGATTAACAACCCCTCGTCTACAACGCCACACTTTGAAAGCTACCGCGTGATACGGTTAATGTGAATGTTATGGTATCCAATGCAGGGCCGCAGTAATCGGGTTCATCCAAGAACAAAAGCCTTTGTCCCCGAGTGGCGCCATCGGCCCTAATGTCGCAGCACTCAGCGTTGTTCAGCTTGTGTGGGGCGAGCTGGCGGGTTCGCCGCGGGAGGCGGACTTTTCGGCCGGTGGACTTGCGCCATGGCAGCCTGAACTGTCGCCAGTTCCCTAGTGAGCTCATTCCGGTGCTGGGCGAGGTCTTTAAGAGTCAAAGGAGCGGACTGCATTTCCTGGGCAACTACGCTTGGTTGGGATGCTCCTGATACAAGCGGCGGGACGTTGAGAGCGTGGCTCAACGGTGCGATCTTTGCCTCCTTCAAAACAAGCACATAGGTACGCCCACGCTCTTCGACTGTCACCGTGTCGTGTGCGGCATCGAAGCTCTTTACCAGAAAATCGTAACCGGCTTCATGTAGCCGGGTCCAGAAGCTTTGTTTCTTAATCGAATCATAAAAGCTGAACTCGTATTGTCCGCCTTCCATCATGATGCTGCGCAGCTCCAGCGGCGCAGCCTGCTGCGCGGCGCGCACGGCTGCGTCGGGCAGAAGAAATGGCGAGTTCTCAAGCAGGTTTGAGCTGGCCTTTGCCGGCCATGCGGTGATTGCCAGTACGAACACTGGCACAATCAGCAGTCCAGATTGGACAGGGTTCTTGCGCCTTTTGTGCTTTCTTGCGGCCATACGAAGAAGAACCATTAATTCACACTATCGGTACCGATTCGCGCATACGCTGAGCGATCCGTGGTTGAAAGAGACGCTGAGCCTTGATGTCCCGCTGTTCGTGTCAATGGGCCCACGTCACGATTTGGGAAAATCAGGTGTCTTTCCCATCACGAAGGCACCATGACGCCTTGGTGGTTAATCCCTCGGTCCTCTTTTCACCACCATGACACCATGGCACGAAAGTGTGTTTTTTGGGCTCTTGCTCGCATCCTCCGCCCCAAAAACGAAGGTGGCCGCCCTGTCAAAAGGGGCGGCCACCTCACCTAATCGACAAATCGGCCTGGAAGCCGAAATGGCTTACTATGGTTTGATCAACTTATGCGCGCACCTGCTGGCGACGGCGCAGCATCACGAAGCCCAGCGCGAACACGCCGAGGATCATGGCATACGTCGAGGGCTCGGGGATGGCCGTGAAGGTCAGCGTACCGTTGTCGTACAGCTTGAAGTCGCCAAGCAGCGTGCTGCCCGCCGCACCACCGCCCTGAAGCAGTTGGTAGAAGTTCAATTGCACAGATGTCGAACCATCAGCAGCGGTGCCGAGAGCGGTCGTATTCGTAGCCATGTTGTTGAGGTTGGCCGCGCTGAAGTTGTTAGTGCTTTTGACTTGTGTGCTCCAGCTCTGAGGGCCGCTCGCCAGAATTGCCGCAGCAAAGTTGCTGTTAGCCGTCGACGTGGCATTGTTCAGGCCAGTGTACACCGTTTGGATTGCAGTTGAAGCCGTACCTTGACTGGAGCCGGCTAGGAGAGCTGTCGTAAGGTTCTTGTCGGAGGCCCAGAGTGTGTTGCCGCCGCCAATGCCGTTAGTCCCAGCGATGCCAAAGGCCACTTGGTTCGTTCCCTGCCATGTGCCAAACTGAGCTGTCAAATCGGCACCACTCAGTTGGGAGAGCGTCACTTCTGAGCCGGTGGCATAACTACCGGATATGAAATTGCTCACGTTGCCAAGGTCGACCTCAAGGTTATTCGTGGCACCCGCTTCCTTGAAGCCCAGGATCACGTCGTTGAGGTTCGTGCTAATGGTGGCTGCTTGGGATGTGGCCCCTAGAGAAAGCACGAGGAATGCTGAACTTATGATGTGATTGATTTTCATGTGAACGATTATTTATGGTTCGAAAAGCGTCGATTGCTATTAGTTGGGAACGATAACCTGGCCTTCGCCGCCGCGGTTGACGTTCATATCACCATTCGCGATGCCGGACAGACCCGCCACCGCCGGCACGGCGATTCCTGTGGCGAGCAACTCGGCTACCGTCCCGGTACCAGTGGACTGGTTGTTGTAGTAAAGATGCTCGGATGACCAGTAGCTGTACTTTCCATTCGTGAACGAGGGGAAGGACGTCGCGGACGGAGCCTCAGGCAAAACGCCGTTATACGAAAGGATCGTCGCGCCGCCGGCGATAGCGTTGGCGGCATCCGACTTTCCAAGGTAGCAAATGATCGGGCCCGCACTGGAAGTGCGGATCATCACGTTTGCAAGGGTTCCGCCGCTGGCAAAACCACTTTGGCCAGCACTGTAATTGATCCCGTTGATCGTTTCCGCCTGCCATGCCGTGAGGCTGGTGATGTCACCGCTACCGGCCGCTTGGCCGACGCCATTGGTGCCCGCGGTCGCTCCGCTCGGGAAGTATTGTGCGGCGGCCGTGAGAGCGCCGTAACCGCACTCTTCATAGGCCGTCAGCCGGGTGCCGGAATCGGGATTCCGGCCAACAATGCGAACCTGCGTCGAGACGTCGCTCTGGTTACCCGAGAAGAATGAGAGCGGAAGGCCGCCGGCGGCCAAACCCTTCGCGACCTGATTGCTGAGGTCCGAGATGGAGGCGCTGGCTCCATTGTTCTTGAGCCAATAGAACTGAATCACGCCAACCGGAGAAGATGCGGCTTCATTCGGAGTCAGGTCGGTAGGACGAGTAAACGGCGTGAGAGAAAAATTCACATCGGACATCGCGATTCCAGCGGCATGCGTGAACGACCCGAGGGTCAGACCGGTCGTCGTGCTGGGAGCGGCGGCGAGCGACGTCGCAGGATCAAGGAACGCGAGCTGCACAATGTTGGCCGTTCCTGGTATCCCGTTGGTAGTGGTCTGCACCACGGCCTGGACGCCGGAAGCCGAACCGGTGAAGTCGGTGACGATCGTCACGGTGTTGCTGGTTCCAGCCAGCGTGCCCTTGAAGATCGCATAAGTCGACCCAGTCAAGGAGGCACCTACGCAGCCCTGCTGCAGGGTTGCAGGCGTGAAAAGATTTTGAACGGCCGTGAGCGTGGCAACGCGAAACGCGGAAGATCCGGTAAGGTAAGCATTACCGAGATTCGTCGCGGAAGCGGACGAGATGCAAGCTGCAGCGAGCAAGCCCGCCGCAAGTAATTTGAGTGATTTCATTTGCTAACAGGTACTGAGGGTTCTGAGTTTTGCTGGGACTGAATTGGAGAAACACCCCGCCAATGGTGCGGTGGTTCCCCTATTTCGGCGCTGAGGATATCCCCCCAATGTGTCATGCCGCCGGACATCAAGTGACGCTTGCGAAAACGTTTGGCGGGGAACCGTGTGACAAGCAGGTTACGGGGCGGAAAAGCAGGCAAACTTTGAAATCGTGAAATCGGGAAACCGGGAAACGGACGAACGCGGAAGGGGGAAGGCGGAAACCAGGGCAGCCGCGCCGTAACCTGCAGCTGTAAGCTCAGAGCGTTAAGCCGGAAGCCGCCCGTGCCTGATCTTCTGTAGGAGGACGCAAAGGCAGCGGAGGAGGATCGCCACCCCGATTGCCCTTCGTGGCTCTGTGTCGCTATGGTTCATTGATCTCTCTTCGCGTCTTCGCGATTTCGCGTGAGAAAAGGGATCGACGATCACCGCCAAGGCAGTCGAGGGTCGGGCGACGAACACCGAGACCTGGTTTCCTGAGTTCCAGATCAGGCCCACGGATGATTGTCACCACGAAGCACACGAAAAGAAACCACTGAATCAACCGAATGCGATCGCGAGATTTTCTCACGAATACACACGAATCGGCACGACGGACCGGTGGAGGAAGCCTGCTTGCAGGCGATTTTCACCTCTGAATCGCGAGCAAGCTCGCTTCCTACAATTTGCATAGATCCGGCCAAGATTTCCGCGACGGGGGCGTCGCTGCTCCAGTGGTCCGGCGAAGGAGACCCGTCGCGTTGCATGGGTGTTTCTCGATTTCAAGGTTTCCCGATTTCCCGATTTTGCCACCTCTGCTTCCTCTGCGAGCTTCTGCAAAACAGATCGATCCCCTTTGTGTCTCCGTGTCTCAGTGGTGAATGAACAGTTTTTCACAGGAGGTAACGGAGGTAGCTGAGGCAAGGGATGAAAGGCTGAAAGCGGAAAAGCGGAGAAGCTGAAAACGCAGCCCAGCAAATCAATTCTATCGTGGATTGTGCGGATTACAGGGATGCAGATGGATTGATATTTGCGCCATCCGTGAAATCTGCGGTTCAAAGTGGATTTCGTAACCCAATATTTGCAGAGCTGTAACCCAGGGCGACTTGTCGCGCACCGGTTGTGCGACCAGATTGTAACATTCCAGGACTTCAAATCTCGCAAAATGAAAACACATCACCGATACGCCGGATTAACGGCAGCATTTGCTTTCCTGGTAGGAGCGGCGCACGCCCAGCAGATCCTCTCGTATTATGCGTCGTGCGATCTTGCTCCGGCGACGGGGCTCAACGGCGAACGGTCGGCCGAGTCGAATGACGCCGACAGCATTGGCTCATCGTTTGCCTATCACCAATCCAGCGCGCGGCAATGGTTCGATGAGCCCATCAATTTGAGAGGTGTTTCAGATGCGGGATTCACATGGGATGTCGGGATAGGCCGGCCCTATGGAAATCCGGACTTTCAGGGGGGTGTCGATGTCGGGAGGACGTATTCCCAGGCGTCGGACGGAGGCGACCTTAGGTTTGGCCACGGTCGGGGACATGGAACGGACGGCGACCGGAATCGGGCTAGGGAGTCGTGGTGGGAGGGGCAGAACGATACTCCGATCCCGGAGCCGCCGGCGTATGCCATGGCGCTTGGCTTGGCTGCTCTTGGTTTAGTCATCCGGCGGCGCCGAATGCGACTGCAAATCGGTCAAGGCTGACACCGGGAAATCTGGAAACCTATTCCCGGAATCCTGTCCACTACGCGCCACTTCGAGGGGTCTTTTCCTGGTCCGTTTATGCCTTAAAAACGTTCGACGCTTGAATGCAGGCCGGGACCGAGCGGGACAATCGACTCCATGAGTTCCTGAAATCCCTCGTCATTCCACAACTCGTCGAGAGGGCTTTGGCTGGCAATGCGGATGAAGTACTGCTCTCCTTTGTGGCTCAGCCCGAGCCGGAATAGCGCGCCAAGCGTGGTCAACTGCGAGTGGGTGCCCTCGGAACTGTAGACGATCACCCGGCCGTTGAGAACATGCCAGTAAAGCACGTACTGGCGGCCACCCAGGCTTTCAAACTCGCGGTATTGCGCAGGCGCCAGCCAGCGGCCCTCGAACTCGCGCCGGTAATTGTAGTCGGCTGCGCGCTCTTTCCAACCCACCGACACCCAGCACTGATCGGGAACGTGAAAGGCGATCTCGCGCGCGGGCATTTTCCCTGGATGCCAGTAGCTGACATAAAGGGAAAACTCCCGTTCCCCTTTCCGATAAAACCGCAAGAGCGTCTCATCGTAGTTGAGGAGTCGCTTGACCCGTGCAATCTCTGCTTCGGTTTCCGCCGGGGGGCGGTCTTCGCTGTGCCAGCCAACCATCTCGCGGGGGAAATAGTCTGCCAGCGGCGCATCCCGTTTCACCACGGCCGATTCCCGCTGGGGAAGGACTTGCAGCCCGATCGCCGCTGCCAGCAACAGCCCAAGCCAGATTAGCAGGGCGACATGCGTTCGGCTTAGTCGGATCCATGCAGTCGGGGCATTTCTCGCGGGCAGCTCCACGGACTGTCCGTTGAGGCGCTGTAGGGCGGGATCGCCCGACCCCGCCGCGCCCGGGAAAACGGCGGGATCCGGCGATCCGGCCCCACACCGGACTGCATGGATCCCAGGTGCGTTGATCTCTAAATCTGCCATGGTGTGGAGATTGACCGAACCTAGGCGTGGGCCGCCGAGGGCACGCTCTAGCCAGCCGTTGTCACCACTGCGATTTTCTTCGCCTTCGGCGTCACTGCGTCCGGCCCCTTGTGATCGTAGTATTCTTTCACGCGCCGGTCGTGGTAATCCACATAGTAGTCGGTGGCGCCTCCGGTCTTCACATCGTTCAGCACGGCGCCGAAGACCGGGATGTTCGCTGAGACCAGGCGGCGGGCACAGCGTTGGGCCGCCTTCCGCATGACCCGGTTGAACTGGATCGTGTAGATCGCACCATCCATGAGAGGGAGCATGTTCAAGACGTCGCTGACTGCCCCGATCGGCGGCGTATCGAAGACCACCCGGTCGTACCGTTTGGCGAGTTCACCCACCAAGTTCTCGAACTCCTTGGAGTTGATCAGATGGATCGGATTGGTCGCGCGTCCCCCGGATCCAATGACATCCAAGTTGGGATGCACGTCCTTGGTGACGATCTCATCGAATGGCGTGTCGTTCACGCAATAATCGATGACGCCTTTGGTCATGCGCATCCGGAACGATCGCTGGACGTTCGGCTTGCGCAGGTCGCAATCCACGATGGCGGTGCGCTGCCCCTGGGAGGCAAACGCCAGCGCAAGATTCGTGGCGATAAATGATTTTCCCTCTCCGGGCAACGTGCTGGTGACGGCGATCAGCCGGGCGCTTCGGCTCTCTTCATTCACCCGCAGGGTGGAATACAGCGACAGAAAGGCTTCCAGAATCTTGGGATCGGCCCCGTTCGAAACGAG
>Ga0182027_10003533_pt1 | contig 24708 bp, 19 predicted proteins | sample 712E1DmetaG_FD_121300 | JGI IMG/M metagenome (GOLD analysis project Ga0182027, IMG submission 121300) | Permafrost microbial communities from Stordalen Mire, Sweden - 712E1D metaG (Illumina Assembly) | ecosystem: Environmental > Terrestrial > Soil > Wetlands > Permafrost | place: Sweden... | reverse complement strand
CGGGCCGTGGGTCGTTTCGGCCAATCTGGCCGGCTCGGTCTTGAGCACCACGGTCAAACATTCCGGCGCCGCCGGCCTGCATGTCATCTCCAGCAGCGCCGGCGCCACCCGGGCCAGTGCGATCTACCAGGATATTTCCCCCGTCCTGGTGACCAACGCGACCTACACGCTGAGTTTCTGGTATCTGCAAAACACCAACGGCGGGCCGCTGACCATCCGCCTCTCCGGTTCGGGAATCGTCGGCACGGTCAGCCCGGCTCCGCCGGTTCTAGTGCCGCTCCTGGCCGCGACCCCGGGCGCGAGCAACAGCGTCCTGACCAACCTGCCGCCCTTCCCGCCGCTGTGGATCAACGAATTGGAGGCGGACAATTTGACCGGCCTGACCAACAGCGCCGGCCAACACGCGCCCTGGATCGAACTTTACAACCCCGGCAGCAACACGGTTTTCTTGACGAACCTTTACCTCACCAGCGATTACACCAACCTGACCAACTGGGCCTTCCCGGCGGGGGCGGCGATCAACCCGGGCCAGTTCAAGGTCGTTTTTGCCGACGGCCAGGCCAGCCTCTCCACCTTGAGCGAACTGCACACCAGCTTCGCCCTGAACAGCAGCGGCGGTTCGGTCGCGTTGAGCCGCCTCCTCGGCCAACCCCAGGTGCTGGACTATGTCAATTATACCAACCTGCCCCCCAATTGGTCTTATGGTTCGCTGCCCAACGCGCAAAGCTTCGTCCGCGTCCAATTCTTTAATCCCACTCCCGGCGCCTCCAACCTGGTCACCGGCACGCCCCCGTCCTCTTTCATCGCTTATAGTACCGACGGTTCCAACTATGACCAAAGTTTTGACTCCCTCCCCGATCCGGGGGCCGCTTCGGTGAACACGGCCAACCCGGTCACCATCAATGGCGTGACCTATTCCCTGGCCAATCCGTTTGACTTCGCCTCCCCCGTCTCGGCCACCGGCGGCACGGGTGGCCTGGGACTGGCGGCGATGGCGGGCTGGTACGGCCTGGCCGACCCTGCCGCCTCGGTGGGCGCGCGCTTCGGGGCGACGGATGGCGACCAGACCACCGGCGGACAGATCAGCTTCGGGCCGCCCAACGGCTCCAATCGCGCCTTGGGACTGCTGGCCACCAGCACCACCGGCTACACCGCCGTCGGCGCCAAGTTCATCAACAACACCGGGGCCAGCCTGCACTACCTGAATTTGCGGGTGACGGGCGAAATCTGGCGGCAGTCCAGCATCGCCAAGACCCTGGAGTGCTATTATTGGATTGATCCCACCGCGACCGCGCCGATGTCCACCGCCTTCACCGCCTTCCTGCCCGCCCTCAACGTCAGTTTCCCGACCGTTTCCGCGGACGTGGGCGGCGCGGCGGTGGACGGGACCGCTCCGGCCAATCAGATCCATCTTGCCGTGGCCAACCAGGTCATCGGCGGTTGGCCCTCCGGCGCGGCCCTCTGGCTGGTTTGGGAAATGGCCGATGCGACGGGCAAGGGCCAGGGGCTGGCCCTGGACAACCTGGTCTTCTCCGCCACCGCCCAGAGCACGCCCCCACCCTCCCTGAGCATCCAGACGGCCGCGGCCGGAGAATTTGTCCTTTCCTGGCCGGCGTCGCCGGGCGCCTTTGAGTTGTATGCCGCGACCAATCTCGTGCCGCCAGTCACCTGGAGCCTGGTGACCAACCCCGCCGCCGGCAGCAACGGATCGCTATACTTGACATTGCCGCGGACCAACCCCGCCGCCCAATTCTTCCGCCTGGCCGCGCCCTGAGCTTTGTAAATGGTCTTTCCTCATGGCTCATGCTGCGGCACGCCGCCATGCCGGAGGAGGCAAGTCAAAGTGTGGCCGCGCGCGGCACAGGGCAAACACATTTAAAATTCCCTGAATTCCCTGATTTCTGCGGTCAAATTTTGCCGTCCCCAAATCTTTTTCTCGACATGCCCCGCTTGCGTTGTTAAAATTAGCGCATCCGCATTGAAGAACGGCAATGCGGATGCGCTAATTTTTAGTGTGCCCAAGAATGGCACAACAACTGTTGGTCAATGGAGACGGACGCTTGAGCGGGGGGGTAATGAAACCAAGGCAAAGAAGGTTCATTTTTCCCGGCTAACCAATCACCCCAGATCGTCATCAATGCCGCGGGCGTGCCAGCGTGTGATGGCTGCTAGTCCCGCGCCAGCGTGACGGCCATCAGCCCGATGACCACTTCGTTGGCGAGCGTGCGAACGGTCAGCGACTTCAATTCCTTGTCCGGTTCCAGCGGCAGGTCCAGCACCGTCGCGGCTCCGCCGGGCACCTTGCCGCCGGCGCCCTTGAAAGTTGCCGCGTCCAGCACGCGCACCGCGCCGGTTCTCAAATTCACCCGCGGCGGAACCGGCCCGGAACGGCGGAAGGCAAAGTCGTCCATGAAATAGTCCTGGTCAATCGGCCACCAGGTCGTGGGATTGCGCAGGGCCAGCCGCCCGCTGGAGCCGTCGGCGTAAGCCACCACCACCTCGCCGTTGTCGAACTGGCTCTGCATCGGATTGGACGAGCCGGCCATGAGCAGGAAGGCGCGCGCAGCCTTGCCGCGTAGCGGCAAGGAGATTTCGCGCGGATAATTCTCCCACCGCGAGGTGAAGGCGATGTTGTTGCCGCCGCCCCGACCGGGGGTTCGGAACGGGACGCCAAACGGTGCGGCGAAACGGCCGCCTCCTTTGCTTGACAGCTCGCGCAAACCCGTGTCGTCCACCTCGAAACTCGCCGTCGGCGCGCACCAACTGCCGATGCCCTGCCTGGGAATCGCCAGCGAACAAAACGGCGGGCGCGGCGAGAGATATTCGTTTTGGAAAATCCGCGTGACCCGGTCGTTGAACAGCGGCGTCAGGTCCGCCATCTCCCACCTGCCGGCCGGCGAGCTTGCGTCCAGCTTCCAATTCGTCACCACGCCGGCGACGGATTGCCCGCCCCCGAGGTCAACCAGGACGGGATTGGACCCGGGCAACAGTCCTTCCGCTGTCAAGGCGATTTCGTCCGATTCGGCGAATCGCGGCGCGCGCAGCCTGGCGTGGACGGCGCGCCCGCCCACGCGGAGCGCAACGTCCCGGTCAATGGAGTCCGCCGTGTTGTTGCGCAGCCGGAAACGCAGATGAGTGGCGTCCTGGGTTTCAGCCTCAAGGATTTCATACGCGGGCCGAATCTCGAATGGCACCGGCAACCACCACCTCATCTCCCCTTGCTCAACTTTGGCGAACACGGTGCGGTGGCCCAAGGTTCCAGTCGCGGCGGCTTGAAACGAATTGGACTCCGTCGTCAGTTTGCCCAGCGCGCCTTGCGGGTCGGCCACTTCGCGCACTTGCGCCGCGCCGCATTGCGCCCGAATCTTCCCATCTTTCGCCACGATGGCCGGGCCGCCCGCCTCCGCCGGCTTTTCCCCTTGCCAAGTGATGACGACTTCGTGCCGCGGCGCGGCGGCGCTTTGAATTTCCACGCGCGGCCAACCGACGGAGCCGTCGAGCATTCGCCACTTCGCCGCCGCGCCGTTGACCGTCACGCTGGCGATGCGGTCGCGCAAGGCGGACACTTGCAACCGCAAGGCCATCGGTTTGGAAAACGCCGGCTCGACCAGAAATGTCTCCGCCAGCCCCGCCCGATGGAAGGCAAAGTGGAAATCGGGATGGCGCAGGCTGGCGCGGTCCCAGTCCGCCGGGAAGCCGGGGCGGATTCGCAGCTCGCCCGCCAGCGCGTCGGGCGTGACGCCGAACAATCCCTCGACCAGCGCGCGCGCCGTCATGCCAACACCGTCAGCGAAGTCCCGCTGGGACTCGCCGCGGTTGGCGTCGAAGAAGGTGCACATCCCGGCATTGCCCGGGCACAGACCGAGGAACATACTGTCAAGAATACTGCCCTTGAACAGGCGGAAGGCTTCGCCGCCCCGGCCGGCTTGCCAGAAGGCCAGGGAGGTGTGCTGCGCCTCCGCCATCACCACGTTGTTGAGCGACCAGGTGTACGGCATCCAGCTCGTCGTCGGCAGGGTGCAGCACCCTTCCGGCACGCCCGGGCCGCGGATCGGGATGTGCGCGATTTGTGTGTCCACGAACCGCGTCATCTGCCACGCCTCCAAGGGCGTTGCCACTTCCGAATCCATTGTGTGATAAAGGGTCCATAACGCCGCGTTGGCATGCGGGAGTTGCAGGCCGAGAAAATCCTTCCATTCGGCGTACCAGCCGCGGTCGGGCAGCCACAACTCCCGCCGCATCGCTGTCAAGATCAGTTCCGCTTCGCGCTCGTGCGGCGCGGCGTCTTTGCCCAGCAGTTTGGCCAGGCGCGCGGCCATTTTGTTGTGGTAATAATTATAGGCGGTCGAATGCGCCGCCCCGCCGCCCTCATATTCCAGGTCGTCGCTGGCCCAGATCGCCGCGTAAGCCTCGTAGAGCGGCAGACCGTCCGGTCCGAAGGGACGGCGGAAGAGCCGGCGTTCCCAGGCCAGATGCCGCTCAATCACGGGCCACATCTCGCGCGCGAAATCCAGGTCCCCGGTCCAGAGCAAGTGGCGGAAAAGCGCGTCCATGAAAACCAGGTTCATGTCGTAGTGCATATTGGAGAGGTCGCCATTGCTGTGCAGAGCCGGTTCGTTGCGGGACAGGTTGGAGGCCGGGTCGGCGGGCGGGATCGCGGCCGGGACCGGATCGGTATTCTGCCGCCCGGCCCAATAGGTGAAATCCCGCCGCGCGCGCTCATGCCAGCCCAGCGCGTCGTTCAGGTAGTCTCCCCGCCAGCCCGGCAGCTTCCTGCGCCAGGCGACCGCGCCGTGCATCACCGCCCCCTGACGCTCATCCCACGTGCCATCGGCCGCCAGACAGAGCGCGGCGGCGGCGGCGTTGACGAACGGGTCGGGCGTGTCCACCACGATTTTTTCCGCCAACTCGCGGCGGTGCTGCTCCGCGCCGGCGAAGATTTTCGGCAAGTCTTCCGCTTGCAACGGCGCGTCAGGATTTTCACCGCCGGCCGCGATTGGCAGCAGAGCCAGGAACAGCGGCTGATCTGGCCGCAGCGCAACTTGTCCCACCACGACCGGCAGTTCGGCGGCCTTGCCGGCGGAAGCCATGAGATCATTGAACGAGTCCCACTGCGTCGCGTCGGCCAGCGCCAGTTTGGAACCTGGCGGCAGGAGGCCGGCGATGGTGGCGGCCTTGGCGCGCAGGGTGAATTCATTGGCGTCCAGGTGGAATTGGTTGTCTTTGCAGAAGGCCGGTTGCAACTGGAAAAACTGGCTGACGGGCACCCGTTCCGTGCCAATGTCCCCGTCGCGCGAGCCGCGCTGACCGTTGACGCCGCCGTAAGCCCAAACCAATTCGACACCCTCGCTCGCGCCCTGCAATTCAACGCGGACAATCAGGCCGTCCCTCTTGTCCAAAGCCTGCGCCGCCAGCCGCAACGTGGCGTCGGGCCACATCGGATCCTGAATTTCGTAAATCATCGCCCCGGGCCGGTAGCGCGTCACCACCTTTTCGGCCTCGAATAACCATTTCGCGGCGGAACCGATTTTCAATCCGAGGCGAAGGTTGCCGCCGCGGCCCGGCAGATACAGCGCGAACTCCGCTTTGTCGCCCGCATCCACGCGGAATGCGGTGTTGTGGCCGTAAAGCGGGCGGTTGAAGAATTCCGCGCCATTGGTAATGACAAAATCCGCGCCGTCGGGGTGGTAACGCAACGGCCGCGCCGTCTGGTTTTCGAGGATGGGAGCCGCCGCCGCCGCGCCGAGCGCCGCACTCTGAATCAACGCGGCCGCCAGCCTTCTCAAGACCATGCGGATTTTGTAAATGTGAATTTGCATCTGCCCTTTCCGAACCAAAGTGGCAAATTCTGCTTTCTGATTTTTGAGTTGGGTCTTTGTTCCGGTGTCTGGTCAATTCAAATACCGTAGTGAATGCCAACCAACCGCGGAAGCGAGCCGCCCAGACTCGCCTTGTGCGGTTTGCAGCCGGGAGGATCAAACCAGCCAATCCCGCCTTGCTCGCTGACAAAGGCCAGTCCCGGTTCGATTTCAGCCGTGGCGGCGCGCGCGATTTCCTGCGCGGCGATTTCGGCCAGCGCCAGCCAGCGGGTCTTCAATTCCACCGGCTCATAGCGGGCGCCCATTTCCCGCAACTCAGCCGGATTGACCCGCGAGTTGCGCTGCATTTGATTGAGCAACAACAGGGGATTGTAGCCGGGGTCTTTGGCGCACGCCGCCCAGATCACGGCGTGAACCGGATGTTTTTCCGCATTCGCCACAATGTCCACCAAATCCCTGGTTTCCGTGCGCCCCGCCAAGGCGAGAGCTTTGTTGGTCAACGCATCAAATCGGTGCAGCTTCCAGCCAAGGATATCGTCCGGCTCTATCGGAAAGAAGCGCCAGGCGGAATCCTGACACCATTCCAATTTCACACCGTCCTCACCGCGCTCGATCCACGCCCGGCGAAACGTGGGTGTCCAAATATCCTGACGGATCGAGCAACCGGCCTGGCGGAGCGTTTCCACGTCCGCCTCGCTGGCGCGGATGACAGCCTGCTCCACGTCGTGGAAAACGTCCACGTCCGCGCTCCAGCGAATATTCTCGCGGGCATGAAGAGCAATGCCGCCCGCGACGTAGCTTTCCGCGGAACGATTTCCCGCCAGCCACCGGAGCACTTGGGATTGGAAAGGCGTTAGAGGCACGCTTCGATCTCCGAGGCTGCTTGCCAGGCCGCCGCCCCTCCATTTTCCCGCAGGCGGCGGACGATTAATTCCACATCCGCGCGATTCTGCAAAGGCGCGCCCGGCTGCCGCATCCAGAAACAGCCCGCGTGTTCCGTCAAAGCACGCCCGGCGCGGCGCACGGCTTCCGGGGGCGCCTTCAGTTCCATTGAGATTTCCTGGTCCAGCATGTAGTCAAAATGCACCGGCAACGGCATCTTCGCAAGCCGCTTCCCGGCAATGTGCCCGACCACGACCCCCCTGCTCCAGCCAGTGGACCCGTCGGGCGGCGTAGAGAAGCCAAGTCACCATCTCCCACAGCGGTGCCAACAGCCAGGACCCCTCTGCCAGGAAAAAACCGGAATTGGCCCAAAATTACCCACAGATTGTGCTATAGAACCGTAATTGAAAACATGGGTCTTGCGTGGTTTTAACCCGGTGAAAAAGAGGGTGGTGGTAGGTGATGGATTCGAACCATCGAAGGCGTAAGCCAGCAGATTTACAGTCTGCCCCCGTTGGCCACTTGGGTAACCTACCAAATCCCACATTATCAAGCACTTGGAGAGACGCTGATCTCGTGCCTAAATCGGCATTGTCTCCCGCTCAATGACCTCGAAACCCCACAACACACCGAACCGCAATGAAAAAACAACCGCCTTTCCCCCGTCAAACAATGGCGAAATGGCGGCCAGTTTCCCGATTTCCGCGCCTGCTGCAATATGCAGGTAGCGGCCGATATTTTGCAAGAATCAAAGTGCGCAAAAAAGGAATTCGCCAGCCTTATCCCTGTCATGTTATAGTTGCGGCGTGGAAACGATTGAGCCATTGAGCCGCCCGCCGCTGGCCCGACGGCTTGGCGATGCCGTCCATCTGTCAACCCTGCTGCGCAAGATTTGTCAGATGAGCGGCTGCCGTGAAGATCGGGTCGGCGAATGGCTGCTCAAATGCGCCGTGCGCCGCGGGGCCAGCCACTACGAGCGCGATTTTCCAGAAGACCTCCCGGACGACAATCCTGAACTGAGCCATGAAGAACTCGCCGTGGCTTTGTGTCTTGGCCAGCATCCATACAACCCGACGTTTATCCGCGCCGCCGCTCAATTGCTCAGTTCACCGCGCACCGACGCCCCTCGACTCGCCCGACTCGCCGTGATGGAAAGGGTCGAACCGGTCTTGCTCCATATCGCCACAATTGCGGCGCGTTTCGCGCCGGAGGCGCATCCTTGGTCCTATCTGCTCCGCCACCTGCCACAACGGCTGTCTTGTCCTGCGGAAGCTCTCCCCCACTGGTCCCGCTTTGTCAGCCAAACCGGCGTGACATCTTTTGCGGGCGGCCCGGATATCAAGTGGCTGCGGCGGCGCGAACCTGCCGCATGAGCAACCCCCTTCGCATTCTCAGAACGCTCGACCAGCATCTCACCTTGCCTGCTGAGATCACACAGGATTTACTGGACATCCGATTCCTGCTCCAGCAGGAATCCTTGACTCGGGACGAGCTGGAGGCGGCATTTGCTCGCGCCCGCGTGCCGGACGTGCCGGAGATTCAGGAATTATTCAATCGCGCCCGCCCCAAGGTGCTCGCCTTGGCTGCCTTGTAATCGCCGTCTTCGCCCTGGCCGATTTTCCGCGAAGGCGTGAATGTCCTTTTCCCCGGAACGCAGGAAATCCAGAAAGTCCACACCCATGTATTTGCACGTCTGGCAGACGCTTAGAAGGATCAAATATTCCTCCAGACCTGTCTCGGTTGATGATCCGGCAATAACATCCCGGAGCCGAGCAAAAGCCTTGACGGCGTGCTCGGCGTTATTGTTGTTCCAAGGAACTCCATCGTGGTTCAAGAACGTAAACAGCGTGTCGCGATTCCGCTCAAAGCGTTCCTTGCAGTTCAATGCTGCCTCGCTCTGATATTCAGCTTGGTCAATATCACGAAAGAACCGTTCAACACTCCTCAAATGTTTTTTTAGAAAACGTTTCTTCAAGCCGTAGCGGTCAACTGTTTCAACCGCTGGCTTCAGCAAATCACCGAACCCGGTGACCAGTTTCTTGAGTTGTTCGTCGAACGGGTTGCTTAAAACGTCGTCGTTCAAATCCCGCATTAGATGGATCAAACATTTCTGCTGAGGGCATTTGATCGAATCGTAAGCCGTATAGAAATCAGTAACCAGGACCCCTTTGAAATCGACAAGCAGTTTCTGAATGAGCTCCCCTTCACGACTGTCTGAGAGAATGTAAACCACCTCACGGAAACTGGTCAGCACCCAAACAAAGGCAGATTAGCCACTAGACTCAATGCCTCGCAATCTTGGGCGTTGTATGTGGTGAGCCGTTCTTTGAGCAGCGTATCGCGCATCTCCTCCCATTGGCAACGCCAGGCGATCGCATTCAATCCGGAGGAGCCTACCTCAGCCCACTTGAAACCCAACGCGCCCGCCGTATCTTTGAGTCCATTCGAAAAGCCGGGAAAGTAAATTTGCGCGAAGACGTGCGTGAGCAGATTGACGCCTGAACCCAGAACCCCAGCTCCCACCGCGTCTTCAGGCGGTTTTCCGTGTCGCTCGCACATGATGTTGAGAAAGGTTTTCTCGTAGTTGCCGTAGTGAATCAGCACCGGCTTCCTGATAGTTTCGAGAATGCCGGTGAATTCCCGCCAAATCTTCTCCTCGTCCTCGATGGTGTCTGCCCACAGGCTGTGCTGGACGGCAGATTCGCCGTTGCCAATGCGCAAGCCGACAAGGTAATAGAAATCGCGGTCGGGAAGGCCCTCGACATCCAGATAGACAGGCGTACCTTCGATCTTTAGTTCTGGACTGCCGACGATGTGGATTTTCTTCTCCCGAATTGCCAGCGCCTTGAGCGAGTGGTGATATTTCTCTCGTTTGTCGCGTAATCGTTTTGGCCGGCGTCGCGGACGGAAAGTGTAGGAGAGCTGTGTGACGGTGAAAATTCCTTTGCTGCGGAGTTTCTTGCGCTCCTTTTCGCTCATGCTGGACAGGAGGCTGAGATCGTCTTTCTCGATTGCTTTCTGCCGGCACCGAGCCTGAAATTCACACTCAGCACAATGTCGGTTCAAGACAAGATCGGGTGGGGCCAAATTGGACACCAATGCGGAAATTTTATCCAGGCGCTTTCGCACTTCGCCGGTCAGTTTCGATGTTTTGACCTTCAGCGAGGCATGATTGTCGCCATGAATGATTCTGCCTATGTGAACGTCCCGTCCAAGTACTGAGGAGAGCACAAAGGCATCGAACGCCAGCAGCAACTTTTCGTTCTTGCCGAGCTTGTTGGAGAACGCAAAGCGGATGGGGATAAATCGCGCGGATTTGCCCCGGCCTTCTGAAGGGGCACGCTCAACCCCCTGGAGACACGTTTCGAGATCCTGAGATGTCGCAACCGCAACGTCGAACCCCATCCGCCACTTGGATGTCTTGAGGCTTTCTTGGGTGGGCGCGTCAGCGCGCTCATCTGGCGGCATTTCGGATCGCAAGCGTTGGATTGCGGCGGCGTGGTATGCTTCATTTTGGCGTTGCGCCCATTCGGCATAAGCATTTCCAGTCGCTGGTTCGCCTGTGAATTTGAGCCAGCATTTGGTCGGGCATTTGATGTGGGCGTCAAAGAGCAAGGGAGTGATTTTCATAAGGGGAAATTACTCCATCCCGTTGAAATGACATCTGGTTTTGGTTGAAAGCGGAAGCGCCTCTCGAACGCGATCATTTTGCGCAACCCCTTGACGCATTGTATCCCACATTGTATCCCGCACGCGCAAAAATGAGGCCAAACCAGGCCAAACCGGTCCTTGATGTCAAAAATGTTGGGAACGCAAGGCCGTTGAAGTTCAAGTGTTTCCACTTGATTATGAGGAACTTACGGAGATTTACTCTCTGCCACCGTTGGCAACTTGGGTAACCTGCCTGTCCATCCCTCCGCCCCTCCCGCAGGAGGAACCCCGATTTAGCCAAATCCAGCCCTCCCACTCAAGTTTAAAATTTGCCGCCCGTGACCCTGTTCGTTCCCCGCGCCCTTCGATCCCCGGTTTTTTCGGCCGGCTTCCAAAAAAATTTCCAAAATGCAAAACCGATTTTCTCAAAATGGACGCAATCAACTCTCAGACAATAGCTTGCAGTTGAACCCGAACGAACAAAACCATTCCCTCTGCGGACTTGACACAACTTAGAAACAATGCTTAATTAGTACGCGTGAGAGGCGAAGTTGAAAGTCGAATCGGGAGCGCTCCGGGCGCGGTGGTCCCCCGTGCCGGGGCGAAGGCGGAAGGTCCGCTTTGCATGGAGGCTCATCCCCGCTGGCTCCTGGCAACCGCCGCATCTGCCGCCAGTGATTATCAGTTCATCCACCTAAAGCTTAATCCGACAAAATCAAAGTAAATCAAAGTAAGTCAAAGTGGATCAAAGTAAATCAAAGCACTTTTTTTGTGAAAACTGCCTTTAACCAGACCACTTTTGACTTCAGACTGTCGCCATGTTCGATTCTTTGACCCAGAAACTCCAGAACGCCTTCCGCAATTTGCGCGGCCTGGGCAAAATTTCCGAGGACAACGTCGGCGGCGCTCTCCGCGAGGTCCGCATGGCGCTACTGGACGCCGATGTCAATTTCAAGGTGGCGCGCGATTTCATCGAGGAGGTCAAAACCAAGGCTCTCGGCCAGGAAGTGGTGCAGAGCATTCAACCGGGCCAGCAGATCATCAAAATCATTCATGACGAACTGGTCAAACTCCTCGGTTCCGCCAACGCCGGCCTGGCTTTGAGCGGTAATCCCAGTTGCATCCTCATGGTCGGCCTGCACGGCTCGGGCAAAACCACTTCCAGCGCCAAGCTGGCGCGCCTGCTCCAAAAGCAGGGCCGTCAGACTTTGCTCGTGGCTGCCGACGTCTATCGCCCCGCCGCCATGGACCAGTTGGAAACTTTGGGCAAACAACTCGACGTTCCCGTTTTTCTCACCAAAGGCGGGACGGACGTTCTGCAAATCGCCCGCGATGCCCTCCAATTCGCCCGCCTCAACAACCGCAACACCCTCATCTTCGACACCGCCGGCCGTCTCCAAATTGACGAGCCTCTCGTCCAGGAACTGGTGCGCCTGCGCGATTTAATCCAGCCCCAGGAAATCCTGCTCGTCCTCGACGCCGCCACCGGCCAGGAGGCGGTCAACGTCGCCGCCCACTTCGATCAGGCCCTCCACATCACCGGCGCCATCCTGACCAAACTGGATGGCGACGCGCGGGGCGGCGCGGCGTTGAGTTTGAAAGCGGTGACGGGCAGGCCCATCAAATTCGCCGGCGTCGGCGAGAAACTGGACGAGTTCGAGGCCTTTCACCCCGAGCGCATGGCCGACCGCATTTTGGGCATGGGCGACGTGGTCAGCTTGGTGGAAAAAATGGCGGAAAAGGTGGACCTGGACGATGCCAAGCGCATGGAAGAGAAAATGCGCAAGGGCCAGTTCACTCTCGAGGATTTCCTGGGGCAATTGCGGCAGATGAAGAAACTTGGCTCGTTGGAAAGCCTGGTCGCGATGATGCCGGGCGGGACGGAGGCGCTCAAACACACCGACATGGGCAAACAGGAAAAGCTCTTCAAGCGCATGGAAGGCATTATCTGCGCGATGACCTTGCAGGAGCGGCGCTCCCCGCAGATTCTCAACGCCAAACGCCGCATCCGCATCGCCAAGGGCAGCGGCGTGCAGGTCTCCGAGGTCAACAATTTGCTCAACCGCTTCACTCAAATGCAGCAGATGATGAAGAACATGGGCAAATTCCAAAAAATGGTGGCCCGCATGGGCGGAATGCCGGGAGCCAAGCTCAAATGACTCGCCCATCAACCGCCCATCGGACCGCCGACATTGATCTTGTGCGCCAGACAGTAAGCGCCATTGGCGGCGTACTTTTCGGCCCAGTACTTCAGATCGGCCCGCTCCTGCGATGTCAGAGCGCGCACGACCTTCGCCGGAGCGCCCAGCACCAGAGAGCCGGCGGGGATCTTGGTCTGCTGTGTCACCAACGCCTTGGCGCCCACCAGGCATTGCGCGCCCAATTCCGCCCCGTCCAAAATCACCGCCCCCATGCCGATGAGGCATTCGTCCCCCACCGTGCAGGCGTGAACAATGGCCGAATGGCCCACCGTCACGTAATTGCCCACCAGACACGCCAAATCGTCCGCCAGATGCAGCACCGCGTTGTCCTGGATGTTGGTGTGGTGGCCCACCACGATGCGATTGATGTCGCCGCGCAGGACGGCGTTGTACCAGACGCTGGCGCCGTCACCCAGCGTCACGTCGCCCACCACCACCGCGCCTTGCGCGATGAAGACATCTTTCCCCAAGACCGGCTTCTTGCGCAGGAATGTGTCCAGTTGGCTTTGTAAGTTCAATCAATCGAGTTTAATGTTTCCACTCTGAAACACAAACTTTAAGCTGGGAAGGATTATGCCAAAAGATGAATCAGCCCGCGCGCCCAAACTGGCGCGACGACGAAAGCCGCTGCCGCGCTCCTTCCGCGACCTCACCCCGAGCAAACATTTCAATCCGCGCACTTTCTTTTACGAACTGGTCTGGAAAGCGCTCCTGACCCGGCGCACCGGCGAAAATGTCCGGCCCAGGTTTCCCAAACTGGCCCGCGGACAGGTCGCCCTGACCTGGATCGGGCACGCCTCCTTTCTGGCCCAGTTCACGGATTTGAACGTGCTGATTGATCCCAATTTCGCCAACTGGCTTTTCCTTTTGAAGCGAATCCGGCGCGCCGGCCTGAAAATCCAGGACTTGCCGCCCATTGACTTGGTTCTGCTCACCCACGCCCACTTCGATCATTTCCATCGCCCCACCCTGCGCCGGCTGCATTCTCCCAAGATCGCCATCGTTCCCTGGGGCGTGGGGGATCTGGCCAAGAACCTTGGCTTCGGCCGCATTATCGAACTGCAATGGTGGGAAAGCTTCTCCCATGCAGGCTGGAAAGTCACCTTGACGCCTGCCAAGCACTGGGGTGCGCGCGTCCTGCGCGATGTTCACCGCGGATACGGGGGTTTTTTGATCGAACACCAGGGGCGGCGAATTTATCACGCGGGGGACAGCGCCTACTTTGGCGGTTTCAGGGAAATCGGCCAGACCTGTCCGCCCGAAGTGGCGATGCTTCCCATCGGGGCCTATTTCCCCGATTCTTTTCGCCGGGTTCACATGGGGCCGGACGAAGCCATCAAAGCCTTCCGCGACCTTAAGGCTCAATGGCTGGTGCCGATGCACTATGGAGCGTTCCGGCTTTCCTTTGAAGACATGGATGAACCGCCGCGCTGGCTCAAGGAACTGGCCGCAACCAACGGACTGAGCCAGCATTTGAGAATCCTCAACGAAGGGAGGCCGACGGTCTTTTGACGATTGCGAATTACGGATTGCGGATTAGAGAGCCGTGTGTGCCCTGACGACACAATATAAAGAGGCGCTGGAACGGGAACATACAATCTATGGGGTTCCCGGCCACTCTCGCCCAAGCCCGGAAATGCCTGATCCCGCGCTGGATAGGCGGTTATTTAGGGGGTGACGGCCACATTTTTATACATTCACAAGTTGCTTTGCTTAAACAACTTGCAACATTTTTATAAAAAATCTCCAAAAAATGCAAAAAAACTTGTTGTCAAAGCCGCTGGTTTTCCCTATTGTCCGCCTTAATGCACCGTTTTGGTGCGGGTGGGTAAACTGTCTTTTACCCCATGAAAACGCATGAAAACGAATCAACAACAACAATGCAGGAGGAACTGATTGATGAAAATTAATAAATGGACATTAGGTTTGGCCGCCATAGGGTTGGTCAGCCTCGCCCCGGGAGTGCGGGCAGATGGTACAAATGCACCGGCCCCGATTCCGTTAACAACCGCCCTGTCGGCAACCACCATCAGTGGTTATGTTGACACATCCATGGTCTGGAACCCTGGCACGGGCAATGCAAACACGCCGCCATACGCTTTTGCCAAAGGAAAGGCGGATGGATTTAACCTGGACTCGGCTGATGTCAAAATCGCCCGGGCGCCAGACGAAAGCCAATGGGCTGCCGGTTATACTCTGGAATTGCAATACGGCCCGGATGCGATTAATCCGTTTGGTGGTCCCATTCGGCAAGCCTACGTGGAATTGCGCGCCCCGGTCGGCAACGGTTTGGATTTCCAGATCGGTCAGTGGGATAATATCTTGGGTTTTGAAGTAAACGACGCCTATAGGAACCCGAACTGGACGCGTTCTTATGGCTATTCGTTCGAGCCTCAGACGCATACCGGCGTTTTGGCGACCTACAAGTTCAGTGACGCCATCAGCGCGCAAGTCGGAGTTGCCGACACGTTGACCAGCGCCGGGAACGCCAGACTCGGAACGGGGACAACTGATATTTATAGCTATGGTGGTGAGAGCAAAAAGGCCGTCGTCAGTTTGGTCACCTTGACCGCTCCGGATAGCTGGGGTTCGCTGAAAAATTCCACCCTCTCTGCCGGCTTCGACTTTGGTCCGAGCAGCGGCGCCACCCCTGACCGTGAGCATCTGTTCATTATGACGCAGATTAACACGCCTGTCAAGGATTTGACCTTTGGCGCCGCGTATGATTCGATCTGGCACACGGATGTTGCATTTCCTGCAGGAACCGTCAGTGTTCCAACTAGTGCAGGAGGAACCGTTAATGTTCCAACTCCTGCAGGATCCGCCAATGCTGGTTATTTCATGGCCCTTGCCGGTTATGTACACTACCAGTTGACGGATAAGGCCAGCATCAATGGTCGTGGTGAATGGGCTCATGGCGATGCTCTTGGTATAGCCGCCGATTCTCTCAATGGCACTGGCACTCCCGGCGTCCGCGGCAATCCGCTCAACAATGTTATCGCGTTGACCGGTACCTTCGAGTATGACTTGTGGGCGAACGTGATCAGCCGGCTGGAAGTCCGTTGGGACCATGCTGCCAATGGCCAAAAGGCCTTTGATGGCACGGTTCCGGGTACGGGTACCGCCGCCAAGATCAACGACGTCCTCGTCGCGGCCAACATCATCTACAAATTCTAATTTAACTTAGAATCATTCGACCCCTCCCGCGAAAAACGGGAGGGGTTTTTTGTTGCCCGCAGCGACCAATCACACCGGGTGGACCAGTTATACCCCAATCCTTGGCGCCTTTTTGGGGAGCGCGACCGTCTCGGTCGCATCCGTCGGCGTCCCGCCGACGGAATTCGTTCCTCTATGCCATTCACCATATAGGGAACAGATCAAGCACCTCGGGATTGGGGTCTTTTCGGTTCGCCGCTGATTTGCCTTCCCTTTTTGGCCCGGATTGCTTATAACGAGCATAATTAATGGAAAGCCAGAGCGTTCAGTACAGCATTTGGGCCGCGGACAATGTCGTTTACGGCCCGGTGGAATTGCCGACCCTGGTGGACTGGATCAAGGACGAACGGGTGCTGGCCGACACCTGGATTTATGACTGCCAGCACGATCGCTGGCACAAAGCCTCCTCTCTGCCGGAGCTTCAGCTCTTCTTCCATAAACGATCCGCCGCCGCCGCGCCGGTTTCCTTGGGCGGCAACCGAAACATCACGCCTGGCATGCTCCGGCGCGTCAAGGCGCTGGCCGAAATGACCGATGCGCAACTCGCACGGTTCGTTGAGTTTATGGAGCCGTTAAACGTCCGGCAATGGACCCAAATCGTCAAACAAGGCGAGACGGACGACGGAATGTTTCTCGTGTTGGAAGGGGAACTGCGGGTGCGGCTGATGATCACCGGCAAGGAAACCATTCTGGCAACCCTTGGCGCCGGAGAATGTTTTGGCGAGATCGCGCTCTTTGATCGCGGCCCCCGCTCCGCCGATGTCCTGGCCAACAAAGACAGCTTGCTCCTGAGGATTACCAGCGAAGCCTTCGACAAATTGCGCCGCGAAGCTCCGGAACTGGCCACGCCGATGCTCTTTGCCATCAGCCGGACCCTGGCCGGCCGCATCCGCGCCGACAACAAGCGCATCAAAGATTCCGTCAACTTCGCCCGCACCGGCGGCTATTAGGCATCGCGAGAAAATAAGATGAGCAACTATGGCGCAGGAATTTTGGCCGCTGGCAAGGCGCTCGTGAGGCGCATATCCGCAGCGATCTGCAACGAACGAGCAACGCTGCCAGCGGGCAAAAGAACCAGCCAGAGTTGCTCAGGTTATTTTTTCGCGATGCCTTAGTCAGAATTCAATCGCCCAACAGTTTCTTCAACCGGTCCCGCGCGGAGGCTTCCCGCGGATTGTTCGCGGGCTTGGGGGCGAAGTCGCGGCGGGACATTTCAAAATACTCGCAAAAATTCCCCGACGCCTTCTCCTCCACCGGCTCGGCGCGGCCGTCCCGGCATTGGTGGGCCGCGCGGGGATCGTAGCTGACGCAGTTGAGGCAGACCCGCAAGTCCGCGTAGCATTGGTGGCAGGAGTCGCCGCGGCCGGGCTGGCCTGGCAGGGTCCATTCCGCTCCGCAACGATGGCAGTGGCGCGTCGCCGTCATTTCCTTATTCCATAATCCAGTCGGAAAAACTTTGCCAGCCTGGAATTTCGGGCGACAAGTCATTATGGCCCCCGCGCAAATGCAACTTAAAAATTTTCCATTTCGCTCTTTTACATCTGGACGGAACCGGCGCGAAGCCTAGTCTGAAGTGACGCGGGCGGCCTTTGAGCGATGGTCGCTCCAACGCAAAGTCCATGAGCCAAATCGAAACATGCGTCCTTCCGCGGCCGTCAGGCGGCGGGAACGCGCCAGAGGAAGCGGAACTTCTGCCGGAGAAGTTTTCCGCGCTGCTGCGCCAGATCGGTTCTCCGGACGGTTTCCCGGAGGCGTCTGTCCTTCAGTCGCCCCTGGGCGGAACCGGCGGCGGGCGCGGCCTGCGCGATTTTCTCGAGAGCTACCAGGCCCGCGTTCTTGAGCCTCTGGAAATGCCGGCCATTGCCCGCGCCCATTTTGTTTCCGCGCGGGGCCATGTCCGGGAATTGATCGCGCTGGATCGGCAACTGGGCGGCGAACCGCTTCGGCCCGCCTTGGCCTCCGCCAGCCGCCGGATAGGCCGCGCCCAGTTGGAGCGTTTGCGTCCTCTGCGCGACGAACGCGTGGTGCGGCGTTACCTCGCAGCCGTCGAAGCGGGGGAAGCCGGGGGCTGGCACACCGTGGTTTATGGTTTGACCCTGGCCGTCTATTCCTGGCCTTTGCGGCAGGGGCTTCACACCTATGCGCGGGAAACGCTTTCGGGCCTCGCGCGGGCCGCGACCCGTTCGTCGGGTTTTCCAGAAGCGGCTTGCCGGGAAATCCTGCGGACATTTTTTCTCCGCCTGCCCGCCGCGATTGAACAAACGGTGGCCGGTTGCGAGGAATGGGCGGGGCCGCTGAAAGGTCTGTAAAACTGGCGCCGCCCCGCGGCGGCGCTCGCGCCAAAAAACCGGACGGCTCCAGTTGAAGCCGTCCGGCCGGGCAAAACAAAACGATCAGGAAAGTTTCTTCTTGGCTTCGTCGGGCACCTCTATTTTCGTCGTGCCGACTTCTTTGATTTCAATGGTGGTGGTGCGGTCAATGTCGCGGTCATTGCCGTTGAAGCTGATGGTGCCTTGCACCTTCATTTCATATTTCGTGAGCACGCCATCCTTGAGCCAAAACTTCGCGGAGCCTTTTGCGCCGCTGATTTCGGGGCCTTCCCCGCCGCCGCGCGGGGGGCCGAAGCTCATCAAGGCCTTGGCGCCTTCCTCGGTCAGGTCTCCGCTATAGACATCCTCCGCCTTGGCGATGCTTTTGGTTTTGGCCAGCAAATCTTTGGCTTCGGTGGCGGGGGCCTTGTAGGTTTGCAGGCGCATGGCCATGAAGCGGGCGGGATTGAATCCGCCGTCGCCGTTATCCTTGGCTGCGTCGGCCAGGGATTGCCATCCGTCCTCGGTTTTAATGGCGCCGTTGGTGCTCTGCACAAATGCATCGGTGCCTGGACCGCCCCCGCGTCCACCGAAGGACACGAAGATCAAACCACTTTTCTGGGCTTTTCCGTCCACAGGGCCGCCCCCAAAACCTCCCCGCCGTCCGCCGCCACCGCCGCCGGCGGCATTGGCCGTTGTGGATTTCCAGCTATAATTGTCGGCCGCGGCGAGCTTGGCGATGGCGGCACTGACGTCATCTTTATCCGCCGCCATGAGTGATCCCGCCAGCAGGACCATGGCAGCGCAGAGAGTATTTCGTTTCATAAGAATCTTAAGTATTTAAACTTCTCGAGTTTTTGTGTATGTGAGTCCCCGGCCGAGAGGCTTCACCGAAGACCGCATCACTTGGGTAAAACAAGTGCGCGGCGAAAAAGAATCCGATTTTTTGCCGTGCATTTTTTCCAAGGGCATGGCCGCAACCTAAATCCCCGCCTTGGTTCAGGCAAGAACAATCTGGCTTCTTCCAAGGTCTCCGGGAAAGGCAACCCGTCCTGATCTGCGCGAAAGATGAGTCCGGTCGCCTCGTTCTCGGGCTGTGCGAAGCGGTGCGTGTCACGCAGTTTGGAACTGGAGTTCCTTGAGGTTAAGGCCGGGCGCGCGCTTGGAGAGGTTGAGCATCTTCTAAAGTCTATATTTTGAACTTCTCGGCCTCTCCGGCGGCTCGATCCGCGGCGGAACGGGAATGCGGCGGGGCGACTCCACCGGCGGAGGCGCCGGTTGCGGCGCCGACGGTTGCGGCGCTGCGGAAGGCGAGATTTTTATCGCCGAAAGCCATTGGCTCGTCCGGGTCGCCGCCTCGCCGATTTTTGCGTCGGCCACTTTCAATCCGCTCAATTCGGCGCTGGCGCGGGAAACCAATTCCCCCACCGTGGCGCCGATGGCGGGCATTTGCATGGCCGGGGGCGCTTGAACGGTCGGCCGCTCCAAGGCGTCGTAGCCGTTGACAGTCCATTCCAGCTTGCCCGAAGCGGTGTCAACCATCAACCCATGCACCGGAATTTTGGGGCCGATCAGCGGGCTGCGCCGGACAAAATCCACGCCGCGAATCACGTTCTGCTGTTCGCTGGCAAACACCCCGAAGTATTCCGTCAAATTCTCGGGCAACACTTGCCGCTCAATGCCCAACGCCTTGAAGCAATCTATCAACTGGCTGACCGTGGTGCAGCGGACCTTGCAGTCGGTGTGCCCGATGATCGCGATTTCGCGTCCGCCCTTGATCGCGCAAGCCAGCGCCAGCGAGCGCATCGTGCTGCTCAACGGACTGGTGATGATGTTGCCGGCATTGCGCAGCCAGATAAAATACTCTTCGGGCAGGCCAAGGACTCCGGGAAAAAACCGGTTCAGGCGCGCGTCAATACAGGTCAGCGCGACCACCGGCAGCTCCTCGGTAAAATCGGCGACGTGGACGCCGGCTTTGCTGTCGCCCTCCACCGCGCGATGATTGGCATCCAGTATGGCTTCGAACAGACGCATGGGAGATTCTATAGCCGTTGGCGGCGGGAACACGCCGCCGTTTACGCCGGTTCTTTTTGCGGCGGCGCGGGCTTGGCGTCGCCCCCCATCGCATTCCTCAGCGCCGGAACTTGCTGGAGCAGCTTTTCAAATTTGATTCCCGTCAGGCTCTCGATCACCGGAGGCAGTTGGCTGATGATCTGCGTGATGTCGCCGGTCAGTTTGCTCGCCCCGCCGCCCGGCCCGTTGCCGCTGTTGATGATGACGATCTTCTCCGTCTTGGCCAGAGGCTCGCTCACTTTGCCCGCCACTTCGGGCAGGATGCGCACGATCATTTCGATGACCGCCGCCTCGTTGTATTGCTTGAAGGAATCGGCCTTGAGCTTCATCGCCTCGGCGGTGGCCGCGCCCTGGGCCTGGATCACGTCCGCTTCGGCCAGACCGCGCGCTTTGTTGGCATCCGCTTCGGCCAGTCCGGTGGCTTTGACCACTTCGGCGGCGGCGAAGCCCTTGGCCTTGGTGGCGGAGGCCGCGCCGGCCGCCTCGGTTTCCAATTGGAACTTGGTGGCGGCGGCCAGGGTTTCCACGCGGTAGCGCTCGGCGTCGGCGGGCTTTTGCACCCCCGCTTCCAGCTCGCGCTGGCGGCGCTGGATTTCCTGCTGCTGCAGTTCAATCTGCTTCTGCTTCTCCACGATGCTGACCTGGATTTCCTCCGCCTTGACCAACTGGCCGGTCTTGAACTTCTGCAAATCGTAGGCCAGATCCGCCTCGGCCTTCTTCTGATTGACCGAGGCCTGATAGACCGCCACGTTGCTTTGATAATCCCGCTGCGCCTCGGCAATCTTGGTGTCGGCGAGGAATTTGGCCTCCTGCCCGGCCTGGGTCGCCTGCGCGGAACGGATGATGGAGTCCCGGTCGGCTTCGGCCTGGGCGATGACGGCGTCGCGTTTGACCTGGGCGATGCGCGGCTTGCCCAAGGCGTCCAGGTAACCTTGCGTGTCGCGAATATCGCGGATGGTAAAGCTGACAATGCCCAGCCCCATGTTGGCCATGTCCCCGGCGGCCACTTCCTGCACTTTGGAGGCGAAGGCGTCGCGGTTCTGGTAAATGTCCTCGACGGTCATCGTGCCCAGAATGGCGCGCAGGTGGCCTTCGAGGGTCTGGGTGGCGACACTTTTGATTTCGTCAATGGTCTTGCTTAGGACTTGCTCGGCGGCTGTGGCGATGGAAACGTCGTCGCCTTTGATTTTGATCTGGGCCACACCATCCACCTTGACCGGCACGCCTTTGCTGGTATAGACCTCGGGCGTCTGGACATCAATGGTGAGCAATTCCAGCGAGAGGATGTCCACCTTCTCCACAATCGGCAGCACGAAGGTGCCGCCGCCTTTGACAATGCGAAATCCGCGCGTCCGGATTGTGCCGTCGGTATCGGTGAATTTGTGCGTGCTGCCGGAAATCACCAGCACCTGGTTGGGGCCAACCTTGGTGTAGCGGCTCAGAATGATCCATAGGATCGCGAAGATGGTCAGGGCGAGCAAGACGCCGGCGACAATGGCGCTGGCGTGATTGCCAAGATGAAGTGAGGATGTGTCCATAAGCGTTATTTCAATAGTTTGGTAAACTTCACATTGGCACCACGTAAAACTGCGAACCTGTGATCCGGTTGATTTTCACCGTCTCCCCAGTCCCCACCGCTCCGCCGGATTCGGTCCGCGCCGGCGCCGTATAACGCGCTCCGCCCTGCACGTAGGCGATTTCGCCCACCCCATGTTGCGGAATCGGGGAAATGACCGTCGCACTCACGCCCACCAGTTTGCCAATGTGCGATTCACTGGAACTTTGCGTGTGCCGGAACAACGACCGCAGCACATACAGCAGCACGGCAGCGGCGGCGAAGGAGCAGAACATGGACAGCGGCGCGCTGAAATAGACCGGCTGCGTCGCCGGAATCTCGTGAAAAATCACGCCAAAAGCCCCGAACCCCGCCACGAAAGCTGATATAACCGTCGGGCTGATGGCCGAGACGCCGGGACCGTCGCTGCTGTCGGCGCCCGCTTCCGCATGGCCGCCGCTGCCGATGTCGTGGTGTCCCATAAAATGCCCCACAAACACCGAGAGCAGCGTGAAAACCAGCCCCGCGACCAAGCATACTATGTAAACGAAGTAATCCATAAACTTTGTCCTGAGGTCATGGCTTGCTTTGCATGGAACCAAAATTACCAGACCCCCCTGCCGAAATCACCTATAAAATGTCGCCATGATTGTAACCCCCTGATGGATGAGGCGCACAAGCCCAAAAGCCAACTGAACTAATCTGCCAAGTTCTGCTTCACAGCGCGGGGGAGGGATGGTAGGTGTACAACAGTCATTGCGGGTCGTCTGGCTCGAATTTGCCCGAAATAGCCCGAAATAGCCCGAAATAGCGCGAATACGTGGAAATACATAAGATCAAAATTCTGCTGATCGAGGATGATCCAGACGATATCTCTTTGGTGCAGAGGCTGTTGCACAAGTCCGGCGGGGCGCGCTTCGAGCTGGACGTGGCCGGCAGCCTGGCCGAGGGGCTGGATCGCCTGAATCTGGGCCAGGCGGATGTGGTCCTGACGGACCTGACGCTGCCCGACAGCAGCGGGCTGGACACTTTCACGGCCCTCAAAGCGGCGGCGCGCGAGGCGCCGATCATTGTCTTGAGCGGCCTGGATGATGAGACGGCGGCGGTCAATGCCGTCCATGCCGGAGCGGAGGATTATCTGGTGAAGGACCGGCTGACGCCGCCGCTAATCTTGCGGGCCGTGATTTATGCGATGGAACGGACGCAGGCGAAAAAGGCGACGCTGCAAGCGCAGGAGAAATATCGGAGCATCTTCGAGAATTCCGTCTCCGGCATTTTCCAGACCTCTCCGGAAGGGCGTTATCTGAACGTCAATCCGGCCCTGGCCCGCATTTACGGCTACGGCTCGACGGAGGAATTGATGTCGCGCATCAGCGACATCGCCCGGCTGCTCTACGTGGACCCGAACCGGCGGGCGGAGTTCATCGGCCTAATGCAGGAACAGGGGGTGGTGAAGGATTTCGAGTCGCGGATTTATCGCAAGGACGGCACGGTGATTTGGATTTCGGAAAATGCGCGGGCGGTTCGCAACCGGGAAAATAAGATCGAGTATTACGAGGGCATGGTGGAGGACATCACGGCCCGGAAGGAGGCGGAGGAGAAGCTGCGTTTTTCGGAGACGCGCTTCCGCTCGGTCTGGCAGAATTCCACCGACGGGATGCGGCTGACCGATGACCAGGGGGTCATCCTCGCGGTGAACCGCTCCTTTTGCAGCATCGCCGGCATGCCGTCCCAGGAATTGGTGGGGCGCAGTTTTACGGTGACTTATTCTGAAAGCGAGGACTTGGCGGAGATGGCCCGCGTTTACCAGCAGCGCTTTGCCGAAAGGCAAATTGACACGCAACTGGTGCGGCAGGTGACGTTCCGGTCCGGCAAGACGGTTGACCTGGAGCTTTCCAATTCTTTTATTGATCTGGACGAGGGCCGGTCCCTGCTGCTGAGCGTGATGCGTGACATCACCAAGCGCAAACAGGCCGAAGAACGGGAGCACCGCATGAACGCGGAGCTGGCCCGCAGCCAGGCGGAGTTGCGCAGGAAGAACGAGATCATGGAGGAGGACCTGAAGATGGCCCGCGAAATCCAGCTCGCCATGCTGCCGCAGCAATATCCCAGCTTTCCGCTCGGCGCCGCGCCGGAGGACAGTTTGCTGCAATTCCACCATCGTTACCATCCGACGGGCCAGGTGGGGGGCGATTTCTTCAATGTTCTGCCGCTCTCAGAAACCAAGGCGGGGGTGTTTATTTGCGACGTGATGGGCCACGGGGTGCGGTCGGCGCTGGTGACGGCGATGGTCCGGGCGTTGGTGGAGGAATTGCATTCCATCGCGAAGGACCCGGGCCGGTTGCTGACGCGGATTAATTCGGATATGCGCGCGATTTTGCAGCAGAGCGGCACGCCGCTGTTCACGACGGCGTTTTACATGGTGGCCGATCTGGAGTCGCGGCAAATCCTTTACGCCAACGCGGGTCATCCCAAGCCGTTCCTGATCCACCGCAGCTTGGGCGAGGTGGAGGTGCTCAAATATGCCGATGGCAAGGCCCGCCCCGCCCTCGGCTTTTTTGATGACACAACTTACCCGACCGCTTCCCGGCCGCTGAGCGGCGGCGACGTGGTGATGCTCTTCACGGACGGTCTTTTCGAGGTGGAAGGGGCTCAAAACCAGCAATTCAGCCAGGAGCTTCTGCTGGAGGGCGTGCGCAAGCACGCGCGTCTGCATTGCGACGAATTGTTCACGGAGCTGTTGCGAGAGATCCCGGAGTTTTCAGCCAATCACGAATTTACGGACGACGTCTGCCTGGTCGGGATGGAAGTGGCGGAAAAGTTTTGAGTTTGACAAGAAGATGCGGTCGTGGACTCAAGCGTGTTCCAGTTCACGCGCATGCGGTATGTCGTGGGTGTCGAGCGGGCGCACTTGAGCGCGCTCCAACGTGAGCAGGGCGACGGTGTGGCCGTCATAACCGATAAACTCCACCTCAAAGGCAGCGCCGTTGCCATGCACCAAT
>Ga0182027_10003532_pt1 | contig 24709 bp, 26 predicted proteins | sample 712E1DmetaG_FD_121300 | JGI IMG/M metagenome (GOLD analysis project Ga0182027, IMG submission 121300) | Permafrost microbial communities from Stordalen Mire, Sweden - 712E1D metaG (Illumina Assembly) | ecosystem: Environmental > Terrestrial > Soil > Wetlands > Permafrost | place: Sweden... | reverse complement strand
GCCGCGAATTCCCAGTTCGCCAGATGGTCCAGGAAGGCTTGCACGAAGTCGGCGCGGCGGTTCTGGTAGTCGAGATAGTAGGCGTGCTCCCAGACGTCGCACGTCACGAGGGCGGTTTGCTTGTGCGCCATGGGCGTATCCGCGTTGGACGTCTTAACAATCTTCAACGCGCCGTCCTCCTGTACAAGCCACACCCACCCGCTGCCGAATTGCGCGACGGCCGCGGCCAGGAAGGCTTTCTTGAACTCATCGAAGCCGCCGAAGGACTTCCCAATGAGTTCCATAAGGCGGCCGGCAGGCAAGCCTCCGCCGCCCGGCTTCATGCTCTTCCAGAAGAAGGCATGGTTCCAGGCTTGCGCGGCATTGTTGAAAATAGCCGTTTTGTCCGTTTTGCCCGCGCTCTCCAAGACAACTTTTTCCAACGGCATTCCTGCCGCCCACGGCGCGTCGGCGACCAGCTTGTTCAGGTTGTCCACGTAGGCCCGATGATGCTTGGAGTAATGGAAACTCATGGTCCGAGCCGACACATAGGGCTCCAGGGCCTCCTGGGCGTAGGGCAGCGCCGACAGCGCGAATGCGGCCGATCCACCCGGGGTTGCCGGATCGGTTGCAGACTTCTTCACGTCCGAACTCATCTTTTTTCTCCTTGCTGCTATGTTCCGTTGCTGCGCGCACTGGGCGCGAGGGACTACGCCTTCGCCAGAGTTTTCTCGATTTCCTCTTCTACTTCTTTTGCCCCTTGGGTATAGAGCTTTTCTTCATTGGGGGCAAGCTCGCGGAGCAATCTCAAAAACTCTCCAGCATGCACGAGTTCCTCGTCCGCTATGTCCTTAAGGACTTCGACGGCGAGCTTGTTGTCGGTGGACTCGGCAAGCTGCATGTACAATTGAGTGGCTTCATACTCCGAGGCCACCATGAAACGAATGGCTCTGACGAGTTCCTGGTCCGTCAGCTTCCTGGCGTTTGCTAACCCTGAAAAGGGCGTTCCGAACTGTGGCATGTGGATTCTCCTTTGGTACTTCTCTTCGGGCTTCCGCCCAACGGCGCCTTTGCAAAAACGACCTCAGCTCTTAAGGAATGCGAGCAGGTCGGCGTTGAGCTGGTCCTTATGCGTGTATACAAGGCCGTGGGGCGCGCCCGCATAGATCTTTAGGATGGCGTGCGCGATCAATTTGGATGAGCGAAGAGCCGCGGCGCCAATGGGCACGACCTGGTCGTCATCGCCGTGAACGATCAGCGTTGGCACGTCGAACGTCTTGAGGTCTTCGGTGAAATCCGTCTCGGAGAACGCCTTGATGCAGTCGAAGGTGTTTTTGTGACCGGCCTGCATGCCCTGGAGCCAGAAGGAGTCGATCATGCCCTGCGAGACCTTGGATCCGGGCCTGTTGGCCCCGAAAAACGGGCCGCTTGCGAGATCCCTATAGAACTGCGAGCGGTCGGCGGTGGCGCCGAGGCGGATCTTGTCGAACACTTCAATGGCCAAGCCGCCGGGATTGGCCGGCGTTTTCAGCATCAACGGCGGGACGGCGGAGATCAGCGCGGCCTTGGCCACGCGTTTCGCGCCGTGGCGGCCGATATAGCGGGCAACTTCGCCGCCGCCCGCGGAGAAGCCGATCAGGACGGCGCCCTTCAGGTCGAGCGTTTCGAGGAGCTCCGAGAGGTCGTCGGCATAGGTGTCCATGTCGTTGCCATCCCAGGGCTGGCTCGACCTGCCATGGCCGCGGCGGTCGTGGGCAATGCAGCGATAGCCGTGGGTGGCCAGGAACAACATCTGCGCTTCCCAGCTATCCGCGCTGAGGGGCCAGCCGTGGCTGAACACGACAGGGCGTCCCGCGCCCCAGTCCTTGTAATAGATCTGCGTACCGTCTTTCGTCGTAATTGTGCTCGTTTTGTTTACCGCCTTTTCAGTCGTTGTGGCGCAATCGGTTCTCTATTCGGTCGTCTTGCCCATGGGCGCGCTCGTTGCCGGCATTGGCGTCGTCACGGGTAGATTGGGTTGGATGTTTCGTCCCGTGCGATGCGTTTCCGCTCCGGTGAGCGTATAATCTCCACCATGAGCCTCAAGAATGCAGCGTTCTTCGCATTGATCGGCATTACTCTGCTAACCGTTCTGCTGGCGGTAGGCTTTGTCCTCGACTTCTCGGCTTTTCTGGCTGGTGCGATTGCCGCGCTGGCGTTGTTGAAATCGGGAATTCACTTGCTGGCAAGCCTGAGCTTGGCGGTATTCCTGTACGTCTTCTACAAGAAGCAGCCTTAAATCCGCAGGCATGGCAGGGCTGTCGGTGAGCGGCCACAAATCCTTCGCTTGTCGATATGCGATCACGGCCCAGATTCCCGATCACGACTTCGCTTTTCTCATTCAGGATTGCGGTTTCATGTCGAACCGAAGGGAATTCATCGGAGGCCCGACTGGAGTGCCCCAGACCCAGCGGGCGCCGCCCCATTCGCTTCCCCACACCTCCCAATGTCCCTGCCAGCGGAACTCGAGGAGCGTTTCGGAACCGGTGCGAGTATCGCAGCGGGGGATCGATGGACGTCTCGACAGATCTCCGCACTTCGCGACGAGTGCGCGCCAGAGCATCGCTTCTGCCCGGAACCAGTTTTCTTGCTCCGATCCAACCGGGCAGGCGTTGTCTAGCCATAATTGATACGCAACCGTGGCGATTTCGTTTTCGGCCGGCCCGACGGTTGCGGCGGTTTTCACGGATTTACTCACCAGCCGAACGGGGGCTTGCGCGACCCGCCTCCTACCAGCGGCGCCAGACCGACCAGCCCAAGTACGATCAAAATCACTCCAAGCGTCTTATTCACGGTTCCTCCTTCGGCGACGGTAGCTCGACGGGTGGTCGAGCGCCTCTTCAACGACCGCTTCGTCCCGTACTCCCGCACTCCGGCACGCGATCCGCAGCGTGATGAGCTTTCCTAACGGAAAGCCCCAAGCATGTAGGCGATTAGAAGAACGACCAATACGGCGCCTAACCCGATGCCCGCAGCTCCGCCGGAACCCCAGCGGCTATGGCCGTAGTATCCACCGCCAAGCCCTATCACCAACAAAACAACGAAAATCAGGATCAACATATCCGGGCTCCCACGCGAGCGGATCTCTCACTTCGACGAAGTGGCCCTTTGCTTCTTAATCTGCAGCTCGTTGACAACCTGCCCAACGTTTGGAACCGCAGACGCGATACGTTCGGCCTGCCGGCGCGTGGATTGAGAATCGACCTCGCCTGTGAGCGTGACGACCGAGTTTTTGACGGCGTATTTCACGCTTTCATGAAGCTCGTTCTGGATGAGAGCGGCATCCAGGTTCTTCTCAATGCCTCCGTCCACATCGGAATTCACGGCTTTGGCGGCACTCTCGCTGCCCACCGGAATCACTGCAATCTGGTTTGACACAACTTGTCCGCCGGCTAGGGAGGCAGCAATGGATTCCGCCTGCGCCTTGTCCCTATCGGCCGCGACGTGCCCTCCCAGGGTCACCACGCCCTTGTCGCGATCCTGAGTTACGGAAACGTCTTTGAAGCCGGCCTGATCGAGCGAGTGGCTAATGTTGGCGGAAACGTCGGGTGATTTTGCGGACGGCTGGGAGCATCCTAGAAAGATTCCAGCGGCCAGCAGCGCAAGCGATGCTTTGCGTAGATTGAGAGTCTTCAAGTAGAACATCCTTTCCTCCATGGAGCATGGCCCGAGCAGATTTGGGGCCACGCCTGAATGGCGCAAACAACAAGTTAAGGGTCAACAATCAGTCTCATGACGATGGATAAGACCAAGAGTGCCGGTAGGCTGCAACGAGTCTCTCGATCGGGGCGGAAGCGCAACCGTCCGACACATCGACAAACGTCCTGGTTTGCTTTGGCGCATGCTTATAGCCGGGAAAAAGCTTCCCTCGGATTGCGTCCATCCTATTTTCTCCACGGGAACCTATGTTCCCGTTGCGGTCATTTGGCCGATTTCGGCGTCAGCGCCCCATTGCCGGGTGCTCCTCCGATAGACGTCGTGACGACTCTGCCAATGTTGCCAGGCGGCGGCGACAATTCGGACCGCTTCTCCGGCTTGAAACGGCTTCGGCAGCACGTCCCATGCTCCGAGGTTGAGGCTCTCAGCCCATAACCGCTCATCGGCCAGGCGGGAGGTCAGGATCAAGAGAGGAGGGTCGGCTAAGAGCGAGATGCGATGCAACATCTCGCGCCACGCGCCCGGCGTGGGATCGCAGTCGCAAATTACGATGGGAATTCGTCTTTCCCGCAACAGGGACAGGGCGGCGGCAGGCGTGGCGCTTGCGGTCACGGTCCAGTCCGATTTAAGGATGCGCTTCAGGGAAGCGCATCCTTCATCGTAAGGGCCGACGGATAGAACAACCTGGTTGGCGGTCTCAGTTCCGGGCGGCTTCTTCATACCATCCCGTCCTTTGCTGTCAGCACGAGAAGCGTCCTTATCATTTACGGACCGGGAGGCTGGGGTTCACAGCCCCACTGCGTTAACGCCCGTGATCGTGATCCTTACCGAATTCATGGACTTTGTAGTGGTTGCGGAAGTTGCCGTGGTCGCCATATTCCCAAACGTCGCCAGTGTTGCCATTGAAGAACGCGTGGTTGCCCCCGCTATACGAGAATTGGATACCGGCGTAGCCTCCCTGCGCCAGCGCGGGCTGGGGCTGAAAGATCGGTTTTAATACGATCACCGCAAGAAGCAAGGCGATGAGGGTGATGATCGTCTTCGTGTAAAGGTCAATGCGCATGTTGGCGCCTCCAAGTTTTGTTTTTTGTGGATTGTTCGTTTTTCACTGACCTTGGCAAGCCTGAAAAGACCTTGGGATCGAAGGTCAGCCTGTGGTTCACTTCCATCGCGGCCTGTCTGAGCACGAAGAGTGCCAAACTCCTCAAGCATCAGAGGCGCGCCGAACCGGACTGGTGGCGTTGTGCTTCGACCACGAATCCTAGCCTTACAATGCCGTGGTGATGCGGCGCGCTGCTTTCGGGCGATCGTATTTTACTCTCGCAACGCAAAACAGGCGGGTCAAATGTTTCAAATCATGCATTCGTGAGTGCATCTTCTGCCGATGCTCGCGTACCCGCGGCAATCAACGCGCGCTTGGACGGTACGCGCTCTTCTGTTCGAGTTGTAGCCAGCGAGGTAAATCGCGAGGACTGGTCCGACTCCCGGCTGAACGCCGGCGAGAAAGAACTTCAACCAGTCCAGACATTTGGTTTTGCAAGAGGCTCCGGGGAATGGCGCGCCTGTTAGAATGACTTCAGGAATGGCTCCCAGCACTTTAGCGGTGGGTTTGCGCCAGCTCTTGGACGCCCGGATTACCGAACTTCTGAACGAAGCTGAGGGCCTGTGCACCGCGCGGGTCCGGCGGGAGACGGCCGGCCAGTTGAACCAGGCGGTGCGGCGGATGCGTCAGGCGGCCGGTGCGGAAGAGGCCGGGGCGGCGCTGACCGATGCGGCCGCGGCATTCGCCACCGGCGCGGCGCTGTTTCGGGTGGACGGAGCGGTGGCGCGGGGCGAGCGGATTCGCGGCGCGCCGGAGACGGCGGGGGAGTTTCGCGGGCTGGAGATTCCGCTGGCGCTGGCGCCGGCGCTGGCGGCGGCGGTGGAGAGCCGCGACCCGGTGGTCACCGACACCACGCCGGCCAGCGTCTCGGGGCTTTTGGCAAGCTATCTGGGGCACGCCGCCGACGGGCGCGCCTCGGTTTTTCCGGTGGCTTCGCGCGAGCGGGTGGTGGCGCTGGTGTATGCATGGGGCGCGGTGGAAGGGCCGGCCATCGAACTGCTGGGGGAGGCGGCCGGCGCGCTGTGGGGCGGCCCGGAGCGGCCCGCGCCCGCCGGTCTGATCGGCATCGCGCCGGCGGCAACGGCCTCGTCTTGGGAGCGTCTTTCGGCGGAGGAACAGCGCCTGCATTTGCGCGCGCAACGCTTCGCCCGCGTGCGCGTGGCGGAGATGCGCCTGTACCATGCGGCCGAAGTGGAAAGCGGCCGCGGCGGGCGGAATCTCTACGGCGCGCTGGGTGAGGCGATTGACGGCGCGCGCGATTCGTTCCGCAAGACCTACTTCGACCGGTGTCCCAGCATGGTGGATTATCTCCACCTGGAGTTGGTTCGAACCCTGGCTAATGACGACCCGGAACTGCTTGGCGAAGACTATCCCGGCGTTCTTGTTTAGCGCTCTAATGGCGCTCGGCAGCGGCGACCTGGCGTCCCTGGTGCGCGCCTACCGCGCCGCTCCGACGCCGCTTCACCGTGCGGCCGTGGAACGATACGCGGCAGTCCATGCCAAGGATGCGGACGGGCCGCTGGCGCGCCTGGCGCTGGGGGTGGCGGCTTACGAGAACGGAGACTATCGGGCCGCCACGGCCGCATTGAAGGCGGCCGGCATCCCGCAACTGGCGGACTACACCGGCTACTATCTGGCGGCGGCGCGCGTGGAATCGAACGATAACGCCGCGGTGGGCAAGGACGCGGCCGCGGCCCACCATGGCGCCGTCCGCTCGCCGCTTTCGGGCAGGGCGTGGCTGATAGAAGCGCGTTCGCTGAAGGCCGGGGAGGCGCCGGCGGGCCCCGCGGCAGCCGTGCGCCTGCTGCGCGAACACTACGCCGAATTGCCGCAGCCCGAAGGCAATCTGATTTTGGGGGACTGCTACCAAGCCTTGGGCGACCTCGCGAACGCCGCCGATTTCTACCAGCGGGTATACTATCGAACGTTCTCGGGAGCCGCCGCCGACCGCGCCGGCGCCGCGCTTCGCCCGCTTGAAGACGCCATGGGCGCGGACTATCCGGCGGCGTTGCCGCAGCAACTGCTGGGGCGGGCCGATGGAATGCTGGAAGCCGGCGAGTACCAGCGGGCGCGGGCGGAGTATCAATCGGTAGCCGCGCATACGGCCGGTCTGGAACGCGACCAGGCGCGCTTGAGAATGGGCGCGGCGCGTTTCCTCAACGGCGAAACGGCTCCGGCTTGTACGTATCTGCGCATGATCGAGCTATCCGAACCGGAGGCCGAGGCTGAGCGGATCTATTACCTGGGCGAATGCGCCCGCCGCCAGGAGGACGATGCCGGGATGATGGCGGCGGTGAAGAAGCTGGGCGAGCGGTATGCGCGCTCCCCGTGGCGCTTCAAGACGCTGGTATCGGCCGCCAATCGCTATCTGATCGCCAACCGGCCGGACGATTATCTTCCCTTGTACGGCGACGCCTACGAGGCATTTCCGGAGATGCCCGGGGCCGCCGTATGCCATTGGAAACTGGCGTTCCATGCGTGGATGAGCGGCCAGGCGAACGCCGCCGGCCTGCTGCGGGAGCACTTGCGCCAGTACCCGGACCACGCCACCGCAGGGGCGGCGCTGTATTTCCTGGGACGAAGCGCGGAGCTGGGTTCCGATTTCGGGGGCGCGCGGGCCGCCTACCAGAGGCTTACGCAGGCATCCCCGAATACCTACTACGGCATGCAGGCGCGCAACCGGCTGAAGCGGGCGGAGGTCGCCGGCGCGGCGCTCACCGGAAAGGCTTTGGCGTTTCCCGGCGTCCTGGCGCTGCCGCAAGCCCAGCCGCTGCCCGCCGAGAGCATGCCCGCCACCACCGTGCGAATCGAACGCGCGCGTCTGTTGCGCACCGCCGGTCTGGACAACCTGGCCGATTCCGAGCTGCGCTTCGGCGCCAGGAGCGGCGAACAGGCTACGCTTCTGGCCATGGAGTTGGCCGGCGCCGCCGGCGCGCCGCACCAGGCCCTCCACATTATGAAGGCCATGACGCCGGATTACCTCGGCTTGCCGCTCGATGGGGCGTCGCGCCGCTTCTGGGAGATGCTGTTCCCGCTGCCTTACCGCGGCGAGCTGTTTCAGGACGCGCAGGCCCAAGGGTTGGACCCCTACCTGGTGGCTGGGCTGATCCGGCAGGAATCCGAGTTCGACCCCGCGGCGCGCTCTCACGCGGCCGCGTTGGGCCTGATGCAGGTGCGCCCCGGAACGGGCCGCCAGTACTCCCGCCAGGCCGGCATCCCGCGCTTCACCAGCCTGGTGTTGTTCGAGCCGGGCGCCAATCTGAAGATCGGCGTGGCCATTCTGCGGTCGATGCTCGACAAGAACGGCGGCCAAGCCGAGCCGACCCTGGCGGCCTACGACGCCGGTCCGGAGCGGGCCGCCGAATGGCTCGGTTGGAACACCTACCGCGAACCCGCCGAGTTCGTGGAATCCGTGCCATTCACGGAGACCCGGGACTACATCCAGGCGGTGCTGCGCAACGCGGATCTGTACCGGCGGCTATACGGGCAGTAGAGCGGCGGGCGAGTGGAAACTACCTGGACGGCGGAGGCTCGCTCAACTCGGTTCCCAGGCCGGCGTATTCCTCCTTCACGGCGGTGGCTTTGTCGCCCTGAAAGGTGACGAACACGAACTTGCCGGGGGCCTCCCCATAGACCCAATCTTCCTGCTCGACGCCGTCCTTGGTCTCGCGCGACTTGTGGGCGGGGCGGCCGAGCGCCAGCACCACCTGCTCGCGGTCCATTCCGACCAGGGCGCGGCGGGCCTTGACGGCGGCGCGAATCTCCGGCGGCAGCGTTTCGGCGTAGATTTCGGTGACGCTGTGCTTATCGAAATCGAGCACCGGCGCGAGCGCCTTCTTGACCTCGGCGGATTTGATGGGTTCGAGCGGCTTATGGAACAGAATGGCGATGGAGGATCCGTACGGCGCATCGTCCTCGACGCCATCGCCTATGCGCGTGGAGTTCGGAGTGTTGCTCGGCCCGCCGGAGATGGTGGCGTTGCGGTACCACTTGCGGCCGCCATTGTATCCGCCGTTGATCTGGAGCACGATTTTGTCTTCGCCGATGTCGACTTTGGTGATCTGGATGGTGTCGCCCGCCTTCACGGCGGGGCCGTTCTCCTTGGCGATGCGGGCCCACTGGTCGCGATCCATGCCGTTATGGATGTCGAACTGGAGGGCGGTTCTGGAGCGCGGCATCGCGGCTTTAGCGACGGCGTACTCCGCCATGAGGCCGCGGGTGAGTTCCACGCGGTCTGCGAACGTCAGCTTGTCGCCGGCCAGACACGCGCCGGGCAGCAGGCTCAGGATGGCAAGGGCGGCGAAGGCTCGCATGTCGCACACTCCCCCGGGACGTCGGTGAGCGGCGAGGTTTGCCGGCGAAGCGGAGCTTTCCAAATGTACACGAACAGGGGGACGAGCGCCGCGGAAGTCAGAATGCTGGCTTCCGGGCCGTACCCCCCGCCGCTCCACAGAACGCCGGCGCGCCACACCATCTCATGGCCCGTAATCTCATTAAACATTGTAAACCCGCTGAGGTTGGCGCCAAATAAGGGTAATGTGAAGTTCCAGCCAAGGTGGAGGCCGATAGGGAGCCAAAGGTCGCGGCTGCGGAGGAAGGCGTAACCGAATAGAATCCCGAAGCCGGCCGTGTTCATCAAGCTGAGAGGGCCGGCGTTGGGGTTGGCGTTGTGCATCCACCCGAAAAGCAAGCCGACGGGTACAATTGTGGCCCAGGGTCCCAGCGTGGCCATGAGGATCTGAAACCCGTATCCGCGGAAGAGCAATTCCTCGCCCGCCGCCCCGGCCGCCACGCCGGCCGCCGCGAACAGGACGGCGCCGTAATCAAGGGAATGAGCCACGCTGTGGACCTGGGCCGCGCCTGTCAAGAGCGGGGGAACCAGCGCCAGCGCCGCGGCGCCAACGCCGCCGAGCATGCCCAGGGTAAGGTTTTGGACCGAGGAGCGGTTCCACCACAGCCCCACCGCGAAGACGGGAATATCTTCATAGATCCGCAGCGCGAGCCACGTTGCCAACACGGCCGAGACCAGCTCGGCCAGCAGCGGGCCGGCCACGCCGAGCAATAGCCAAACCAGCAGCGGACCCACGACAAACCGTTGCAGGGCGTAGAAGACCACCACGAATACGGTCACGCGAATGGCGAGGCGCAGCGCGTCGGGGCGCTTGCGCGGGCCGGGCGAAGGCTGCGCTTCGTCTGGCCGGTTATGTTCGTGGGTATGCCCGTTCGCCGGATAATTCAATTGGGAGACCCGCTCCTTCGGACTATTTCGGCCCCTGTTCCATCGCCGGAGGAAGCGGGCGCCGCATTCCACGACCTCCGCGCCACCCTGCACGAGTTCCGCCGCATGCACGGATTCGGCCGCGGCATCTCCGCGGTGCAGATCGGCGAACCGCAACGACTAATATATATCGAACTGGAGGGCCGCGCCTGGCGCCTGCGAAATCCGGTCTACGAATTAGAGAGCGAAGAGAAGCTTCGGCTGTGGGACGATTGCTTCTCTTTTCCGAACCTGCCGGCGCAAGTGGAGCGCCGCGCGACGGACCGGAACGGCCCGCGGACGCGGGAAGAACGGGAAAGGCAAGTGGGGCTGGGTTCGTAGTGTGGCGGCGGCAAAGTCCGTTGGCCGATGGGCGCGCCGGCCTTGTCTTGCAGATCGGCAGCCGGACCAGGGGGTCCGGCGCGGACGGGGGCGTCCGCCCCACAACGGTGACGCTACGGGTTTCGATCGCGGAGCGCTTGTTTGATGCCGGCGAGGTCGTTGGCGATCCGCGAGAGTAGCTGGTAGAACTTCCACACGACCAATACGGGCAGCGCCCAGACGAAGAGCACGACGAACACTTCGGGAAAACCCAAGCCGCCCAGGGCGCCTAAGGCGAGGTACATATAAGACTCCTTTATCCGGTTGAGTATAGCCGATGGCGCGGGGCGAACGGGTAAAGACGAACGTTGCCCCCGGCTACTCCGTTGGCCATGCCGTGTCCGACGCCGATCGTCTTCGGCGGCCTGCCGGGCGTTGGAAAGACGGCGCTGGCGCGCGAGTTGGCTCGTGGCATCGGCGCGGTGCACGTGCGCATCGATTCGATTGAGCAAGCCATGCGGGCATCGGGCGTGGGCCAGGGCGATTGAAATCGAGATCAAGCGCTCCGACGTTGACGAACACCGGCGCCGGGTGGAAATGCGTACGACCGCCGGCCGAACCGTGGAGGAGACCGGCAAGACGATTCGAGCAGCGGTGCGGGTGAACGACAGGGTCGGCTCGCGGATTGGCCGCGGTTCCAGCGGAAGCTAACAACAGACCTGTTGCTTGGCAATGGAACAGGCGGCTTCTGGGGGATCGGCGGGCCTACCCGATCCTCACAACAGCGCCTGGCCCGATGGAACGTAGCGCGGACACTGCCGCTGGCGCCAGCGGCTCCAAATCGCGCAGGCGGTTCGTCGGGCCGCGGAGAACGACCACGGAGATCCGCCGTCCAGTCAGATTCTGTTGATCCGGAATACTCTGGTCGACGGTGATGAGAACATCGAAGCCAGCGGCTTCGGCAGCCTCCAGGAGGCGGCCATTCTTCAATCCGGCGAGATTGGCGAACCGGGCGGTCCGGCAGTCGGGGCCGGGGAACAAGAGTCGTAGCCGCTCGTCGACGCACTCGTCGATCAGCAGTCGCATCAAGCGCGCGCCAGCAGGAGTTGCCTGGCTTCTTCAAGCGCTTGCAGCGCCAGAGCGCGGGGAACCGTCGGAAAGCCTTCCAGGAAGTCCTCGATCGAGTCTCCTCCCTCAAGGTAGTCGAACAGCGTCTGAACCGGCACTCGCGTCCCGCGAAACACGAGTGCTCCGTGCATCGTCTCGGGATCTCTTGCAATCGCGTGCGTCACGTCTCCATTGTCGCTCAAACCGGCGCGCGGCACTGCCGCTGCCCGATTTTCCGGTTCATTGTCCTTTCATCTCCCATCCCGCACAATAAGAGCAGCGTGCGGATTCTGCTGGTCGAGGACGAATCGCGGGTGGCGGGCTTCATCGCCAAGGGGCTGCGGGAGCAGGCGTATGCGGTCGATATCGCCTCCGACGGCGAACAGGCGGTCTACCTGGCCACCGTCAACGAATACGATCTGGTGATTCTCGACGTGATGCTGCCGGTGAAGGATGGACACGCGGTGTGCCGGGAACTGCGCGCCGCCGGGTTCCGCTCGCCCATCCTAATGCTCACGGCGCGCGACGCGGTGGACGACCGCGTGGCCGGGCTCGATTCGGGGGCCGACGACTATCTGATCAAGCCGTTCGATTTCAAAGAGCTGCTGGCGCGCCTGCGGGCCTTGTTGCGGCGCCCGCGCGAGATACGGGCGGCGTCCATACGGGTGGACAATCTGACGCTCGATACGGCCAGTCATGCGGTGGCGCGCGGTGGAAAGCCGGTCAGCCTGACCGCCAAGGAGTACGCCCTGCTGGAGTTTCTGGTGCTGAACCAGGGATGCGTGGTGGGGCGGGAGCGGATCGCCGAGCACGTCTGGGACGAGAGCTTCGACGCCTTCTCGAACGTCATCGACGTCTACGTCAAACGGCTGCGCGCCAAGCTGGACGCGGGGCGGGGCGGCGGCTGATTCACACGCGCCGCGGGGAAGGGTACATCCTGAGCGCCGCGCCGGAGCCGGGCGATGAGTAGCAGCTTACGGGTGCGGCTCACGGTCTGGTACCTGGCGCTTTTCTCGGCGCTATTCGTGCTATTCAGCCTGTATCTTTACGGCGAGCTGTCGCGCGGCCTGCGGGACCGCCTGGACGAATCCTTGCGCGCGGAAATGGACACGGCGGCGGGCATGTTCGCGGACGAACTGGAGGAAGCCAAGGGCGACGTGGCCAGGGCGGCCTCGGAAACAGCCAAGGGAATGCGCGTCCGGGACACGCTGGTGGCGGTAGTGGCGGATGGCGTTCTGCTGGCGGTCACCGATCCGTCGCGGCTGCAAGAGAGCGCCTCCATCGCCTGGTTGGTGGCGCATCCGCCCGCGGCCGGGCAGGTGGAGGACGCGCCGGGCTACGGCCAGTCCGGGGCCCGCGGCATGGCGCGCCGCGTGGAGGCCGGCCGGCGCGAAGTGCTGGTGGTGGCGCTGGCGCCGCTCGACCCCATCGTGGCCGAATTGGTGGTGGTGCGCCGCGTCATATCGATCGCCCTGCCGCTGCTGTTGGGCATCGCGGGACTGGGCGGCTGGCTGCTGACTACGCGCGGCCTTGCGCCTCTCGGCTGGATGGCCGGCCAGGCGCGCGAGATCGGCGGCGCCAGCCTGCACCGGCGTCTTGAAATCGGCGCCGCCGCGGGAGAGCTTGTCGCGCTTTCGGCTTCCTTCAACGAATTGCTGGCGCGTCTCGACCAATCCTTCGAGACCATGCGGCGCTTCGTGGCCGACGCCTCGCATGAGCTGCGCACGCCTCTTTCGGTGATTCGGGGCGAGGCGGACGTTGCGCTGGCGCAGGACCGCAGCGGGGCCGCTTACCGGGAATCGCTCGCCATCATTCTGGACGAATCCCGGCGGTTGTCCCGCCTGGTGGACGATCTTCTGAGTCTGGCGCGCGCCGACAGCGGCCGCGTGAAGCTGCAAACGGCGGATTTCTATATGAACGATTTGCTGGCCGAGTGCTGCCGCTCGGCGCAGGCCATGGTGGGTGCGCGCCGCATCGAGATCGAGTGCCGGTGCGCGGGCGACGCTCCGTTCCGGGGCGACGAGGAGCTGCTCCGCCGCCTGGTGATGAACCTGCTCGATAACGCCATTCGCTACACGCCGCCGGGCGGGAAGATCACCGCCGCGCTCGAAGTGGAACCGGCGGAGGTGCGGATCGGAATAGCCGATAATGGGACAGGCATCTCGGCGGAGGCGGCGGCGCACGTGTTCGAGCGGTTTTACCGCGCCGACGAGGCGCGCTCGCGGCGGGACGGAGGCTTCGGACTGGGTTTGTCGATCGTGAAGTGGGTAGCGGAGGCGCATCGCGGCGCGGTGGAACTGGCCAGCCAACCGGGGGCTGGGAGCGTGTTCACCGTGACGCTGCCCCGTTGATTCATGGTGCGTTCATCTCCCGGATTCTATACTGGATTTTTCCGCATGCCGTCCACTCTGCCGAAACTGGGGCTGGGCTTGGCCCTGTGCCTGGGCGCCGCGTTTGCGCAGAACCCGCCCGCCGCGCCCGCCAACGCCCCTCTGCGCCTCACCCTCGAAGACGCCCTCGCGCGGGCGCGCGCCAATAGCCCGGAGATGCTTCGCGCCAACCTGGACGCGCTGCTGGCGCGGGAGGATACGGTGCAGGCCAAGGCCGGGCTACTGCCTAGCGCCAGTTCGTTCAACCAGTTCATCTACACGCAGCCGAACGGCGCGCCGAGCGGCGTGTTCATCTCAAACGACGGCGTGCGCGTGTACAACAACCAGGCCATCGTGCACGGCGATATCTACGCTCCGGAGAAGATGGCGGGGTACCACAGGGCTCAAGTGGCGGAGGCGTTGGCGCACGCCAAAGCGGAGATCGCCGCGCGCGGCCTGGCGGCCACGGTGGTGGCGAATTTCTACGGCATGGCCGCGGCCGACCGCAAACTGGCTAACGGCCGGCAGAGCCTGACGGAGGCGCGCCATTTCCTGGACATTACCGAGAAGCAGGAAAAGGGCGGCGAGGCGGCCCACGCGGACGTGGTCAAAGCCCAGATCCAGGTGGAGCAGCGCCAGCGCGACGCGCAGGGCGCGCAGCTTGCGCTCGATAAGGCGCGCCTGGAATTCTCGGTGCTGTTGTTTCCCGATTTCCGCCAGGATTTCAGCGTGGAAGACGACCTGGAGACAGCCCGCCTGCTGCCCGCCTTCCCCGAGATTCAGGCCATGGCCGCCAGCAACAATCCCGATATCCGCGTGGCCCAGGCCACTTTGGCAATGCAGAATTGGGATTTGAAAGCGGCCCGCGCCGCCATGCTGCCATCGCTCTCTTTCGACTACTTCTTCGGTCTGAACGGCAATCAATTCGCGCTGCATACGCCCGATGGACTGCGCAACTACGGTTCCGCGGCGCAGGCGCAGTTGACCATACCGCTGTGGACGAACGGGGCCGCCCGCAGCAAGATCCGGCAGGCGGAATTGAGTCTGCAGCAGGCCAGGAGCGATCTCAGCTTCACGCAGCGGGAGCTTCTGGCGGACCTGAATTCGTTCTACCGGGAAGCCGACATCGCCAACCTGCAGATCGCCTCGTTGCGGCGTTCGGCGGAGCTTTCGAGCGACAACCTGAAGCTGACGCTCGAACGCTACCAGGCGGGCGAAGCCACGGCGTTCGAGGTGGTGGACGCGCAATCCACGCTGGCGGACGCGCGCAACGGGTTCGACGACGGCCTGGTGCGGTCCCGCGTGGCGCTGGCGAATCTTCAAACACTCACGGGGGCGTTTTAGGCGATGCGGATCACGACAAGGAATCAGTCTGCGCGGGTCGCCCTGGACCCGCTCTTCGGCAAGCGCGAAAGGCCGGCGGGGGCGCCGGCCGCGGACCGGGGGGTCCGCCCCACAGCGCTACTTCTGATTGCGGCGGCGTTGCTGACCGCGGGCTGTTCGAAGACGGAGAAAGGGGAAACCGAGCAGCCGCCGCCGGTCCAGGTGACGGCGGTGACGCAGACCACCATCCACAGCGTGGTGGGCGGCGATGGCGTCCTTTATCCCTACGACCAAGCCAGCGTGATGGCCAAAATCTCCGCGCCGGTGCAGAAATTCTATGTGAATCGCGGCGACCACGTGAAGCAGGGGCAGCTTCTGGCGGACCTGGAGAACCGCGATCTGACGGCCCAGGCGGCGGAAAGCCAGGGCGTCTTGGCGCAGGCGGAATCCAACATGCGAACCACCTCGGGCGCCGCGATTCCCGAATCCCTGGTGAAGGCGCAATCCGACGTGGCGGCGGACAGGACGGTCATGGAAGCGGCCAAGAGCGTGCTCGACGCCCGCCAGCAGTTGTTCAAAGACGGCGCGCTGGCCCGGCGGCAGGTGGACGAGGCGCAGGTCGCCTACGCGCAGGCCAACCGCGATTATGCGGCTTCCCAAGAACATTTGAGAGCGCTGCAGGCCGTCGCCAAGGACGAGCAGCTCAAGACCGCCCAGGCGCAGGTGAGCGCGGCCATGGCGCACCAGCGGAATCTCGACGCGCAGCTCAGCTACTCGAAGATCTACAGCCCCATCGATGGCGTGATTGCCGACCGCCCGCTGTGGGCCGGAGAGATGGCCAGTCCCACCACGCCGGTCCTCACGGTGATGGATACCAGCCGGGTGGTGGCGCGCGTCAACATCGCGCAGGCGCAGGCGGCCCCGGTGAAAGCCGGTCAGGCGGCCACCATCACGCTCACCGATACCGGGGAAAAGGTGGAGGGGAAAGTCAGCGTAGTAAGCCCCGCCACGGACCTCAGCAGCACCACGGTCCAGGTCTGGGTTCAGGCGGATAATCCTGGCGGGCGGCTGAAGCCCGGCGCCAGCGTGCACGTCGGAGTGGTCACCGGAGAAGCCGTCAACGCCATGGTCGTGCCGGCGTCGGCCATCCTTCCGGGAGAGGAAGGCGGCACGGCGGTGTTGGTGGTCGGCTCGGATTCGGTGGCGCATCTGCGCAAGGCGGATGTGGGAATCCGGGAGGGCGATAAGGCGCAGTTGCTCAACGGCGTCAGGCCAGGGGAAACGGTGGTCATCGTGGGCGGCCTGGGCGTGGAAGATAAGGCCAAGGTGAAGGTCCTCACCGCTCCCGAGGAGAGCGACGAGGACCAATGAGCGGACTGTCGAATCTCCCCCCCACCGGGGCCGAAGAGCGCCATTGGACGGACCGCTTCGGCAAGCCTGTCATCTTCATCATTCTGACCCTGATCGTGATCGGGATCTACGTGGCTTTCAGCATCCCCGTGGCTGTGTTCCCGGAAACCAATTTCCCCCGCATTGTGCTGGGCGTCGACAACGGCGTCATGCCCATCAATCAGATGCTGGTCACCGTGACGCGCCCCATCGAGGAAGCCGTCAACACGGTGCAGGGTCTCGACCGGGTTTATTCCATCACCAGCCGTGGCGACGCGGAAATCAACCTGTTTTTCGATTGGAACGTGGACATGAACCTCACGCTGCAACTGGTCAATGCCGCCCTGGCGCGCGTCCAGTCGAGCCTTCCGTCCACCGTCCAAATCCGCGCCAACCGCATGACCTTCGCGGCGTTTCCGATCATGGGTTACAGCCTTACGTCGGACACCGTGCCGCAGACCCAGTTGTGGGAATTCGCCAACTATGAGATGAAGCCCCGCCTGAACCGCGCCAAGGGGGTTTCGACGGTGGTGGTACAGGGGGACCAGATCCCCGAATTCCAAGTGCAGCCCGACCCGGCCAAGCTGGTGCGTGCGGGCGTCACGGTCCCCGATATTCTCGAGGCCATCGGCCGCAGCAACCTGATCGATTCACCGGGCTTGATCGAGGCCAACCACCAGCTCATCCTCAGCCTGGTGACCGGGCAGGTGAAGACGCCGGCGGAGATCTCCGACATCGTCGTCAAGACGACGCCCGCCGGCGCGCCCATCCGCATCGGCGACATTGGCGCGGTTGGGCCGTCGATCGAACCCAAGTACACCATCGTCACCGCCAACCGCAAGCCCGCCGTGCTGATCAACATCAATCGCCAGCCGGATAGCAACACGGTGGACGTGGCCAACGCGGTGCACGCCGAGATCGCGCGGTTGAGCCAGGCGTTGCCGCACGGCGTGGATCTGCGGTCCTTCTACGACCAGTCGGACATCGTGTCGGCCTCGATTGCGAGCGTGCGCGACGCGGTCCTCATCGGCCTGGTGCTGGCATCGCTGATCATGGTGTTGTTTCTGCGCGACTGGGGCACGTCGTTGGTAGCGGGCCTGGTGATCCCCGCGACCATCGCGGTCACTTTCATCGCGCTGCGCCTGATGCACGAGAACTTCGACCTGATGACCCTGGGAGGTCTGGCGGCGGCGGTCGGCCTGGTGATCGACGACGCCATCGTGGTGGTGGAGAACATCGTCACGCACCGCGATTCCGGGCAGTCGCGGGCGCAGGCGATTCGCAGCGCCATACAGGAAATCCGCGTGCCGCTGGTGGGCTCCACCATCACGCCGATCGTGGTCTTCATTCCATTGGTCGCCATCGCCGGGGTGACCGGCGTGTTCTTCCGCGCGCTGGCGTTCACGGTGGGCGCGGCCTTGCTCACCTCGCTGGCGCTGGCGCTCACCTGGACGCCCACGCTGAGCCATTACTTCATCCGCAAACGCCACTCCGGCAAGGCCGTGGAAAGCGGCGTGCCGCCGGGGATCATGCGGGTGTACGAACGCGTGCTGCGCGGCGCCTTGCGGCATCCCGTCCTGCTCGGACTCGCCAGCTTGGCGCTGGTGGCCGGCTCGTACCTATGCTACATCAGGATTGGTTCCGACTTACTGCCGACGCTCGACGAGGGCGGCTTCATCGTGGACTACTTTACGCCCGCGGGCGCGTCGCTCGAGGAAACCAACCGCATGGTTTCCCACATTGAGCGGATTCTCGGCCAAGTGCCGGAGGTGGAAACCACCTCGCGGCGCACGGGCCTGGAACTGGGTCTGGCAGCCGTCACCGAGGCCAACCGCGGCGACATTTCCGTTCGCCTGAAAGCCAGCCGCAAGCGCGATACCGAAGCCGTCATGGACGACGTGCGCGCGCGGGTGGCGAAGGCGGAACCCGTCATGGACATCGAGTTGGTGCAGAAGCTCGAGGACGAAATCGGCGACCTCTCGAACGAACCCGAGCCGATCGCCATCAAGCTCTTCTGCGAGGACCCCGACGTGTTGCGCGATTGGGCCACGCGCGTGGGCGACGCCATCAAGAAGATTCCCGGCGTGGTGGACGTGCTCGACGGCATCGAGAACACCATCAGCGGCCCCGCCAGCGTGTTTCAGATCGACCCCGTGGCCAGCGCCCGCGCCGGGTTCACGCCGGAGGAGATCCAGAAGGACGCCAGCGCCATCCTCCAAGGCGAGGCCGCCGACACTCCCGTGGTGGTCAACGACCGCGTCTACACCATCCGCGTGCGCTTCCCGGAGCGCACGCGCGCCACCTTGGACGATATCCGCAACACCCTGCTGGTCAGCGGCACGGGCAAGACCGCCACCATCGGAAGCCTGGCCAGCATGACCGACCTCGCCGGCCAGACCGAGATTCGGCGCGATAACTTGCAGCGCCTGGTGACGGTGACCGGGCGCCTGGAGAACGTGAACCTGGGAGCGGGAATCGCGGCGGTGAAGCAGACCCTGGCGGGTTTGGGCATGCCGCCTTCCATCCGCGTGGAATTCGGCGGCGGATACCAGGAGCAGCAGAAGTCTTTCAAGGACCTGGCATTCGTGCTGATTCTGGCGATTGTGCTGGTCTTCATCGTGCTGCTGTTCGAGTTCGCCAATTTCGCGGCGCCCATCGCGGTGCTGTGCTCGGCGCTGCTTTCCACGTGCGGCGTGTTCGCCGGGCTGCTGATCACCGGCAAGACGTTCAACTTGGCCTCCTTCATGGGACTGATCATGGTGATCGGCATCGTGGCCAAGAACGGCATCCTGCTGCTCGACGCCGACCAGAAATATCGCGCGGAGGGGTTTTCGCCCGAAGACGCCATGATTCGCGCGGGCGAGCGGCGGCTGCGGCCCATCATGATGACCGCGCTGGCCACCGTGGCGGGCATGATTCCGCTGGCGCTGGCGTGGGGCGCGGGCTCGCAGATGCTGCAACCTCTGGCCATCGCGGTGATCGGTGGAATCCTCGCTTCGATGGTGCTTTCGCTGGTGGTGACCCCGGCCGTCCGCTATTACATCGGAGGCCGGCAGGCTAACAAACAAGGAGTAACCGAATGAAGAAGCTTCTGACAGTGGCTGTTTTGGCCGCCGCGGCGTTGGCCGCAACCGGCTACAAGGTTATCAACAAGATCAAGATCGGCGGCGCGAACAGTTGGGACTACTGCTCGATGGATAGCGCCGCCCGCCGGCTGTATGTCTCGCACGGCGGCAGCGTGGAGGTGGTGGACGTGGACGCGGGCAAGCTGGTCGGAACCATTCCCGATCTGCACGGCGTTCACGGAATCGCCATCGCGGCGGACCTCGGCAAGGGGTTCATCACCAACGGCCAGTCCAACAGCGTGACCATCTTCGACCTCAAGACGCTGGCGAAGAGCGGGGAGCCGGCGGTGGGCCAGAATCCGGACGCCGTTTGCTACGAGCCGAAGACCAAGCGGGTCTTCACGTTCAACGGACGCTCGAACGATTCGAGCGTGATCGACGCCAAGACCGGCCAAGTGGTGGCCACCCTGCCGCTCAACGGCAAGCCGGAGTTCTGCGTGGCGGACGGCGCCGGCAAGCTCTACAACAACCTCGAGGACAAGAGCGAAGTAGTGGAAATCGACGCGGCCAAGCCGTCCGTCACCCGCCGCACCTCCATTCTGCCTTGCGAAGGCCCGTCAGGCTTGGCCATCGACGTGAAGGGCAAGAAGCTCTTCTCGGTGTGCGATGGGAAGATGGCGGTGACCGACATTCCCACGCTGAAGGTGATCGCCACTCCGGCGATTGGACAGGGTCCCGACGCCGCCGGCTTCGACCCCGATCTGGGCCTCGCGTTCAGCTCTAACGGCAGCGACGGGAATGTGAGCGTTGTGCAACTGGTCAACGGGAAGTACGATACGGTCGACACGGTGGCTACCGAGCGCGGCGCGCGCACCATGACCGTGGACACCAAGGCGCATCGCCTTTACCTGTTGGCCGCCCAGTACCCGGCGGCGGCCCCCGGCGCCGCGCCCGGCCGCGGCAGGGCGCCGGCGCTGCCCGATAGCTTCCACGTGTTGGTGGTTGGAAAGTAGTCAAGAAGGCAGGCGGGCCCACAAACGACGTGGGCGCCCCGGCCCGCCCCACTTACTGCGACTGCGGGCTGGCGGATTGGGCTTCCTTTTCCAGGGTTTTGCGGGCTTCTTCCGGTAGCAGGCGCCAGTGGTTGTCTACGCCGGCGGGCAGCTTCTTGCGGTCGGTGTAGTAGTGGACGAGCATGTCGCGGATCTCTTCCCCGCCGTGCCACACCACCTTGGCGGCGACGAACATGGAGTACCCGGCGCTGCCCGCCGCGCGGTAATTGTTAATGGCGATGCGCAGCTTCCGGTCCGGCGCGAGCGGCGCTCCATGCCAGCGCAAATTGCGTATGCGGCTGCCCTCCGGCTGGGTCAGATCGATATCGTAGGCCACGCCCTGCGCCATGTCGTAGTTGAACCCCGCCACGGCGCGGTCCGTCAGCGGCAGTTGGGAACACCGCGCGCCCTGGCAAGACAGGAAGTAGCGCGCGGCGTTCTCAAGCGCGTCCTTCACCATCTTTCCGTCGCCCTCAATGGCGTACAGTTCGTTGTCGTAGGGATAGAGCGCGGCGATCTGGCGCACCGTGACCTGGCCTTGCGGCACCCGCACCGCCGGGTTGAAGAGGGCCGTGAACGATACGTCCGCCTTGGAATAGTAAAGCTGCGCTTCCTGCACGGCGTCCACGATGGCGGTGTCTTCCACGCGCCCGAGCGCCGCGCTCAGCGGGATGGACGATGTAGCCACGGGCGTATCCAGGTGGCGTTCCGCAAACTCCTGATAGGGTTTTCCCACGGCCAGGATGTCTTCGGCCGCTTCCGTCGCGGCGGTCACGGGAATCAGACGGCTGGTCTTCCGGACCACCGTCCAACCTGCGCCCGGTTTGCGATCCAGGGTGAAATCCAGACGGGCCACCGACATGGCCCAGTTCTTCGGCTGCACCAACAAGACGTTCCCCACCGAGGCGCCAGCCAGTTCCCGGTGCGAGTGGCCGAACACGATGGCGTCCACCTCGGGGACGGCCACCGCCATATCGTAGACCGCGTTCTCGGCGGGGTCTTCCAAACTGCCGGTGTCGAGGTTCCGACCGAGGCCGCTGTGCGCCGCGACGAGGATGAGGTCGGGATGCGCGGTGGCCCGCAATGCCGCCACGGCCTTCTTCAGCGCCTCCACCGGCGGCGCGAAGCGGTACGACCCGATATTTTCGGGCTTCTCCCAGGTGGGGATCGCCGGCGTGGTAATGCCGATAACGGCCACCTTCACGCCCGCCACCGTCTTCACCACGTAGGCTGCGAAGGGCCGCTCTTTCCCGCCGGGGGCGACTGTGGTGTTGGCCGAAAGCCAGGGAAAGTGCGCATCCGCACGGGCTTTATCCAGGTTCTTCAGGCCGAAGTTGAGCTCGTGGTTCCCCAACGTCATGGCGTCGTAGCCCAGATGGTTCATGGCCAGCATCATGGGGTCGTGTTCGAGCGGCGCCGCGGGCTTCAGGCCGAGCGGGCCGAAGCCCGTTCGTACGATGTCCTGATAGGCGTATTCGAGGGGCGTGCCCTGGATGGCATCGCCGCAATCGATCAACAGATAATTGGGGTTTTCGGCTTCGGCGGCGCGGACCAGCGTAGCTGCCTTGGCCAACCCGCGGGCGGCGGGCCGATCCGTCACATAGTCGATGGGATAGAGGTTACCGTGCATGTCGGTGGTGGCAAGCACGGTAACCGCGGTCTGCTGGGAATAGGCCAGCCCGGCGGCCAGCAAGAGAATGGGGAGCCTCATACGTGGCCCAGGCCGGGGCCCGCCCAACCCTTAGGGAACGATCACCGCCGACTTGATGCTATCGAGCTTCGGGAAGTTCTTGTCGAGGTAGGCTTTGCCCTGCGTGCGGATGCTGTTCTGGTCGGGCGCCTCGCCGTATCCGCTGTAAAGCTTCTTCACGATGTCCATGCCGGAAATAACTTCCCCAAACGGGGAAAAGCCAACCTGGATCGGGGCATCCAGTTGCCTGGTGTTGTCCACCAGGTTGATGAACAACTGGGTGGTTCTGGTGTTGGCGCCGGCGTTGGCGAATACCACGGACCCCGCCGTGTTGGAATGCTTCATGGGATCGTCCGGGATGTTCGCGTTGAACCAGGCCGCGCCAATTTTGGGATCGGCCGGCATCCCGAATTGAACGATAAACCCGGGGACGTACCGGAAGAAGGCGGCATCGTTAAAAAAGCCGCTCTTCACCAGGTTATAGAAGCGGTCCGCGCCGCGAGGCGCCCATGCGCGAGTGACTTGGATGACGAAGTCGCCCTTGGCGGTGGTGAACTTCGCCTTGAAGGAGGCCGGCGCCTGTTCCTTCAGGGAAGCGGGATTCATCAACGATGGGGCTGGAGCCGGCGTTTGGGCAAACAGCGCGGATCCGAATGCGAGTGCTGTAAGTAAGGCTTTCACAGGCCTGATTATATCGCATCCCGCTTCAAAACAGCCGCACCAGTTCGTCGAGGCCCAATCCGTCGATTTCCACCACCTTCATCCGCCCGGTGGCGCCGGTGACGATACGCACGCGCGAGCGGGGCACGCCGGCCAACTCCGCGAAATAGCGGATGCATTCTTCGTTGGCCTTGCCGTCCACGGGAGGCGCGGCCAGATCCAGCTTCCAGGCATCGCCCAAGCGTCCCGTAATCGCGCTCCGCTTCGCCCTGGGGTGGACTTTCACCGCGATACGCGCCATTCCACCTCCGCGCGCAGGTTGGCTACGCCGGCGGCCGCGCGCGCATCCACCACGTCGAAGGCGATGGCGTCGTCCAGCCAGTCGTGGCTCGACCCGTCGGCGTCCTGCGTGGCCACGGTCAGCGTGTATGGCTGCGGCGTCAACCAGCATTCCAGGTGGAAATCGACTTCGAGTTCATCGCCCGCCTGAAGGTCGCCCAGAGACACGCGCTCAATGCCCGTGTTGGTGCCGTAGACCTCCATGCCGATGCGCGTCCGAATCAGGATGCCCACCATCGGGTTGGCCTTGGGCCGGTGAAAGCGCGAACGGACGCGTACGGTAATGCGCTCGCCGCCGGCCACGGATGTGACAGGCTCGCCGCGCGCGTTCAGAATGGCGATGGAGAGGATCTCGCTGGTTCCATCGCCGTGGCGGAAGCTGGCGCGCAGGCGGTCGTCCTTGCGCTCCTTGGCCTGCTCCTTCGCCAGCACCAGCCCGATGTAGCGGTTGATGACGTCGTTGGGCGAGCCTTCCGCGGCAATGCGGCCGCCGATCAGCAGGATGGCGCGGTCGGAGAGCTGCTTCACCAGGCCGAGGTCGTGAGAGACGAACAGGACGGTGACTTTGCGCTCCCGCAGCTCCTGGAACTTGCGCACGCAGCGGTTGGCGAAGACGGCGTCGCCCACGGCCAGGGCTTCATCCACGATCAGGATCTCGGGGTCCACGTGAATGGCGGTGGAGAAGGCCAGCCGCACGTACATGCCGCTCGAATATTCCTTGACGGGGCGAGCCATGAACTCGCCAATCTCGGCGAAGGCTTCGATGGAGGGCATGGCGCGGTCGATTTCGGTGCGGCTCATCCCCATGATCTCGCCGTTCAGGTAGACGTTCTCCCGTCCGCTGAATTCGGGATTGAATCCGGCCCCCAGTTCGAGCAGCGCCGCGATGCGCCCGCGCGCCACCACCCGTCCGCTGGTGGGCGGCAGAATGCCACAGACAATCTGCAACAGCGTGCTCTTGCCGCAGCCGTTGGGCCCGACCACGCCGAGCGTTTCGCCCTTTTCCACCTGGAAGCCGACGTCGCGCAGGGCCCAGAAATCCGTGTGCAATGCCGGCGCGCCGGGCAGCAGCTCACGCAGCCGGTCCGCCGGGCGCCGATACAACCGATACAGCTTGGAGACGTTCTGAACGAGGACCAAATCCGATTCAAAAAGGGGACAGACGCAATTTCCCGGAAACCATGTCGTGTCACTCGTCGCTCGAAATTGCGTCTGTCCCCTTTTTGCCTCCGAAGCTCATCCACGTGACCGCCAGGGAGACGGCCAGCAGGGTTCCATCGCGCAGCAGGGTGCGCCAGGAGATTAGCTCGCCGGGACCGAAGCAGCCGCAACTGATTTCCTGGTGCGTGACGTAGGCCCG
>Ga0182027_10003530_pt1 | contig 24715 bp, 30 predicted proteins | sample 712E1DmetaG_FD_121300 | JGI IMG/M metagenome (GOLD analysis project Ga0182027, IMG submission 121300) | Permafrost microbial communities from Stordalen Mire, Sweden - 712E1D metaG (Illumina Assembly) | ecosystem: Environmental > Terrestrial > Soil > Wetlands > Permafrost | place: Sweden... | reverse complement strand
ACAAGGTGCTTTTGCCTGACCCGTTGTCGCCTATAATTCCGACAATAGCTCCGGATTCCGCCTGAAATGAAACATTTTTGAGCACCTCTATTGTCTTTTTTTGTTCTTTTCCGAACAAATCATAAATAACCCTAGCCAAAAAGGTTTGTTTTCTTTTAAATCCCATCCTGAATTTTTTTGAAATATTTTTAGCTATTACTCTTTGTGTCATATCAATTCTGCGAATTTATGTTTGAATTTATTGAATATTACCAACCCCACCACCAGAAACAATAAACTGCTTCCTATAGCGGCCAAAAAATATAAGCCGTTTGGGACTTTATTATAGATTATAATATCTCTAAAAATAGTTATGAAATAATACATCGGATTGAATAAATTTAAATAAAAAAGTCTTGTCTGCCCCCCTATTGAATAAAAAGTTGGGGTTACGAGCCATAAAATTCTGGTAAAAAAAACCCACATATTTCCTATGTCCGCAAAATAGACATTTAATGAAGACAAAATCAGACAAACTCCGAAAACAAAACAGCTGAAGGGAATAAAAAGCAAAATGTAATAAAAAATACCAAAAATATTTAATCCAAAAAAAGTGCAGACCGTAAAAAACAATACAACTTCAAAAAAATGAGAAAAAATATTTTTAAACATCACGCCGACGATAAGAGAAATTGTTGAAAATTTTATTGATTTAATCATGCCTACACTGGCCTGTATGCTTCCTGATGCCTCTGTTGTAGCATTTTGAAAAAAATTAAAAACTATTATACCGAGCAAAAGATAAAGAGGATACAAAACAATGCTATTCCCCAATCTGTCCGCGAATATCAAAAACAAAATGGTGAAGGTTAAAATAGGATTTAACAAATACCAAAAGATTCCAAGGTAACTCCCCTCGTTCTTAAGTTTGAATTTAGCTTGAGCTATGACCATACCCAAACCGAAAATATTTTTTAACTTATTACAATGTTTTTTAAAATCCATATAACTTATGATTTATGGCTTATTTTTGCCAGCTTGTTTTTTAAAATTTTCTCTGCGGCATATATTTTTTTGTTAATCCGGTTTATCGCGACCGATAAATGCCCTTTTGCGCCAGAAAACAGTAAAAAATAGCCTCTGCCGGAAGTATTTTTGCGCCAATTATGATATGCCGGGAAAACTGCCTTAGACAAAAAATCTTTCCACATTGATACAACCTTATCATTATCATAATCCTTATATTTTAAAGTTCCATTCTCAATAATTTTTCTCCTTAGTTTTATGTCGGATTTTAAATCCCCTAAACATCGGATAATTTCTTCTGGAGATTTGGCTTCCAAATAATCTTTATTTTTCTCACCAATAATCCGATAGGCCGATTCGCATCCCAACACAGAGGGAACTCCTGCTTTCCAGCAGTTAATCAGTTTGAGCGCCGGCTTATCTTTATAAATATTTTTAAGATTAAAACCCCTAAATGCAATTACCGCGTCCACTTCACTGTAATCATTCCACTGGTTTGGTTCTTTTATAATGAAATTCAGGCCTAAAGAATCCATTTTTTCCTTAAACGAATCAGAATAAAGTTCTCTTGGCAACTTGCCTTTTCGGCCATAATAAGCAATGTTCTCAAAGCGTTCGCCCCTGTTGCAATCTCTTGGAATCAAATTAATTTGCGGCCAAGGCGAAATATAAAAAAACTTTTTTGAATCATCCTGCAAAGGATTATGAACAACATATAAATTTGAAAAGGGATTTTTCGCAAATTTTCTGTCAACCAGCATAGAAATTAAAAACAATTTCTTGTTTGGCTTTAACGTTTTAGGAAAATAATCGGCAGAAAAATAATCTATATGAGATACTACTATTCCTTCGCTCGGCAGTTCTCTAACTATTAAACAGTCAACGCCGGCAGCTTTAAGAAACAAATAGGTTTGCGCGACCCAGTGATACCTGCCCCAAAGAAATCCCTGAGGTGTTTTAAGATTTTTCTGCCAATCCCAATAATTATCAATGCTCTCCGGTAAAGGAACATCCTTGTCTATTGGCAGATAAAAAAATACGCGAAGGGAAGATGTTTCCATATTATTTCTTAAATTTATCCGGAATAATTACCGAAACCCCGTGCGGCGTGCTGAAAATTTTTATTTTCTACTTAGCGGATTTTTAATTCCAAAGACCTTTACCAATACATAATGTTCCCAAGCCCCCGTACGGCTATTAACGTCTATGTCATTTTTATTTTTTTCATATTGGGATTGCGCACTCCTCTACTGCAATCGTGGACAACAAGAATTCAATCGCTCTCTTTAGGGCATTCTTGAATAATACTTAAAGATAGGCTCGCCTAAAACTCCGCATTATTTTTTATCTACCTTATACAAAACAAGACCTTCAGAGCTCTCGCTTAATTCCTTAAACCCGGGGCAATCAAACTTATATATATAAATATAGTCCAATTCTAATTTTTTTACCATGTTTTCTTTGCCGACGCAATTTCTTTTCACAAAATTATTCAGCACATTCTGATTTCCCAGCGATATTGTCCCTTGTTTTGTCAAAATAGGATGATTCCCGGTAGCAACTCCGATTACTGTCCCTTTCCATGGCAAACTTAAAAAAGTTTTATTCTTAATATTTTTGAATATTTTTAAATCATCTGCGGTCAAATAATTGTTCGCCGGCGACCTGGGATAAGCCACTGCTCCCGTAGCCGGATAAACTGCCAAAATACTTCTCCACCTTTCTCCCTGTGTATAAAATGGAATCAAAATCAAAAAAATGAGCAAAACAACCAACTCTAATATTTTAAAAATATTCCCGCCGGTTTTTACAAACTTAAACTTTACATATTTCTCCAGTTGCCACAGACCAAATCCGGAAACAATCACTGTAATTACAGAAGTAATAATCGCAATTCTTTCATATTCGATAAAAAACCTATAATAAGTAAATGTATAAAAAAACCAAAAAACAACGCCTAAAATTAATTCAGATAATAAAATCCATTTTTTGTTTTTAGATATATAATATATCCCTAAAACCGCCAGCAAGATTGCCGGTATCGGTATTATATTATAAAAATACATCTGCGATACAAAGGGAGCTACAAATGAAACAAAAAATATTTTTGACAGGATATAGCTTGTTGCACCAGCTAAGGGAGAAACCATTAATAGCATATAAAAAATCGGAACTGCAAAAAATAGAAACAACAACGTCCATAAAACTTTTTTAAGTAACTTTTCTTTCGGTATTTTTATCCACCCCAATAAAAATACCGACAACCCTATGAAATAAAAAGGAATAAGCGGAGGATAAAACAATGAAGCTAGGATAACAGATAGAAAAACCATTTTGGCGTCACAGATTTCCGAAAAACACAAAACTAGAAGAAATAATATTATGCCTAAGTTAAAAGGCACAAACTGCCACAAACCTGGCAAATTTGATCCGGAGGTTATGTAGATTGTAAACAGAGAACAAATCCCCGCTGTCAATCTTGGAATACTGTTTATTCTTAAAAACAAATAAACCAATAAAACTATTAAAGTGTTTAAAAATATTGATAAAGCCGTGTATTGCAAAAGAGGACTTAATCCTAAAATCAGCATTATTTGGGCCATAAAAGAATGAAAGGGCAACTCTAAATTAGGAAAGAAGCTGTTATTCAAAATGTCCTTTACCGGCAAAAAATGATTGCTTATTGCGCCACCAATCAAAGAAACTGCGTACCATTCGTCTGAAAAATAAGGATAAGAATAAGCCATGTTCTTTACCTCATGATAAGAGGACGCAGCATCCGATACCAGGCTCATTTTTCCCGTATAATCATAATGAACTTGGTAAAAACTTAGGAGAGAAATGGCCACTATAATTATAATTACCCAATCTATATTTTTCAGATTGAAAGAAAAATGTTTTTTGGATTTTATCTTGATTTTCAAATAAGCCAACAATAAAATTATATCAACAAATAAGGTGCAACCTGCCGCCACGCTATAATAAAATAATCCACAGGCTTGAATTGAGATCGCTAATATGGTTTGAAACAACAATGAAAAAAATAAGACGTAAATAAAACCCCTTTTCTTATCAAAAAATAAATCCATCAGTAAAAATGGAGCGGCTAACAAAACTAAACCTGCAATAAGAATTATCATATAAATGTTAATCCATTCTATAATAATCTGATGGATAAATCAAAAAAGCGACAAGATTTATGGTGTCGCTTCTTTGATGCCCTGAGTTCCTTATAGAATTCTAGTAAAATCTAGGTGGGTATCCTCACGTTAGGGCCAAGGCCGTAACAAATAATTGGATTCCCTTAAAAAAGTTTGTATAGAATTTATATTTACCTTGAATTACGAAATGACCTTCAACTCTTTGTTCTTCGTGTTTTAGTTTGGAAAGCATTTCGTAACCCAAGGTACTGGAACATCAGGGCTATCCTAATTTTAGCTCTTTTAAAATTGCGGTCAAGAGGGATCGGACGGACTAGAACAGATAAAAAATAAAACATACTGTGCAAGATTATTGTCTTCGATTTTAGATATATTTTTTGATAAAATGATACAATCCGGGGTTATATTTTTTGATAAAAATTCCAAATTTTCCAATTAAAGAATCGGCATAAACAGTCAAACCGTGATTAGCTGACCTAAATAACTTCTTGGATTTAACCTTGATTCTTCCAAACAATGACGGATATTCACTATAAGAAATCCCGTATTCGTTTAAATGAAACACATCGGAATCTTTGTTAAATTTAGGACTTATAAAATATTTTTTCTCCAAACGAAAATGTTTAAACATAATTTCTTCACCGTCATAATAGTCTTTAATCGCTCCTTTAACGAACCTTAGGTTAAAACGCCTTTCTTTAATATCATAATCTAATTTATCAAAATACGATTTTATATATCCCTTTTTTGTCTGGTCTTTCACAATCCAGGTCATATTATACATTTTCAACCTTTCCTCGCTAATCGGTTTATCACTGTACAATTCTTTACCCATCTTATTGACCTCTGTAAAGCTATAATGTTTTTCGTCCTGAAAAATTTTTCTATAATCAGGGTTTTTCTTAAAAAGACTATTTGTTTTATAGCTGTTTTTATATAAACTAAAAGGACCGGACATATGTTTTTCTCCGGCAGATATGACATCATATTTCTCCGGGAGCCCATCGATGAATTTCCGTACGTTGCCATAAATCATATCAGTGTCTGTGTGTCCCCAGAAGTCGTATCCTTTCAGGTAATCGCCAAAAATTAAACCGTAGGCCGGCTTAAAATCGCAAAGCTTGTACGGTCTTTTTATATTAATCTCGAAGCCAAGCTTTTTTGACGCCAGCTTGTTGAAATCTTCCATGGTCGCCTTTACGAACATGGTGTTTTGAGGCGGGTTCTCGGGTATTGGACAATCGGTGTAAAAAAGCCAGTTTATTGTAGGGCTGAATTCGCAGGACTTCAAATAGAATGGAAACCATTCAAGCCATTTTCCTCCAAAATATGGTACTACAAAACAAACTTTTTTCATGGAGGGTTTTAATTTATATTTTATTATCCGATACAACAAAATGAAAACCATCTGGCCCTAAAAAGCCCTACGACAGTTTTTAAAAAAAATATGATTTTAAATACCTAATGCCTTAACCAATTGCTTTATTAGAGAGACTACAACGGGAGGCGGCATCAAACTGTTTGAGGCAACGCCTTCGTCGTCTTTTACTTCCCACGGCCTTTCGGATGTTACAACTTTTTTTGTTTTTTTGTCTAAACTGTAAACATATTCCGGAGTTATTTCGTAATCATCAGTAAACTCTTTGACTTTATTTATTGGTATAGAATTTCTTAAAAGAACCTTAGGAATTCCTTGCAGATTAAATGCTTCTTTTATCAACATTTCGTCTTTCTCTAATCTTTCTTTTATTGGCGCAATCCCCTGGCTGTCACCTTCTTTTGTCACCAATCTTGATTTTTTGCCCGATATTACAGACGGACAGTTTGAATCATCGCAAATTAAATGAAACTTTTTATCCTTTTCGTCATATTCAACATTTTTTGTGGCCAAAAGTTTTAAATTTCTTGACGCATGACATAACGGACAAATCATCCTGAATTTTATTCTTTCGTCAATAACGTTTGTTGGGACATCTATTAGGACAAAAACATCCGGATCGTCTCTATAATTGATCAAATCTCGGAAATACAAAGAATAAGAAACTTGATCTAAATCGCGTGGAAATCCGTCAATAAAAATCGCCTTCCTACCCAATTTTGCTATTTCTCTTTTTGCCAGGGCCAAAATTAATTCCGAAGGTAAAAGAGTTTTAGTGCTTCTGTTTTCCAAAGATTTCATTATGTCTCCCAAGGGTATGCGCCCTCTGTAATTTTTTTCCAAAAAAGAAACCAATTCTTTTCTTTTCTCCTTGTCACCAACTACCTCGTCAAAAGATCTTATCATATCTCCGACGGAAAAAGCGGCGATTTTGTCCTTATTCACAATCTCGGCAAACATTTTAGAATAAGTCCCCTTTCCCGAACTTTTCTTACCCAAGAAATATACAACGAAAGTATTTTTTTTTAAATATTCTCTCAATTTTTTAATTTCAGGTCCGCATTTATACTCAAAGTATGCCTGGCGTTGTTTACCGTCGGTTAAGTCAAACTTTTTAGCTTGCCCTGAGCCTGTCGAAGGGCTTTTGGTTTTGAATATCGGAAAACTGATGTCCTTCATTTTATTTTTAATTTTTTAATAATTTAATATTATTACCGTCGGAGACAAATTCAACGTCGCCGTCTTGGTCTGTCCTAAATATCTTTATACCAAATTCCTGCAATCTTTGCAAAGCTTCAGGCGTTGGATGGCCATATGTATTCTTGCCCACTTCAATTACGGCAATTTTTGGCGCAACCGCCGCCAAAAATAAATCAGAGGTTGAATACTTGCTTCCGTGGTGCGCAACTTTCAAAACATTAGCCGAAATATTTTCCCCGGAATTAACTAATTGTTTTTCTGCCGCAGAATCTATGTCGCCAGTAAAGAGAAAAGATTCCTTACCATAAATAATTTTGCTCACCACGCAAGTGTCATTTGCCGAGGCCGTTAATTTAAAACCTTCTAAACTTTTAAAAGGAAACAAAGTATCAATCAGAACGCTGCCGGCCTTTATTTCTTCTCCTGCGCTGGCATACAAAACTTTCGTTCGACCCAGAAGGTATCCCGAATTGCTCAGTGAAGCCAGTAAAGAATTTTGTCCGTTGCCGGCTTTTTGCAAAAGAGTTATGAGCTGTTTGTACTCGGGGGCGTCCTTGACAACTCCGGTCCATAAAAAATATTTTACATTATATTTTGGCAAAATATCTAGAATTCCCTGCATGTGGTCCGATTCGGGGTGAGTTAAAATTACAAGGTCAATACTTCTGTCCCAAAAAGGTAAAAGGCTGCTCAATTTTGACAAAACAGTTGAGTCTGGCCCGCCGTCAATTAAAATTTTGTGGCCCTCGGGAGTTTGGATGAATTCGCTGTCGCCCTGCCCCACATTTAAAAAATCAACTTTTAAATTCTGCGGTCCAGCCAACGCAAAAAACTCCTGCCAGCAAATAACATTCAGGAAAAATAAAAATCCCGCAATAAATAAAACTACTTTCTTCTGCATTTAATTATTATACTCTATAATTTTGTAATAAAAAAAGTGCAAAAGGAATAAATCCATCGCACCACTTTGAAAGTTATATAAGAACTTCAACTTCCACTTGGACTTCCATCCCGTCAAAATCAGTAGTCCAATATTGTTTGCTTTGATTGTAAAAAAGCTTGCCGATATAGGAGCCACTGGTGAAAACTTCTATGCAACACTCTACTCCTTCGTAATTAACTGGACGAAAGCGACTCGTGACATGAGTTTCTTCGCAGAAATCTTTATAATGCTTAACAGTGTAATCAACCTTTACAGGTGTAACTCTTATAAGTGCTCCAACTTCTGGAATTTCTGATGGGAATCTATAATCACTCATTGTGGACCTCCTTAATTATTTTTGAGGGCTATTCGTAACAACATATTACGATATTAAAATATTACAGTAATTTATTTATTTTGTCAAATAAAAAGCCCGGACACAAATGCCGGGCTCTTTAAATTTAACATATTTACTTTTTCATGCCCATTATCTTGAACATTTTTGTTCCGCACTTTACGCAGGTTCCGGTCATAGCCGAGCGTTTTGTCCCGCCCTTGCCGTTCATCTCAACCTCTTTTGGGTCTTTCATTTCCCCTTTTGCTTTACACTTTACGCAGTAAGCTTCTGTTGCCATTTTTTTGTTCTAATCGCCTCATCGCTTCGCCCCGCTAAGCGGGGCTTCACTCGCTTTAATCGTAACGTTTGTTGCGTTTATTGCGAGATTGCGAAGCAATCGATAAAACGTTTATAACTATTTAATTTAATTCGACCTTGTTCTCCCGAAGGTTACCCGCCTCGCGGAAGTTGTTTTTAAAGAATATAAGACCATTCTACCTAAATGCCCATGCACAAGTCAATTGGTTGACAAAATTCAATATTTGATATAATCTAATAAATTGAGTAAAACTGCTCATTGACATTTAACCCGCCGTAAAATTCACGGCATAACAAACAAAATTATGAAGCGTACAAAAGTGAAGCTACCCGATGGGCACGTTATGTATGTCGTAATACCAAGCAGCTGGACAGTCGTAAATAAGGTCACTTATTCTGACTCGAAAAACAGATTCACCTTGACCTTTGAGTCACGCAGTAAGCGGCAAAAACGCGCACGTCGCGACAAGTCGGCTCCCAGCTCCCCGCTGGGTTAAAATCACTGACATCCGATGTCTGCAGTATAGCCTTGCGATTTTCGCCGGGCTCTTTTTTTCTAAAAAATTAGGCAGCCACCCAGCCTCCGTCAACTGTTATTGTGCTTCCGGTCATATACGAAGACTCATCTGACGCCAAAAATAGCACTGCGTTTGCAATTTCTTCTGCCTCTCCTTGCCTTTTCATTGGAATTGGGGCCAACATTGCCGCCTGCTGTTCTTTTGTCATAGTGGCATTAGTTGCGCCAGGAGTATTAATTGCCCCCGGAGCAATATTATTTATTCTGATTCCCATAGAAGCTAACTCCAAAGCCAATGCCTTTGACATTGCCACCACCCCGCCTTTTGAAGCGCAATAATGGGCCAGTCCGGCAAAACCAATTTGTGCCGCCACCGAGGCAATGTTTATTATTGAACCCGACTTTTGCTTTACCATTTCTTTGGCGCAAGCTTGAGCCATTAAAAAATATCCTTTCAAGTTTATATTTATAACTTTCATAAAATTGGCTTCCGACATCTGCAAAAACGGCTCAAAAGGATAAATTCCCGCATTATTTACTAAAATATCTATTTTAGTAAATTTTTTCAAAGTCTCAGTCACAACATTATCAATGTCTGCCTTGTTGCTTGTATCGCATTTTATAACAATCGCATCTCCCCTGTTCTTTTTTATTTCATCGACAACCAGCTGGCATCCTGCAACATCAATATCTGTTAAAACAACTTTAGCTCCGGCTCCCGACAATTTTAGCGCATGAGCTTTTCCCATTCCCTTTGCGGCTCCAGTGACAATAGCCACCTTACCTTTTAAATCGCAAAACCTTATTGTCGTCTTGTTTAAACCAAACATAAGTTTGTTTTAAACGATCCAATCGTTTTATCGCTTCGCTCGTTTTAATCGTTATGACTAGAACGTTTATACCGAGATTGCGAAGCAATCGATAGAACGCTTAGAACCGTTTTTAATTATTTATATTTCATTATACCTTATTTTTCCTCCACAGACAAAAATTATAAATTAAGATGAATAACCCTTCTTCTTATCAAACATATGCTGATAAGAATTAGATTAGCGGTTTCGATTGTGACTAAATAAGTAAGCGTTAAAAGATTGTACTCGCTTAGAGAAAATATAATCAACAGATTGGCGAAGAAGAATACTGCCCAAGGAAAAACTGTTTCCGTTTGCGGTTCTTGAAATGTTTTCCTGAAACTGGGAATATATCCCAAAAAATCTATTACTGAAACCATAATAACTGCCAACAGCGGATTATGCATTTGGAACCAAACCGTAATCGCCAACAATGCGATAATAAGTATTATGGTATCAAATTTAGTAATATTTTTTGTGCCATATTTTAAGGAAACTAAAAAAATTATAAACACAAAAAATGTACTTATTGACAAAGCTAAAGCTCCCCAACCGCCTTTTCCATATAATAATCCCAACAGCGCAACTCCTTGAGTTATAGACCAAATAAGCCAGGTGTAAATATGCGGTTTTATTTTTCTTGAAAATATATCCTTTAGATAGGGCAGGTCTCCTCCGAGAACAAACAAGAAACTAGCAATAATAGAAATTGTTAATTTTGTGTCAGCATTTATCGCAAAAATCATAATGCTTTATTTTACCTTATTTTTTCTCTGAAAACAAAAAGGTATTCATCCGCGTCGCGTTTGAACACCTTTCTTAGAATTACTTTTTTATTCTTTACAGCAGTTGATTACATATTGGACAACTTGACCGAGTTTTCCGAGAATACCCCTTTTACTTTCGTCTTTCACGTCCAACTGCGTCTCTCCTACTTTTTTGACATCACCGATATTAACCAGTTTTAAATTTATCCCCCAAAATAATGAGTAAAGTTCGTATGCTTTTTTAAACAAATCTTCTGCTTCCTGCTTGTTTCCTTTTGTCAGTGCTTTTGTCCCAACTTCCATTAACCTCATTGAAGCCGACAATAAATGTTTTGAGATACACCAAACTTCTCCTTCGTATTCTTTGATAATTTTTTTTAATAATTCCTTTCTCATTTCTCTGGCCGTGTTTAGTAAATCAAAATATCCCGGTTTGCCCGTTTTAGCCCCTGTAAAGAAAAAATGCTCTTCAATGGAAATTAAATTCATAATGGCAATCGATAGGTCTTCGTCGGAAGACAAATCCAGCTCGCCTTTTTTGCCAGCTTGAACTTTTTTAATAAAATCGTCTATTTTTTGATTGTTTACGTTTACCCCGTTAGAGGTTTGCCTTTTTTGCGCTTCCCCAGAGGTCTCATGACCTCTAACGGGGTTTAAATTATTCTCCATATTAGTAATAAGTAAAATATTAAACTTGTTAATAATAAAATTACGACCGGCAAAACGACTTTTTGATACGGAAAAAATGATTTTCCGTTATTTTTTTGTTTTAGATATTTATGTAGCCAAAGGCTTAACAAAAAAATTATAGTTCCTACAGCAGTTCCAAAAACTATTTTATCAATGCCAAAAATTCTGTTCAACGGATGACCGACAATTCCGGCATAATAAAGCGGAACAAATGTCAGCAAATAGTAAGCTAAAGAAACTACGACTGCGGCAAAAGGAAAGCCCCAATTCTTTTTCCTCATTTCTATCAGCGTCCACATAATCATTGCAACCAGCAACGCTCCTATCCAAATTGATGAAACAACGTCATCGACTCCCAGCCATCTTGAAAGCCCAAGCCCTGCTCCAATAGCCACAACGCAAATCGGACAAATCGCTTTTGCCGTGCTAGCCAAAAATGTTCCTAGAAACAAGAAACTTAAAAATGGTAATACTTTTTTATCCATTACTTTATTCCGGCTTGTGCTTTATAAAAGTTAACCACGTCTGTTTCTCCTATCAAACATTTGCCGTTGCCATCATACAAAAATGGAACGCCTACGCTGTTTGATGTTATGCCGCATTTTTGCGCAACCTGCGCCAATAACGCCGCATTGTTTTTATTATACCAGACTTCCAACTTTGTAAATTTAACTTTCTGAGCTATATTATTTGCCGTCACAAAAGCGTCAACATCAGCGCAGTGCGGACATCCTTGACCGTAAAATTCAACTATTCCTGCCGGAAGAGCCGTTGGAGTCACAGTAACCCCTCCTGGACCAGAGAAAATACTTACAAAAAATCCTGATTGAAATCCCCAAAATAAAAAACCGGCTAAGATTATTATGATAATCGTATATACTATTATTTTATCCATGAAAAATTAAAGATTAAAAAGATTAAAATTATATAATTCTATTAAATCACAAAAAATTAACAAAATCAATCCACTAACTTATAGAATTAAGCTCTTTTAATATTTTCTTTAAATCTAAACCGTACATTTTACAAACCTCGCCGATTATCAGATTATCAATCTCAAACGAGGCCATAGGGCAGGATAAACAGGGCACGCCGTTTTCCATTAAAATTTTTTCGGCGCCGTTTTTCTTTAATATCTCAGCTAACGTTGTCTCGACGCCGATTTTACCGGCATCGCGGGTTTTTGATGATTTTTGTGTTGAAATTTTTGATATTAATTTTTTTGCCATGATTTGCGGAGCAAATCACCCTGAGTGCCGCTCCGCGGGACGAAGGGTATGCGTTGCTCTTTTTTATTTATTTTATTTTATCACTCCACCGCCTAAAACCTGATCTTCTTTATAAAAAACTGCTGACTGACCGGAAGTAATTGCTCTTTCTGAATTTTTAAATATTAAATCCCCGTTTTTGTATAATTTTGCTTTTTGTAACGGAGCCCGATAGCGAGTTCTTACGTCTAATAAAGCCGGGAGACTCTTTGGCTTATTTATCCAGCTAATATTTATAATTTTAGTTTTCTTTACCGACAAATCTTTTTCTCCTCCAACATATATAATATTCTTTTTTACATCTTTTTTAATAACGTAATACGGTCCCCCGCCGTCTTTTATATTCAGTCCGTGCCTTTGCCCAATTGTGTAATAGTAAACGCCATCGTGTTCTCCAACCTCCGTGCCATCGATAGCCAGTATCTTTCCTATCTTTGGATTTATATACATTTTTAAAAACTTCTTCATGTTAAACTGGCCTATAAAACAAACCCCTTGGCTGTCCTTCTTTTCCGCGTTCTGCAACCCAAATTTATTGGCCAATTTTCTAACTTCCGGTTTTGTCAAATTTCCAATCGGAAAAATTATCTTAGATAGCTGATTCTGCTTAATCGTATACAAAAAATATGTCTGGTCTTTATTTTTGTCCTTTGCTTTTATCAATGAAACCCCGCCTCGTTGATTTTTTATTTTTGCATAATGACCGGTTGCAATAAAATCAGCTCCCTTCTCCATTGCTCTTTCAAAAAATAAACCAAATTTTATAACTTTATTGCACATCACATCAGGATTTGGAGTTATTCCTTTTCTGTACGAATCAATCATGTATTTTCCAACTTGTTTTTCATATTCCTTAGAAAAATCCCATGTTTGAAACGAAATGCCAAGCTTGGCGCAAACCCGCATAGCGTCCTGCCTGTCTGTTTTCCAAATACATTCTGAGCCTAAAATCGCAGGCGACCACTGGCGCATATAAACGCCTATAACCTCAAAACCGGCTCTTTTTAAAAGAGCTGCCGAAACGCTCGAGTCCACTCCTCCGGACATCGCCACTATAACCTTTTTTTTAAGACTCTTAATCATATAATCTACTTTGCCATTGAAAACAAAATTTTTCAATGTTTCGCCAATTTTTTAAAAAAAAGACCGATGAAGAATTTCTCAAAAAGAAAACTCACCGGTTTAAATTACTCAAAGCGCTGGAGAAGAATTGTCATCTACTGGTTTTGTCAATTTCATCGGATTATCAACCACGCGAATTGCGGGGCAGCAATAGTCACTACCCAATACCTTATAATCTGGCCAAAAAGGAGAGCAAAATATGCCAACCTCCCGTCCACTATGATCGTTCTGATACAGACACGGAACAGCGTAACCTATACGTTTACCAAACGGATAAGACCGAACAGACTTCAACGCGACTATAGGAGAACTCCTCATAAGGTCGGGAAATTGTTCGCCGATAGCCAGCAATTCCTCTATCCCAATTGGGAAAATTGCATTTTTAGAATTCTGTAGCTGACTTAAGAAAAAAAAGGTGATTTCCATTTTCTCTTCACGGTTTTCCGTCAAAGTAATAGGAAAATTTTCTTCTGTTATATACGGATGGACCTTTTCATACTTTCCAGCTTCAAGTCTTTTGCTTAAGGAACGGGCATGGTCAACCGTGATAATCCGAGACTTCCATAATCTTCTTCTCCGCATCTCGACGACCCGTTCTCTCACAATTTTAAATATATTCATAATAAACTAGTCAATCTCTATTACTTCGGAAATTTCATTCCAATAATCTTCAAACAAAGACTGCAAAGATATCGGCGGTGTATCGCTAGCCTGCGGGTCAAGATCTGAACGCCTGCCACTACCCAAATATAATTGCCTAAGTTTTCGCTCGGTCGCCTCAATAAAGCGCCATTCGTCCAGGTTATATTGCTCGGGTTTATACTTTTTTACATATAAAGAATGCCATACAGATATGGGGTCGGTATCAATTTTAACCAATTCAACCCAGCCGCATTTGCATACAGCGAAGGTCAGCTTAATGGGTCGCCTAATAAACCATCGGCGTTTACCTTCGGGGCTGCGCCAAGAAATAGATTCATCTGGCGGAAGCAATATTTTGCCTACTCGTTTCACGTCCGTGCGTCCGCAATTTTTCCTGCGACACCTACGAGCAATTCTCTTTTTCAGACGATCCATAAAACACCAAAAAGCAACTATAACAATAACACCAATAATTGAAATTATGCTAGCAATAAATTTTAAATTCATATTCTACCTTCAGTTTAAAATTGTTAAAGGACATTAACAGAACATGCTATCTTATAAAAGACAGCATGTTAATTTATACTCCTTTTTTTCTGTTATGTCAATCCTTCACTATCCCGCCAATACTATTTATTGAAAAAATATAAAAAGATTAAATTTATATATTTTTTCAGTAAAAATACAACCTGCATGGTGAAGGGTCAACCCTTTATTTATTCACTGGCCACCATAATATTTCTCCTGATAAAATCTGATAAGTTGCTCTATTTCCGGAACGGCCTTAGGATCTCCAACTCCCACTTTTAATTTTTTCTGGACATCTAATAAACTTCTCGCCCCCTCCAGAACTGCTCCTTCTATGTCCTGCTCGGTAATATTCAATCTTTTATCAACAACCTTAGAACCCTCAACAATAATCTTTTGATGTTGTCCGGTATTTCTAAAATAATTATTAGCCGCCTGCCTAAATGCTTTGTCGCACAAAACCGAACAATGGACCTTCCTTGCCGGCAGTCCGTCAAGCCTCGACATTATGTCTTGCGGCCTGATTTTTAAAGCATCGTCTATTTTCATTCCGCCATTTTCCGTAGCCATAACCGAAAACATAGAAGTTGCGGCGATAGCTGAAGCGCAACCGAAAGTCCGCCATTTTAATTTTTTAATTTTTTCATTTTTAGGGTCAACTTTTATCCATATTCTCATCACGTCTCCGCACTGGGGCGAACCAACCTGACCGTCGGCATCAAATTCATCGGTCTTCGGATCTTTTGATAGAAAATTCCGCGGATGAAAAAAATGGTCTTTGACTATATCAGAATACACCCAGCCTTCTCCGGAGTTTTGACTGCTAACATCGGATATTTTTTCAGCCCTAGGCTGACCCGCCTTGGGCGGGAAATTAGATTTATTTGTTTTCATGTGTTTTTAAATTAGATAAATTTTGACCGACAAAAGATTTCTGAGATGAAATATTTTTTGCAACCACATCCACATTCACGGGAGAAATTTTTCTTAGCTCTTTAACAATTTTCGGCAAAACTTTCAAAACATAATCAATATCTTTTTTGGTAGTTTTCCTACCAAGAGTAAACCTTAAATTTCCATTAGCATATTCATAGGGCCTGCCTAAAGCCAAAATAACATGGGAGGGCTCCAAGCTTTGGGAGTCGCAAGCGGAACCAGTGGAAACAAAAATCCCATATTTGTCTAACCAGAGAAGCATCGCCTCGCCTTCAATATCAAGAATGGAAATATTAACATTATTTGGTAGCCTTTCCCGTGGGTGACCGTTTAAAACCACTTTAGAAATATTTTTTAAAATTTGTTTTATAAAATAATCTCTGAGTCTTTCTTCGCGCCAGGATTCTTTTTTCCTTAATTTTTGTGAAATTTCTAAGGCTTTTGCCAGCCCGACAATGCCCGGAGTGTTTTCGGTGCCACTGCGCTTGCCCGACTCTTGACCTCCTCCAAAAATTATCGGCTCAATTTTAACTCCGATTCTTATATATAAAACTCCCGTTCCTTTCGGTCCGTAAATTTTGCTTCCATTAAGAGTTAAAAAATCTACTCCCAGCTTTTGAACATCTAAATCTAAATAACCGGCCGCCTGGCAGGCATCGGTGTGAAACAAAATGGGAGTTTTTATTCCCCGTTTTTCTCTTTCCACCCTCACGCCCTTAATAATTGCTCCGATTTTTTCTATCGGCTGAATTGTGCCTATTTCATTATTAGCATACATAACCGATACAAGAATTGTTTGGTCGTTAATCGCTTCTTTAAAAGAATCTAAAAGCAACAGCCCGTCTTTATCAACTTTTGAAAAAGTAACTTTAAATCCCTCTTTTTCTAACTGCTCGCAGGGATATAAAACCGCGTGATGCTCTATATTAGAGGTAATAATATGATTTCCAAAATTTTTGTTTGCCCGCGCAGCTCCAAGAATTGCCAAATTATCGCTTTCTGTCCCCGAACCGGTAAAAATTATTTCTTCCGGCTTGCAATTTAAAATCCGAGCTATTATTTTTCTGGCCTGAAATATTGTCGATAAAGCTTTGCGTCCCGACTGATGCAAAGAACCGGCATTGCCATAAACCTTGCTTAAATAAGGCAACATTGTTTTTGCTACTCTAGGATCTGTCGGTGTGGTGGCTGCGTGGTCTAAATATACTTTTGGCATAATTTTTAATTTCTAATTTTTAATTTAAAAACAATGAATTAATTTTAAATTTAAAATTTTAAATTGTTTTTGAATTTGAAGTTTATTATTTTAAATTATTTTATCAGATCTGCTAACGTTATCGATTCTAATGTTTTATTCAAAGCAGAATTAACCTTTGACCAAACGTTTTTTGTTAAACACCCTTTTTTCCTGTTACACAAACTGCAATCAACAGTTTTTTTATTCTCCTCCAAAACAGAAACTACGTCGTTGGCGCTTATTTTTTTAGGATTTTTAAACAAAACATATCCTCCCTGAACCCCCTTTTTGCCATTTACCAATTTCTGTTTTTCTAACTGCAAAATAATCTTCTCCAAAAAATCAAACGGAATCCCCTCTTTTTCGGAAATAGTTTTAGCTGATAAAATATTTTTAAACCTATAATTTTTCGCCAGTAAAACCATCGCCCGCAAGCCATACTGAGCCCTTTTTGATATCTTCATTGTATTAAAAATTTTATAGAGTTAATGCAGACTGAATTAGTCTGTGTTCAGTTTAACAAAAAAGAAAAGGCGTGTCAACCCCGTTAGAAGTTTGGATAACTCGACCAAATTTTTAGCGGGTTAAAATTATAAATTGTAAAAGCGTTGTGATGAGAATACAAAAATATTTCAGAAAATATTTTTGCTCAGGACTTCTAACGGGGTCAACTACCCGATATTTTTGGTAAAAAAAAGAGTTGCGTATTCACGACAACCCCATATTATATATTATTAATTCACGAACTTTCGTCACCATCCTCTAAAGAGACTCCTGCAAAAATTAATTGAGACACATGTTCCGGCAAAACTTTAACCCGAGGAGTTTTAACCGAAAGGACTTCAGGTTTAACCTCTGCTCCGCTAAATATTGTAAGGTCAATTTTACACCTACTCTTAAAAGCTGTATTAATAAGCTTCTCGATTTCATACTCATCTCCCTGCGTGGCAATCACTCCTCTAACGCGGACATTACCGTTTGGATCTTGAACAATTAGAGCCTCCATATTTTCTTTCCTCTCTGATTTTTTAGTTTTTTCAGTTTACGAAAATTTTGGCTTTCTCCGGCAACGGAGCAGGACACAATTTCAACAACAAGCGAAGCGGATCAAATTTTTTCATGAGTTTTTTAAAATCCGCAATTTTTAAAATTTCACCTTGATAATCAGGTTCAATTGCTCTGATAAGCTTAATAATCTTTCTAAAATCATCAACGAAACTCGGGTTGTTTGCTATGTTATGTCCACATACAATTTCAGATCTATTTTTTGGCACTGGCCATGTGCAGTTTTTCGGATATAAGCGTTTGATTCTGTCTCGTAGTTGCTCAAATTTTCTTCGGTTGCCGTGCTTATTTATCGCGGAAAGTTGCGCCAGTATTGAATCCAGAATTTGTTTTTCGTTATTTTTCATATTTTCAAAGTTTTGTTTTCTAGGCATGAAACGCTACTATTCCGAAACGATTTTTGGGAACAGGCCAAGTGCAATTAGCCGGATCTTTTTTGAGACGAGCGACCGTCCTACTTATCCTCCTAGACTCCTTTCTTTGAGCTTTGGTTAGTTTTTTCATATTTTTAATGTGCGGTTTTTTAATAAATAAATATAACACACTATAATGATTTGTGTCAATCAATTAGTATATTTTATCTATTTCTTTTTGCCAGTTTTAATTCCCTGATAGAGAGCCCTAAAAATATTGCCAGCAATAAAACTGTATTCAAGGGAGCCAACCAAAAAGGAAAGTCTTTGCCGAAGGCTTCTAAAACCATAATGCCGCCCAAAAAACCGATAGAATACATCGCCCCGTTTTTTAAATAAGCAAATTTTGCAATAATATCTGTCCCCTTAACCGTAAATTCTCTGACTATATAAGCGCCCAAACCATTTCCTAAAAATATCAAAGGCACTGAAATGGTGAAAGCGAATGCGCCAATGACTCCGTCTATTGAAAAAGTGGCGTCAAGAATTTCTAAATACAAAATTTTGCTCCAAGCCGACATGTGACCAGCCAACAGCTGTTTCTCTTTCTCTTCCGCATTCTTTTTAAAGCCGTCTGTAATGAAAAAACCCATAGAGCCTATTGCGGCAGACAAAGCCAAAATAGGGTCCACTTTAACGGAAAAATAGACTACGGCCGTAAAAAATAAAGAAGCTATGGCATAAAACCAGACAGATTGCTTATATATAAATTTTTCCGCCAAAAAGGCGTATTTTTTTTCCTCCAGAAAAAGCCAGCTTAAAAATACCAAAAACAAATAAACTCCGCCGGCTAAAAGCAAAAGCGCCTGGGATTTTTCTATATCAACATTTATTTGAGCCGTAGGATGAAAAACAAAACCGATTACCTGCAGAAAAGAAAAACTTGGATTAGCCAGCCAAACAATCAAAAATGGCAATAATCCCCTGACCAAAACAACTGCTACTAAAAGACCTAACGTTAAAAAAATCTTTCTGAATTTTTCCGGTAACGTTTTTAAAACATGAACATTGATAATTGCGTTATCAACGCTGGAAATTATCTCAAAAAGACACAAGCCAAATATTACAACTAAAATTTCTCCAATTCCCATATTATTCTAATATTCTAATATTATGTTTATCAATAATTTCATTTTCTTTAAAAACAAAATTTGCTTCTATTTTTTCCCCTTTTAAAATATGTGGCAACCAAAATTTATCATCATCCCACATTTGGTTATATGGGATCTCGTTAAATTTAAACCATTTTGGCGCCATCTCGTCTGATTCTTTTGGCTCGCCCTGCCACTCTTTCACTAAAAACAAATGCACATCCTGATCCCAGACGGATTTATAAGGGAAACGAAAATGCATTATTCCGACTTTTTCCGGATTTATTATATTAACTCCAATTTCCTCTTTCGCTTCTCTTACAGCGGCATCAACAATTTTTTCTCCCTTTTCAACTTTCCCCCCAACCCCGTTCCACTTGCCTACTCCAAAACCACGCTTCTTGAGTGCCAAAAGGATTTTATCTTTTTTTATCAATAAACATAAAGTGGCTTGATTCATCTATTTTACCTAACTATTTTTTTTCTTTGAGAAAAAGAAAATGTAGATAATTTCCAAAATTCCTACCGTATTAACAACTAGAAGAACAATAAACCAAACTTTACTGTTATTTTGTGCAGCTTTCCATAAGGCAATTCCTTTCCAAACTAAAGCCCAAATGGTCAAAATAGTGAACAATGTCACAAACCACGGATTATTAAGTAAGTGCGTGAATTGTATAAGTTGTAATTCTTTTTGTGTCATAACCTCGAATTTTAAATTTAAAAATCTAAATTTAAAAACAATGATAAATTTTAAATTTTAAAACCTATCGTATTTTTGAATTAGTGATTTTAAATTGTTTTTGAATTTTAAATTTGTTATTTAAAATTATTAATATGGTAGCCGGCGACTCCGAAAGCTACAGAAACGTTTAATGATTCTTTCTGCCCCGACATAGGCAAAAAAATTATTTTATCTGATTTTTGTAATATTTTTTTAGAAATTCCTTTCACCTCGTTGCCAACAATTAAAGCTACGGGAAATTTGGGTTTGAATTTATCGTAAGAAATCGCTTTTTTATCCTTTTCTAACGCAACTATTTGGATTCCATCTTTTTTTAATTTATCTATTAATCTGCCGATTTGTCTATAATATTCAAACGGGATTGTTTCTTCAGCCCCCAAAGCAGTCTTTGATATTTTATGATGTGGTGGCTTTCCAGAAATTCCGCATAAATATATTTTTGAAACTCCCAGCGCATCCGATGTCCTGAAAATTGAGCCGATATTCTCCAAACTCCTTATATTATCGCATATTACATAGAACTCTTTTTCCATTCTGTTATTTTATAATTTCTTGCTACGAAGAGCAAGCCCGGAGCGAAGCGGAGGAAATTACATAAATCCAGTAATTTTGTAAACTTTTTGTAAATCAAAAAATATATTTTATAAAATTACGTTAGAGCGACGAAGTCGCGAGGATTTCTATATTTTTCAAAACAAAAAAAACAATCCCATTACGGGATCGTTTCTTTATTTTTAGACATTCTTAAACCTCTTTTCTACTTCGTCCCAGTTTACTACGTTCCACCAAGCTTTCAGATAATCTGCTCTGACATTTTTGTATTGCAGATAATAGGCATGTTCCCATACGTCGTTTCCCATAATAGGAGTATGTCCATCGCTAATTGGATTGTCCTGATTTGAAGTAGAAATAACTTGCAATACTCCATCTTTATTGCACACCAGCCAAACCCAGCCCGAACCAAAACGCTTTAAGCCCTCATCATTAAATTTTTGCTGAAATTCACTGAAGCTCCCAAACTGTTTTTTAATTGCTTCGGCTAGCTTTCCCGACGGCTCTCCTCCGCCCTTAGGTGACATTATTTCCCAAAACATAGAATGGTTTACGTGCCCTCCCCCGTTGTTCCTTACTGCTTGGCGTATGTCAGACGGGATCTCGCTTAAATTCATTAAAAGTTCTTCCGGACTTTTTTTAAAGAGCTCGGGGTGCTTTCCAATCGCGGTGTTTAAGTTGTTTACATATCCGGCATGATGCTTATCGTGATGAAGCTTCATTATTTCCTCTGAAATATAAGGCTCCAAGGCGTTGTAGGCATATGGCAAATCCGACAATTCATATTTTTTCATATTCATATTATTTGGATTTTTCATCAACTCTTCTGCAGGCAGGGCAGTAACTTAGCATGTTCTGGCTTACTCTTTCTTTCCTTTCGTCATTAATCCTTGTATTATCCAACCAAATCTCAAATTTGGCGGCACAAAGACTGCATTGAGTGACTTCTTGTTTAATTTTTTGTGTTGCGTATTTCATATTTTATATTTTTAATAATTATTACTAACAACAGCCCTTGAACTCTTTTCTTTCTCCGTATTCCTGCTTTTTTCCTTTGTGCCATTGCTGGACAGGTCTTATATATCCTACAACCCTTGAATAAACCTCGCACGGCTGAAAATTTGTAAGCGCCTTGTTTTTTTCAAAACATTCACTGCACTTAAAAATATTTATTTTCGCTCCCGCGTTGTCGTAGCTCAAATATACCCCGTTTTCTATTAATTCTCCGTTAACCGATATTGCTTTCGCGCAATCGTGGCAAACATTATTATTTCCTGCAATTTTTACAGATTCCATAAAAATTAATTTTAAAACCATTAATTGTTCCGACCTTTGTTTTTTTGTTTTTTAAAATACCGCACTTGGCGCAATCGTCTGAAACATCAAAAACATTTCCGCATTTTTCGCAAATAAAATGTGCGTGATCTGAAACATCGGCATCAAAATGCACATTGTCTTTCGTATCAATTTCTAAAATTTCCCCCTTGTCTTTAAAATTATTCAAAACGCGGTAAACAGTTCCTTGGCTGATAGTGGGCAATTTCTTCTTTACCTCTTTGTAAATTGTTTCCGCCGTAGGATGAGTTTTAACGCTCTTTAAATAACCGAAGATAAAACTTTTCTGCGCCGTCATCCTTTCTTTGCCCTTCCGAAGCTCAGAAGCGAAGGAGGGCTTTTTTATTATTGATGTAGCCATATTTGTTTAACATAATTTATTAATATTCATTACTAATTGCATTTTATTACTAATAAAAAAGCGTGTCAAGTCTTAACTTATCCACACCCTTTTATAATGACATATTTTTAAAATTTACAATCTGTTTTTATAAATCTCTAAAGTCTTAGGCACCTGAGAGTGCAATGGACATGGCAAGTCATCTAATTTAAACCAACCTATTTCCTCAAATTTATGCGGCTCGCCATTTTTCACTTTGCCCCTATCGACTCTAACTTTAAAATCTAAAGCAACCCAGTGAGTTTTCTTGCCGTCGCGCTCCCTGTGCACATCACGGAACCCTAAAAATTCATAGTCTGAAACATCAGCACAATATTCTTCTTTTAATTCTTTTCTTAAAGTATTTTCCACGGTGTCGCCAAATTCTAATCCACCTCCACCGCAGTCCCAATTGCCAATTTCGTCACGGCAATTCTTGCTCCTTTTATTAAATAAAAAATTCCCCGAGCCATCGTGGCATAAATATATAATTGATATACCAGTGAAGTCTTCTCCCTTTTTCATTTATTTAAATTTCGTTTTTCTTAATTCTATTCCTAATCTCCTCCACAAAAGTATTAAAATACCAAAGATTATGGAAAGTTAAAAGCTTCATACCCGTTATCTCCCCCGCTTTGAGCAAATGGCAGATATAATCTTTTTTATAATTCAAGCAGACAGGACAAATGCAATTTTTGTCTAATGGCTCATTTTTTTTCAAAAATTTTGTTTGTTTCAAATTTAATTTTCCTTCCGAGGTAAAAGCAATCCCTCTTCTGGCATAGTGAGTCGGAACAGTACAGTCAAACATATCAATTCCGGATTTTATGATGTCCTCAATATTTTCTAAATACCCGACTCCAAGCATATGGCGTGGTTTTTTTTCATTGAGCTCGGGGATAACCCAGTCTAAAACTCTATTTGTCCCCCCTTTGTCCCTCCAAAAATCTCCACCAACGCCAAATCCATCAAAATCCAACCTATTTATAAATTTTGCGCTCTCTTGCCTCAAATCTTTAAATTCCGAACCTTGAACTATTCCAAAAATCGCTTGCTTAGAATCTCTAAACTTCAAAGATTTTTTTGCCCAGTCATGCGTTCTTTCTAAAGATTTTTTTACATAGTTGTAATCGGCCAAGGGAGGCGTGCATTCATCAAAAGCAAAAATAATATCTGCTCCCAGCTTTTCCTGAATTTTCATCGATTCTTTCGGACCGATAAATAATTCATCTCCGTTTATCGGTGAACGGAAAAAAACTCCGTCACGAGTGATTTTTACTGATTTCGGCTGGTGCGATTCTTTTATCGTCTTTTTATTTTCCATTCCGTTGCCTAAAAATTTTGTCACGCCGAAATCTTTGCCAAATCCCAATGAAAAAACCTGAAATCCGCTCGAATCTGTCATTATGGGCTTCTTCCAATTCATAAACTTATGAATTCCTCCGGCTTTTTTTACAACCTTTTCACCCGGCCTCAAATGCAGCCAAAAAGTATTAGAAATCAAAATCTGCGACTTAGTTTCCTCAACTTCCTTACTGTCTAAGGTTTTTACAACTGCCTGAGTTGCCACAGGAACCAAACACGGCGTTTCAACAACTCCATGTTCTGTTTCTAAAAATCCCAATCTTGCTTTGCTTAATTTAGATTTTTTTAATATTTTAAAATTCACAGTGTCCCATTTCGTCATTGCGAGCCACGGCGAAGCAATCTCTCTCGTGCTTAGATTGCTTCGTCCCGCTTAGCGGGACTTCGTCGTTGCTACTCCTCGCAATGACGGTTCGTATTATTTTATTACAATCGGTAAAAAAAAATATTTATCTTTTGCCGGGTCGCCGCTTGGATTTTCATTTCTAAATGAAAGAATTGCCGGACCTTTATATTGACCCGAAAAATTTAAAGTTGCCTCAAATTCTGTTGGCGTTTTTGTCCAATCCGTTGTGGCTGCCAAAACGCCGTTAGCTAATCCTATTGGGCTAGAACCATTGGCCAGCAACATTACTGTTCCAACCTGTCCCTCAAAGCCACCCCAACCGTTTCCATTAACTATGCCTGTAATTTTTATCAGTGAAGATACTCCTTGATTTGGTTGAGGCGAAACTATTTGTATTCCTTCTGTGCTAACCGGTAGATTTTGAGACGAATTTTTTTTCCCAGGCGTAAATATCAAAAGACCGACCAAAATTATAATTATTACCGCTAATATTATTAAAATCCAAATTTCTTTTTTCACGGGTCTGCGAGCGAGGCGAGAAGATT